>Ga0172381_10006860_pt1 | contig 11358 bp, 11 predicted proteins | sample Leawel6488metaG_FD_119754 | JGI IMG/M metagenome (GOLD analysis project Ga0172381, IMG submission 119754) | Leachate microbial communities from a municipal landfill in Southern Ontario, Canada - Leachate well 64-88 metaG | ecosystem: Engineered > Solid waste > Landfill > Unclassified | place... | reverse complement strand
CTACGAAAGCATCCTTGATAAATTATACAAATAGAGAATGGTCTCCTGAAGATACATTCGTTTGCAAATTGATATGAAAGATTATTTCGTACACGATAGTTCAATTGTCGAGACAAAAGATGTTGGACCAAATTCCAGAATTTGGGCGTTTGTGCATATAAGCAAAGGGGTAAAAATCGGGAGAAACGCAAATATTTGTGACCACTGTTTTATTGAAAGTAATGTTGAAGTAGGTAATGATGTTACCATAAAATGCGGTGTCTACTTGTGGGATGGAATGAAAATTGAAGATGGAGTATTTATAGGTCCGGGCGCCACATTTACAGACGATAAATATCCAAGAAGTAAAAATAAAGATTATAAAAAAGAAAATATTATTCTAGAGAAAGGTTGCACCATTGGAGCGAATTCAACAATATTGGCTGGAGTAAAAATAGGAGAATATTCTATGATTGGTGCAGGGGCTGTTGTTACAAAAGATATTCCAAGTTTTTCAGTAGCTTATGGTAATCCAGCTAAGGTCAAAGGCTATGTATGTATTTGTGCGAAAAAAATGAATTTTACAAAAGATGAGTATAAATGTTCTTGCGGAAGAAGCTATATAAAAGTAGGAGACAAAATAAGTCTAATTTAAATTAAATAGTAAATTTAGAATAAGATTTCATGAGAATAAATAAGCTGCTTAATTTTATTGTTTGTCCACATTGTCATTTGAGAAAATTGACGCTGGAAAGAAAAGAAATAGTCTGTCATAACTGCAACTCGTCATATGAGGTTGTTGACGGTGTGCCGGTTTTGATAAAAGACATATATCTAAGTGAACAAGAAAAAGAGCAGAAGAGAATTTACGAAAAAGGATACGCTTACATTTCGGCAGAAAAATATCAGCTTGAGAATTGGAATAAAAGCATATGTAAGAGAGTCTTTTCCGTAGAGGTAAAAGACAGAATCAAAACATATGTTGATTTAGGTTGTGGTGCAACTGCCTATACGGTTATTGAGGCAGCAAAAAAAGGCTGGACTTCTTTTGGAATAGATCTTTCGATTGAATTAGTGATTAAAGCCAAATTTATAGCGAAGAAGCAAGGGGTAGAAGAAAATGCCGGTTTTTTAGTCGCTTCTGCTGAAAATTTGCCTTTTAAGTCAAATACATTTGACTATGTATCGGGAATAGGACTTTTAGAACACTTGGAAAATGACACAAAAGTCATTAAATCCGTAAACCAAATTCTAAGAAAAAAAGGCTTGTTTTATATTTTAGCTCCCAATAGTTATAGGAGAACCTATCCGTTTTTTTGGCCTCTTGAATATTATATTGATAAAACTATCGGACACAAGAGGCATTATTCGATTGAGGGGTTAAGCCAAAAAATGAAGCAGGGAGGATTTGCGTTAGACAAAGTTTTTTACAATGGCCATATGGTTAAGTTTATAGAAGTGTTGATGGAAGTGCTTCATCTAAGACTAGTAAGTGATAAAACATGGTGGGAAATAGACAGGAAGGATATTAACAACAATTCATCAGGGTTACATTTGAATGCAATTTTCAGGAAATCATAATGGGGGAATAATTAGTTAATGCTGCTAGCAATAAAGTTAGATCTTATGATAGAATATTACAATTGTTTTAACAACTTAAAATGATTAATAGAAAAAATTTAAAGTGTAAAATTTGCAGTTCTAAAACGGAAAGCATTATCAATTTCGGATCAATGCCGATTGCAAATGGTTTTGTTGATAAAATTTCACAGGATAAATATAGATTTAATTTGGGCGTTGCCTTTTGCCCAAATTGCTACATGGTGCAGTTGATGGAGACAGTCGAACCACAGAAGATGTTTAACAAGAACTATCATTTTCTTTCTTCTACGTCAAATGCGATGGCAAAACATTTTCAGGAAGTAGCGCAGGAGATTATTGAAGCTATTTCTCGCAAGAAAGATAAATTTGTAGTCGAAATTGGTAGCAATGACGGAATTATGCTGAAGCATATTGTTGCAAAAAAAATTAAACATTTGGGAGTAGAACCTTCAGAAAACGTTGCTAATATGTCCAAAAAATACGGTGTTAATGCGGTTACAGAATTTTTTAATCAGGATACAGCTTTGAAAATGGTAAAAAAATACGGGAATGCGGATGTTATTTTTGGCGCTAATGTTATTTGCCATATAGAAAATATAAATTCGGTTTTTGAAGGAGTAAGTATTCTTTTGAAAGAAAATGGAGTTTTCTTTTTTGAAGAGCCTTATATTTATGATATCGTAAGGAAATTTTCCTTCGATCAGATATATGATGAGCATATTTATTTTTATTCCGGTTTGTCGGTCGGAGAACTTGCAAAAAGGAATGGGCTCCAGCTCGTTGACATGAAACATCAGAATGTTCATGGTGGGTCAATGCGTTATTACATAAAAAAAGGTAAAGAAAATAGAATATCAAAAAGAATGAATAATTATATTCTGAAGGAGAAAGCGATAAATCTACATAAAATAAGAGGGTATATTAAATTTAGCGATAACGTCAATAAGGTATGTAGGGATTTAAAGATCTTATTGTTAAAAATAAAAAAAGAAGGAAATACGATATTTGCTTATGGAGCAACATCAAAGAGCACGACGCTTTTGAATTATGCAGGAATTGGGCATGAAATTATAAATTGTATTTACGATACAACACCTACAAAAATAAATAAATATACTCCCGGTACACATATTCCCGTAAAGTCTTACAATTTGTTCAAAAAAGAAAAATCAAAGTACGCTTTATTGTTGGCGTGGAATCATAGAAAAGAAATCCTCTTGAAGGAAAAGGAATATATTAAAAAAGGCGGTAAATTTATAACTTTCTTTCCAAAAGTAAGAGTAGAATAAATTACTTATTGATCCTGCTTAAGTCTAGTAAAGAAAATCCTCTATGACAAAAAAAGAAAGGGATATTTTAGTAAAGCTTCTGGAAAAATTGTCAGCTCAAAATTTATTAATTCCCAACATGCCTCTTGATGTGTGGTATGCGATAAATCGTATTTTGCCGCTTCCTGCAGTAGAAGTTATTGTTAGCACTAACGGGAAGGATTTTCTTTTAACAAAAAGAAAAGATAAGTTTTGGGATGGATGGCACATCCCCGGTGGATTTTTAATGCGTAAGGAGACATTGGAAAAAGCTTGCAATAGGGTAGCTAAAAAAGAAATAGGAATGACTGTGATGTTTAAAAAACTAATTGGTGTGCATGTTTGGAAGGACCATCCTTACGCAAATTCTTTGTCTTTAATATGTTATTGTACTGCAAAGTCTAGGTTGAAAAAAGGACGTTTTTTTACAAAAATACCAGTCAACATTGTTCCCCATCACTCAGAATTTATTGGTAAGTTTCTGAGCATAAATAGCGAAGATTGTAGCTAAGGCATTTACATGGGAATGAAGCGTGGGGTATAATTGCTACTGTTGTAAGCTAAAATAAAATTAGGCTATGAATATATTAATAGTTGGAGGGGCTGGGTTTGTAGGAAATAATCTTGTCCGGCGTTGTATCCTTGATCCTAAGAATAAAATTACTGTGGTTGATTCATTGGAACCAAAATTGAAGAGCGATATAAAGAATTTGAATGAAGTTATAAAATCAATAAAATTTATTAAGGGAGATATGCGCTCCAGGGCATTAATGAGATTAGTTGTAAAAGGTCAGGATGTAATTATTAATTGCGCTGCCCAAACTTCCCATCCTCTTTCTATGGCGAATCCAATTTTTGATGTCAAAATAAACTGTATCGGTAATTTGGTGTTATTAGAGGCAATACGTAAATATAATAAAAAAGCGAAGGTAATTTATTTGTCTACAAGTACAATAGTTGGAAAAGCATTTTCGCAAGTTATAAATGAAAAACATCAGGAGAATCCGATTGATATTTATTCTGCAAATAAAGGGGTGGCAGAAAAATATTATTCGATATATCACAAATCTTTTGGATTAAACACTCTTAGTCTTCGTTTTGCCAACCTATACGGTCCATACGGAAAAGATTTTCCGGAATTTGGTTTTATCAATTATTTCATTTGGTTGGCGAAAAATAATAAAAAAATAACTATTTATGGAAGAGGTACGCAAAAAAGAAATGTGATGTATGTAGAGGATGCTGTGGAGCTTTTGTACGAATGTATGAATAGAAGTGATTTATTTACGGGAAACGAATACTTCGCTGTTCATAAAGAGCATTATTCGGTTTTGGATATTGCTAAAGAAATAATTTCTGTTTTTGAGAAAGGGAAAATTGCTAAGGTAAAATGGCCGGGAATGAGAAAGGAAATTGAAATAAGAACAGTTGCAATAAGCGGTTCTAAATTATATAAAAAAATTAGTTGGAGACCAAAATACACCTTTCATCAGGGACTTGAAAAAACAAAGGAAACATTAAAAAGAATGGAGCTAAATTAGAAATATGAAACTTTGCATTACAGGAGCGTTTGGTTATATAGGTTCAAGACTCATAAGGAACTTATCAATTAAAGGGCTTGAGAAGGTATATTTAGTTGATAATTTGTCTGTGCAGGGATATACGCCCTTCTATTTGTTTGAATTACCTAATAATAATTTTGTTTTTGAGCAAATAGATATTCTTTCGGAAAAAATGGAACAAATTGTAAAAGAGTGTGACGTTGTTGTCCATTTGGCTGCATATACTAATGCTGAAGCAAGCGTTACGGCTACGGAAATGGCTAAGAGAAATAATACGGAAGGCACGGCATATATTGCGAAATTGTGTTGTAAATATGGAAAATCTCTGGTATTTCCTTCAACGACAAGTATTTATGCAACATCAAAAAGTATTGTCTCCGAAGATTGTGAAAAATCAGATATTGGTCCTCAGAGTCCATACGGGGAATCAAAATTAAAAAGCGAGAGATATTTGCAGAATTTAGCAAAAAATAAAAAATTATCCTGCGTTATATTGAGATTTGGCAGTATGTTTGGCTATTCGGTTGGAATGAGGCTTCATACGGCGATTAATAAATTTATTTGGCAGGCATCAAATGGGCAGGAGTTAAGGATTTGGACAACAGCTCTTAACCAAAGAAGACCGTATTGCGCTTTGGAAGATGGGATAAATGCAATTAACTATGTAATAAATAAGAAAATTTTTGATGGGAATGTTTACAATATAGTTACGACAAATGTTACCGTAAAGGAGATTCTCGATGTAATAATAGGTTATGTGCCAAAAATAAAAATAAAATTTATAAAATCTGCGATCATGAATAATTTGTCTTACATTGTTTCAAATAAAAAATCAATTAAAAAAGGGTTTGTTTATGGGGGGAATTTAGAGAAAAGTATCCTTGAATGTTTGCGGAAATTGAAAAATGTGAATTTTAAGGTAAAGAAAAGTTTCGAATAATGAAAAAAATACAATCAAAACCTGGTAAAAAATTAGAAATTCAAATAACCGATGTTGGATCAACTTACAATGACCTTAAAAAAGAGATTGATAAGGCTATTCTGGATGTTTTGAATAAAGGGAGATATATCTTAGGGGAAAATGTAAAGAGATTCGAAAATGAATTCGCGGATTATTGTGGGGTTAAATATTGCGTTGGAGTCGGCAATGGACTGAACGCCTTAGAATTGATTCTAAAAGCTTACGGAATTGGCAATGGAGATGAGGTTATTGTTCCCGCAAATACATATATAGCTACAGTATTGGCAGTAAGTAACGTAGGAGCGACTCCTGTATTCGTAGAGCCAGAAGAGATTACTCTTAATATAGATCCTCAAAAAATTGAAAAAGCATTAACCAGAAAAACTAAGGCTGTTTTGGCGGTTCATCTGTATGGTCAATGTGCAGATATCAGAAAAATAAAGAAAATTTGTAAAAAATACAAATTAAAACTTATAGAAGATGCTGCTCAATCTCATGGTTCAATGCATTTTGGATATAAGGCAGGATCATTGGGAGATGCGGCGGGGTTTAGTTTTTATCCCACGAAAAATCTGGGCGCTTATGGTGACGGTGGGGCCATAACTACAAACGATAGGAAAATCTCAGATTATGTACGTATGGCTAGAGATTATGGGTCTGATAAAAAATATTTCAATTTGATTAAGGGGGTAAATAGCAGACTGGATGAGATTCAGGCAGCAATCTTAAGGGTTAAGTTAAGGCATTTAGATAAGTGGAATGCAAATCGGCAAAAAGTTGCGAAATACTATTTTAGTAAAATGAATATTCAAAATAAAGATGGATTTGAGTTACCAAAAATACAGAAAGGTAATAATCACGTTTGGCATCTTTTTGTTGTTAGGACAAAAAAACGACAATTATTAATAGATTTTCTAAAAGAGAATAATATTCAATATCTGATACATTATCCAATACCTCCGTATAGCCAGGTAGCATATAAAGAATTTAATAAATTAGCTAGCCATTTTCCGATAACCAATAAATTATCGGATGAGATAGTAAGTTTGCCTATCGGCCCGCATATGAAAGAAAAGGAAATGAGATATGTATGTCAAAAAATCAATCAGTTTGTAGACAAATATTTATAATTATTTGAGTGAAAAAAAGGATAGTAATTGCAACACATATTTTTATAGAGAGTTTCTCCCAAGCTTTAAGAGATTATTTATTACGTGAAAAAAATGAAGTTTTATTTATTGGACAGCCTCTTTTTGGAAATCCGTTTTCGTGGACAATAGATGCAATAGATACTTTTTGGCAGGTTATAAAAACTGGGAAAAAATACGATATATATGTCGGAGTTAACAATCTTAATACTTTTATAGGGTTGCAATTAAGACGGCTTGGGGTTGTTCGTAAAACCATATATTCTTCGGTTGATTATGCCCAAGAAAGATTTAGTAATAAATTTTTAAACAATTTATATCATTGGTTAGACTATTATTGTCTCAAAAACGCAGATATTGTTTGGAATTCTTCTCCGGCAATGGTAGCTGAAAGAGAAAAAAGGGGGGTAGAAAAGAAATATAGGAGCAAACAGGTTTCTGTTTCGGACGGTACGGATCCAGTAAAACAAATTCCCTTTCAGAAAAGAAATCGCTATGAAATCGTTTTTGTAGGACACTTCATAGAAGGAATGGGTTTGGAGATGCTGATTGAGGTTTTTCCGGAAATTAAAAAACAGATTCCTGAAGCAAAGCTTTTAATGATAGGCGGTGGCCCAATTGAGAAAAAATTAAAAGGATTGGCAGAAAATCAGAAGGACATAGAATTTACGGGAATTATTTCAAATCTTAAAGATGTTTATTTAAAAATAACGAAATCAATGATAGGTGTTGCTCCGTATGAGATGAATAAATATACCCAAAATACTGATCCTGGAAAAATAAAACTTTATTTGGCTTGTGGACTGCCGATTGTCATGACTCGTGTTCCTTTGGTGGCGAATCTGATAGATAAGAGCAAATGTGGAATTGTTCTGGAGGCTGGAAATAGAAAAGCTTTTATCAGTTCTGTAGTAAAACTTCTGAAAAATGAGAAATTATTAAAACAGTATGTTGAAAATAGTAAACCAATAGCGAAAGAATATCTCTGGAGTAATATCTTTAAAAAAGTAATCTAATTCCATGATAAAAATATTCAAAAACGTCTTTTTTATTACATTTCTTTATATCCTATCTTATTTAGTGCCAAAAAATAAAAAATTAATACTTTTAGGATCAGGTTTCGGAACTAAGTTTATGGGTAATTCTAAGTATTTTTACTTATGGCTCATAAGGAAAAAGGCAAAATCCCTTAATTATATTTGGATAACACGTAATAAGAAAATATTAAACGATCTCAAAAAGAAAAAATACCCCGTTGTGTTTCTTTATTCCTTAAGAGGTTTATGGTGTGTCTTGAGAGCAAAAGTTCTAATTGTGGAACAATCAAGTAAAGACATTATTGGCACCGGATTTGTCATTGGTAATTATAACATTCTGAATACTATGCATGGGACTCCTTTGAAGATGATATCAATTGATGAGCAGGTGAAAAATGCAACAATGATTGAGGAGCTTTTTAAAATTGGCATAAATATTGAACGTAAGAAATATACAATGTTAGCCTGTTCTACAGAGAATGCAAGAAATCTTAAAAAATCACTACATAATGGCAATATCAAAGTCCTCGGTTATCCGCGAAACGATGTGTTTTTTGATAAAAATTTATGCTATATAGATTATAATAAAAAACTAAATCTTAAAAAATATAAAAAAGTTTTATTGTATGCACCTACGCTTCGGGATCATAAGGCATTAACTCCTCCGTTTTCCCAAAACTTTTTAATTAAATTGAATAATTATTTAAGAGTAGAAAAGAGCATACTCTTAATCAGAACGCATCCTTTAGCTGTGGACAAAATAGAATTTAATAATTTATCAAATATGCTAAACATCTCAAGATCGATAGATGATATTCAAGAAATTCTTTTATATACAGATGTTTTAATAACTGATTATTCAAGCATAATATATGAATATGCATTAACGAAGAAACCGATTATATTTTACCCGTTTGATTATAAAGATTATATTGAGAATTGTAGAAAAATGTATCTTGATTATTACAAAGAGCTGCCAGGACCTTTTGCCAACAATGAAGATGAACTCTTAAATTACATTAAAAATGTTAATGTCTGGAAAAAGAAAGCTGATTATAAAAGAAAGTACGATTTATTTATGACTAGGTTTAATAAATATCGCGATGGTAAATCTTCCGAAAGAATTTATAATTTCTTGCAAAATTATGTTAAAAACTTATCCTAGTTTTTATGTGTGGAATTACTGGTTTTGCTTCATCAATTAAAGATAGAGAGAAAGTTCTAAGAAATATGAATCAGAAGATCCATCATCGTGGGCCGGATAAGGATGGATATTTTATTAATAAAGACATTGCGCTGGCTAATAAAAGACTAAGTATTATCGCTTTATCTTCGGGGAAACAGCCCATCATATGCGGGAATTACGTCATTATATTTAATGGAGAAATATATAATTATTTAGAGCTTAAAAAAGATTTGCTGAAAAAAGGATATAAGTTTAAAACAATGTCAGATACGGAAGTTCTTTTGAAAATGTACATAGAATATCGAGAAAACTGCTTGAGATATTTAGATGGAATGTTTGTTTTTGCAATATGGAATATTGCCACCAAAGAGCTTTTTATTGCGAGAGATAGATTGGGTAAAAAACCGCTATATTATTGTTCTCTTAGCAAGCAGTTTATTTTTGGTTCAGAAATAAAATCAATTTTAGAATACCCGGGCGTTGTTAGAAAATTAAATAAGAAAGTGCTAAATTCATATTTTCAATATAGGTATATCCTTGGAAGTGAAACTTTTTTTGAGAATATATACAACCTTCCTCCCGGTCATTTCTTGAGTTTTAATGCTAGAAATAAAGAGTTAAAAATTAAAAAATATTGGGAGTTGTCAATTGTGGGTAGGAAAAAAGATTTGGGAGAAAGATTTTATATAACTCAAACAAGGAAATTGTTAATTAGTGCAATAAAAAAGCGAATGATTGGCGAAGTTCCAATAGGTGCATATTTAAGCGGCGGGCTGGACTCAAGTATAGTAGCTAGCGTGATGGCAAGCATTGTTGGGGATAAAGCTCTATCTACGTTTACAATTGGTTTTAAAGAAAAAGATTACAACGAATTTAGGTATGCAAAGTTAGTTGCTGATAAATGGAAAACAGATCATCACGAAATATTGATAACAACAGAGAATTATATAAAAACAATGGATTATCTGATAGGATTTAAAGACGCTCCATTAGCTGTTCCAAACGAGGTCCCTCTTTATCTAATGAGTAAGGAGCTAAAGGAATACATAACGGTTGTATTGTCAGGAGAAGGAGCGGATGAATTATTTGGAGGATATGGAAGAATATTTAGGTCATATCTTAATTTTCGCGGTAAATCAGACAAAAACTATTTAGACTTTTTTTTAGATAATTATAATTATGTTTCTGATAAAGATTTACAAAAATTTTTGGATCCGGAAATATTAGGCTTAATTAATAAAAAAAAATATACCTACAACATATTCAAGGATTATTTTAAGAAAATCTCCCCCTTGAATATAGAAGATAAAATTCCTTACATTTTTGAAAATTTACATCTTCAGGGCCTTTTGCAGCGGTTAGATACGACAACTATGGCGGCTTCAGTTGAGGGAAGAGCCCCGTTTGTTGATTATAAGCTTGTAGAGTTTGTTAATGAAATTCCTTATAAGTATAAAATAAAATGGAAAAATAATAGGCTTGAAAAAGAGGCATTAGTCAAAAAGCTGTCTGCAAGAGAGATTAGCGAAAATTATGATATTACAAAATACATCTTGAGAAAATCTTTTAAAAAATATCTTCCGAAAGAGGTGTTGAAACGCAGAAAAGTTGGATTTCCAGTGCCTCTTGATAATTGGTTTAAGGGGAAATTTGTAAATTATGCAAAAGAAATTTTACTTGACAAAAGAACTTTGAATAGAAAAATTTTCAACAAAGAATATCTTGAGTCTGAAAAGTTTATAGATGAATTAAGCGGAATTAATATTTGGATGCTTATTAATTTAGAATTGTTTTTAAGGAAGTATTTTGATTAGCAATATTATATAATAATAGGGTGATTTCAAGATATTTTGAAAGATTAAGCATGAAAAAAAGAAAAAAAGCTGAATCAAAGAAAAGAATTATCGGGTATACGGCAGGCGTATATGATTTATTTCACGTGGGGCATTTAAATCTCTTGAAAAATGCTAAAGCGATGTGTGACTTCTTAATAGTTGGAGTTAGTACGGATGAGCTCGTTAAGTATAAAAATAAAAAGGCTATAATTCCCTTCAGAGAAAGATTCGAGATAGTATCGAACATTAAACATGTAGATTTGGTTGTTCCTCAGCACGATATGGATAAAATTGCAGCATGGAAAAAGTTGAAATTTGACATTATGTTCGTTGGAGACGATTGGTATAAGACAAAAAAATGGGAAAAGATAGAAGAAGATTTTAAAAAGGCTGGAGTAAAGGTGGTATATTTCCCGTATACGAGAGGAACTTCCTCAACTCTTATCAATGAGATTCTTCAAAGAGAAAGAGATAAATAAAAGTTTTTAGATTTATCCTTACTGCAAAGATCTTAAAAATTTCTTTCCAATAGTGCGAATAATGGATGGAGTTGGTATTCTCCATGCTATAAAAGAAAAATAATTGATAAGAAGGATGTATCTATTTTTGATTCGGTCTTTGATAGTATTCTTCTTAACTTTTTTTCCATAGGTAAGAGCATCAACAATTCCGACATCTGTAAAATATTTAGATTTATAAATATTATCAATAGCGACTTTTCTTGGTCCATATATATTTATG
>Ga0172381_10006859_pt1 | contig 11359 bp, 9 predicted proteins | sample Leawel6488metaG_FD_119754 | JGI IMG/M metagenome (GOLD analysis project Ga0172381, IMG submission 119754) | Leachate microbial communities from a municipal landfill in Southern Ontario, Canada - Leachate well 64-88 metaG | ecosystem: Engineered > Solid waste > Landfill > Unclassified | place... | reverse complement strand
CCCGTGCCTTTGCAATAAACCGGGGCAAAAACCCCGTATTTAGGCCTGGGCTTACCGTGCAAGGTACCATGGGAATCAGTAAAAAAATAGCTTAAGCCCGCCTCTTTTAATATCTTATCGTGCCCGGGATAATAACCGCACTCAGGCAGCCAGATACCCCTGGGCTTTCTGCCGAAAACACTCTGATAATGACTGACCGCTACTTTTATCTGGGCTGAGACAGACTCCTTACAAACATCCATTAAAGGTAAATAACCATGGGTTGCACCGCAGGTAATAATCTCCAATTTACCTAAATCCTGAAATCTCTTGAAAGCATTGGTTAGATTACGCCCGTACCTTAAGAAGGTATCGCGAGCGGATAAAAATTCATCAAGGTACATTGAAGACAATGCCTCAAATTGCGGCTGCCAACGCGTCCTCTCTTTTTCCTTATTAGCTAACTCTATAAGCCTGTTTATATGTTTCAGGTAACGCTCCTGAAGCAACTCATCCGATAGCATGGAAATTAAGGTCGGGCTAAGGGTCATGGTAAGACGAAAATCTACACCGTCATTAACCAGCCGTTCGAATACCCTGATTAAAGGCACATAGGTTTCGGTTATCGCTTCATAGAGCCAGTCTTCCTCAAGAAAATCCTCGTGTTCCGGATGACGCACATAAGGAAGATGCCCATGCAAAACCAAACAAAGATATCCTTTATGCATTTATTTAGTCTCCCTCCTCACTATCGGGGTAATCTTTCTCTTATCTATACCGTCTTTGGAGACAGCCTTAACCGGAATAACCTGAGTTCCATCAGGCAGGGCAAAACGCAGGGTGAATGTACCATCGCGCCGTAAAGATATGGGCTTATCCTGAACAGTTACTTTTGCATCAGGCTCAGTCGCCCCATAAACAATTAACTCGCAATTAACTTCAAGCCAGAAGTTTCTTAAAGGCTGCTTTCTTACTGGGCTTGCCATTGAAGCAATGCCGGGAGAACTTACAGCGCCCTTACGCCAAACCCCTCCCGCGGGAGAAGTCTTACCCAAACCAAACCCCATACCATAGAGGCGCATAAACATCTCATCCGGTATCATCCATTCTTCATCAGTAATCCAGGAAGGGCCGTCAAGAGGCGTCTCCACAATATTAGAACGTAATATGGTAATAAACCTTCCCCCCGGCAATAAAAGCCCGAAATCTACGCACCAGGACCTTCCCGGGACTGCAATATCTATATACCAACTTAAGGCATCTTCGCGCACCTCTAGGTCAAAAAATTTATTTGCGTTAAATCCGTTAAAGGCGATATTACTGACATCATAAACGCGCAATACCCTCTTAGCCTTGTTAAATTCTTCCCTAAGCTCTGCCTTAAATTTATTCCAAGTAGTATCTTTAACCTCCCAATAAGTATATAGCCACCAGGGATCCCTTACGGCTAAAACCATCGTATCCCTGCCATACCTAGAAGGTAGCTCCTGTTGAAAAGAATCCTGCATAAGCATAGACTTGGCATGTGAAAACTTTACCGCGCCTATAGCTACTTCCTGCTTGCTTAAATCATCCTTTTTTTCTTTAGGCACAGGGGTAACTTTGGCAGGCCTTGCCTTCTTAAGCCTGCTAACCGCCCTTAGCTTAGGTTTTGACTTTTTTAATTTTATTTTAGAATTTGCTTTTGGTTTAACCCGCGCTATTTTAGCCATATCCCCCTCCGCTTTCTTGACAATAAAAAAGGGGAAATCCATCCCCTTTAAAGAACCTTGAAAAGTACTGTTCTTTTATCGCCCCCCCTATATCATTTTTTAGCCTTTTTCACGGTTTTTAAAGATTCCTTTAATTTCAATTCCAGCGCTTCATTAATCTTAGTTAATTTCTGCAGGTCATCCTTGATAGTCTGGCCAACGAGCTGTTCCTGAAGCAAGGACTTTTTAGTTGCCTCTAAGGCAGCCTTATCCTCTTGAGACTCTTTTTCCTGCGCCTTCAACTTCTCCGTAAGTAAGGCCTTCTCCTGAGAAAGTTTGACTATCTTCTCTTCGACATCAAATCTCTGCGCCATCTCTTTTCTATAAGCGGATGTCTTGCTGTATGAATTTAGACAAGAGCCTATATTAAGGAGAAAGAGCAGTACGCACAAAACCGATAAAATTAATACTGGTCTATTCTTAAACAAAAATTCCATTAAACCGGCCTTGCCTTATTTTAGGTTTTCCCCTAAGCTTCCGCCATCCTTAACCTTGGAGACCTTTGGCTGTATAACAATCTCAACCCGGCGGTTTAACTTTCTACCCTCTCTTGTATCATTAGTGGCAACCGGTCGGTATTCACCAAAACCAATCGCTGAGAGGCGTTCCGGAGAAATACCTTTCTCATTAACTAAGAAATGCAAAACGCTTAAAGAACGGGCAGTGGATAATTCCCAGTTCGACTTCCAGCTGGAATGTTTTATCGCAACATTGTCCGTATATCCTTCTATGCCTATGTTAAAACCACCCATATTATCTTTTAATATCCTAGAAACCTTATCCAGTAAAGGATACGCCTCTTGCCTTATTTGGGCCTTTCCCGAATCAAATAAAAGATCCCCTACTACCGTAATAACCAGCCCCTTTTCCATCATCTGCAGCTTAATCTGCTTATCGGATATCTCCTTGCCTAATCTCTCCTCCAAAAGCCGCTTAGCCTGCGCTAGCTCATCTAATTGGTTAGAAAGTTCTTCGATTTTTAAGGCATCGGATCTTCTGCCCTTCTGAATAATAAAAGTACACCCGGCTAAAGCAAAACTCAGCACAAACACCAATAAACCTTTAAATAAATTTTTCATATTATACCCCTCCTTCTTCTTTTGAAAATTAACTATAACATAAGCCTAATTAAGAGTCAAGAAAAATAGTGTCTTCCCTGGCTGAGCCAACCGAAACCATGCTAATTTTAGCCCTAAGCATATCAGAGAGCATTTTAAGGTAAGTTTTAGCATTAGGATGAAAATCCCTATAAGACCTTGGCTTAGTTAAGGTTTCAGGCCAGCCTGAAACTTCCCGGTATACCGGCTTAACATTGCTTAAGGCTTTGAAATCCTGCGGGAACTCCTTAAGAAGTTTACCTTTATACCTATAAGAAATACACAGATTAATCTTCTTTAAGCCATCCAGTATATCCATCTTCATAATCGCTAATTCTGATGCACCATTAAGCATTACCGCTTCCCTTGCCATTAATACGTCAAACCAGCCGCATCTTCTGGGTCTGCCGGTAGTAGCGCCGAACTCATTGCCTTTTTTACGCATAAATTCGCCAAACTTTATAGGAAATTCCGTCGGGAAAGGACCTTCTCCGACCCTAGTAGTATAAGCCTTGGCAACCCCGATAACCTTATCTATCTTAACCGGCGAGACTCCGCTACCGGTACATGCGCCACCGCTAGTAGTAGAAGAAGAGGTAACAAAGGGATATGTCCCAAAATCTATATCCAGATATGTACCCTGGGCCCCCTCAAAAAGAATATCCTTTTTAAGCTCAATGGCGCGGTTTAAGATAGCCGCAGTATTAGAAATATAAGGGGAAAATATCTTGCCGTAGTTAAGATACTGGCGGTATATAGAATTAAAATTAAAGCCCTTATGCCCATAAACCTTCCTGAAAATCTCGTTTTTCTCTTTCAAATTATCTTTTAATTTCTCCGCAAAAACCTTGGGGCTTAAGATATCCGCCATACGTATGCCGCAACGGCTGATTTTATCCGCATAGCAGGGGCCTATACCGCGTCCGGTAGTACCTATTTTATGTTTTCTTTTTGTTTCTCTTAATTGATCCAATATTCTATGATAAGGCATAATTACATGAGCAAGGGAAGAAATCCTAAGCCTGCTATTAATACTTATCCCTGCATTTTCTAACCCCCTGATCTCCTCAAGAAGGACAGCCGGGTCAATAACTACCCCATTGCCTATACAGCAAATCTTATTTTCATGCAAAATTCCAGAAGGCATCAGATGGAATATATACTCCTTACTCCCCACCACCACTGTATGCCCTGCGTTATTACCGCCTTGATACCGGACAATATAATCTACCTTGCGAGATAAAATATCGATAACCTTTCCCTTGCCCTCATCCCCCCATTGTATGCCAACAAGCACCATATTCATTTTTTATTTTACCTTTTCCTTTTGTTTGTACCTTTATACTGCCTTGTTTATAAATTTAGGGCGCCATGGTAAATATCTTGCGTGCGATATCGGGATATTTTGCGATGAATTTAAGCTCGTCATCAACCAAAGGCTTCTGGTTATGCACATTGGCATACCTGACTAACTCCAGCACTTCGGTAGCCTCGGCATCGCTAGCAAAAGCAACCTCTATTTTCTCGTAAACATTCCTGAAGCCCTTGATTCCCGAATATTCACCGGCGGTAATCTTACGCCCGGTCTCAATTATCTCCGGCTCCCCTCTGCCAAGCTCCTCAAAGTCATAAAGTTCATAATTACGCCTGTCCTTTAAGGCGCCGTCGGCATGAATGCCTGACTCATGCGCAAAGGCATTAGCCCCAATCCCCGGCTGGTTTATCGGTATGGGCACTCCGAAAGCATAAGAGGCATACTTACAGACCTTCCAAGATTTCTTTAAATCAATCTTTTCATCAAGGACATATCCCCCCATCCCGCTGCCGTACTTTATCGCCAGTATAACCGAAACTAAGTCCGCATTCCCCGCGCGCTCCCCCATACCGTTTACGCAAGTATTAATATAGGTATCTACCCCGGCGTCATTAGCTGCGCGGGCACCGGCAATAGAATTAGCCACCACCAGGCCCAAATCATTATGGCAGTGTATTTCTATGGGAATCTGCACTGATTCAGCCAGAATCTTTATCCTTTCGTATATACTAAAGGGGGTGTCGTAACCCAATGTATCGCAATAACGGATCCTTTCTGCCCCGGCCTTCTTTGCGTTTTGGGCAAACTCAATCAGATAATCAATTTTTGTACGCGAGGCATCCTCGGCATTAACCCCTATTGAATCCGCTCCCAGGCTATGCGCCTCATGGACCGCCTCCGACATCTCCTTTATTACTGAAGCGTGATCCAGCTTACCCTTAAACTTATTTACGATCATCTGGTCTGAAGTAGATATCGATAAATTAATATGTTTTAAGTTAGGGATCAATTTAAAGGCCTTTCTAACATCATCGCTGGTCGCCCTTAACCACCCGCCCAATCTGGTCGTAGCCAGGGCACCTTTTTTAACTAATTCTAAATTTGCATTAAGATAATTAGTTTCATGCCGCGTCAACGGAAAACCAAACTCCGACTGGAATATCCCCATTTCATCGAGGTAAAGGTTAAGCATGGTCTTCTGCAATTTGGAGAGGCATATCCGCGAAGTCTGCACCCCGTCTCGGTTAGTTACATCAATTAACGATATCTTTGGCTTTTTATTCATCTCTCACCTCTTTATTATTTTTTTGAAATCTTCTTTCTTAGGAACACCCTTAGACCCAAAAATCTCCCTGTTATCCAACAGGTATACGGGCCCAAACATAATCTTTAGCTCCCGGTTTAGCTGGATATTCTCCTTTAACAAAGAGACCCCTTGAGGGCCCCTGGCGCATTCCCTAATCTTCTCGGTATCGAAACCCTTTGCGCAATCCTCCCACCATGAACTATTAATGTTTTTCGCCCTACAGGATATATAATCAAAGAAAAACTCGGGATAATATTCATTCAGGCATACGCCACGCAGCCCTTCTTCAACCTCCATCCTTCCCTGAGGGGCATCAAACCCATCTTCTAAGGCAAGGGCAAGAAAATGTATCTTAGGGTTAAAATCACGCACTAACTCTAAGATCTCAAAAGCATCTTTATTATATAAACTTATAAATACGTCTAACCTGCCCTTAATCGCTTCCCTGTCTAAAAGGTAGGCAACCCCTGCAACCTCGGGTTTCAAAATATAGGAATCGCCCGTTTTCTCAAGATTGCCCTTTAAATTATCAAAAACCTGCGTTTTCTCTATACCCGCATCTAAGATGTAGGCCGGAAGCCCTGATAAGCCCAACTTTTCAATTAAACCTATCGCCTCTTTTTGCGGGTAATAAAGGCTTGCTACTTCCAAACCCGGCAATTTCTGTTTTAGCGAATTAACCGCAGCCTCAGTATTGCAGGCAGCGCAATCCTTAGCAGTGACCACTGTTAATTTTACCTTAACTGCCTCGCTAAAAAGGCATCGGGAATTACCCTCTCCCGCATCCAGGCAGGAACCGACAAGGCCATCCTGCTTACAGTTATTATCAGAAAAACAGCGCGGCAATATTGAAAGCACTTGCGGGTCATCGGTTATTTTATCGGAAACCCTGATCTCTTCTATTTTTGAATCAACTATTCTTTTATTCTTAATCTTTAATACCGCCTTACCGAGCTTGCGGGCCTGCCATGCGGGCCTTAAGAATATCGTCTCGCCTTTCTTATAAGTAATCTCCTTTTCAAAAGATCCCCCTCCCTCTAAAACCAAATCTATGCCGGGAACCTCCTTAACTAACCTTTGGCATTCCTCCAGCCCTACATTACTTAAGAGTATAACAATATCTGCGCCTCTCTCCTTAAGTTTTGCCACCGAGTCTTCTAAGGCCGCAAGGGGCTCTAAAATCTTTAAGGCAACCAACTTACCCTTAACCTTATTATTAGCCAAGCCAACTATACCCAGCTTTACCCCTGCTATCTCCTTAATTATATAATAGGCTGTTCTTTCGGACTGAATGTTTGAAGATATAAAATTCAACTTAAACTTAGCCGCGCTCTCCTCAAGGAACCTCTCCCCGAAATTAAATTCATCATCGCTAAGATTTAACGCATCATACTGCATTAACTCCATCGCGCGCAGGTTTATAACGGTCCTTTGCATATCTAACTGGGTATTTTGTGTAGCCTGGTCCAATAACCCGCCCCCGAAATAATTACCGGAGTCCAGAAGCAGTATGTTAGGATTGCCTTTTCTTAACTGCTTAATTAAGGACGCTCTCCTAGCTACGCCGCCGTCAGCCTCAACCGGGCAATCACAGGGATAAAGCATGGCGTGGGTTTGCCCGGTATAAAGCAAGGTAATCTCTTGAGCAAAAGCAGCCCCACAGATTAAAAACATAAAAATTGCAGCCAGAAATAACCTTAATATATTTTTCTCCATATCCTCTATCTTTATATCTTGATACCCTTAGCGGTCAGTATATTCTCAAGTTTCTTTATCTTCTGGGTTAACTCCGCCGAAACCGAGCTATCCACATTCCATACGCTGATTGCCTTACCGCCTGGCTTATCACGCCCGATAGTCATAGCGGCAATATTTATCCCTTCTTGAGCCAAAAATGTACCTAAGTTTCCGATCAGCCCGCGTTTATCCAGATTCTCGATATAGATCATCTCCCGCGATGGGGCAAGCTCAATGTAATATTCATCGATCTTAACAATCCTAGGCTGCTTATTGCCGGATAAAGTACCCGATACAACCCTGGTCTGCTTATCAGTCTTGATCTCAAGCTGTATAAGGTTGACAAACTCATCCTCTTTAGAAGTCTTGGCCTCCTTGATTTTAATCCCCCTATCCTTGGCTAAAGATACGGCATAAATGAGATTTACATTTTCTTTTAATATAGGAGAAAGCAACCCCTTGCACAAAGACATGGTCAAAGGGCTTAAATCATAGGCAGCAATCTCTCCGCTATAACTTATATCAAGCTCCTTAAATCCTCCCTCTACCAATTGCCCTGCAAATGCGCCTAGCTTCTCGGTTAAATTAATATAGGGATCTAATTTCTTGCAAACCTCAGCTTCCAAGCAGGGATAATTTGCGGCATTACGGATCCCTTTCCCCAAGAGGGCATCGCGCACAATCTCGGCTACCTCTATAGCTACATTTACCTGAGCCTCTTCTGTTGAGGCGCCCAGATGCGGGGTCACTATAACATTGTCGAACTTCAAGAGCTCATGGTCGGGGGGAATAGGTTCTTTCTCGAATACATCTAAAGCTGCGCCGGCAACTTTACCTTCCCTAACAGCAACAGCTAAGGCCTTTTCATCAATAATACCCCCCCTTGCGCAGTTAATAATACGCACCCCCTTTTTCATTAAAGCGAATTCTTCGCTTGAAATCAAATGATTGGTCTCCTCGGTCATTGGGGTATGCACCGTAATATAATCGGACTGCCGGAACAATTCCTTAAGCTCTACCACCTCAACCCCCAAAGATTCCGCTACATTCTTAGATAAAAATGGGTCATAGGCTAATACCCGCATGCCGAAAGAAAGGGCGCGCTTTGCCACTTCCTTACCTATCCTGCCAAAGCCGATTATCCCTAAAGCCTTAGCATAAAGCTCAACCCCCATAAACTTAGAACGTTTCCACTCCCCTTTCTTAGTGGATGCGTTTGCCTGCGGGATACTCCTGGAAAGAGAAAGAATCATACTCACTGCGTGTTCTGCGGTAGATATAGTATTCCCTCCCGGAGTATTCATCACGATTATCCCCTTGGAGGTAGCGGCATCAAGATCAACATTATCAAGGCCTACGCCTGCGCGGCCTATAACCTTAAGCCTGGAGGCAGCATTGATAATATCCTTATTTACCTTTGTAGCGCTTCTAACCAAAAGCGCGTCATAATCCTTTATAATGCTTTTTAGTTCTTCCGGGGGAAGGCCTGTCTTCACATCAACCTCAAAATCCTTAACCTCTTTCAATATTTTTAGGCCTTCGTCGGAAAGCGCGTCGCTAACCAAGATCTTAAACATCTAAAACCCTCCTGTTATTTTTTTAAGAAAGTCTCTTCTGCAGCCCTTATCCCCGATCCCAGGGTAAATTTATAACCCATCTGGGTTAATACTTTTTCTAAACAAGATATACCGGTAATAATATCGAACTCCTCGATAAAACCCATATGCGCAATCCTGCAAACCTTCCCCTTAAGGGAGTCCTGGCCCCCGGCAATAGTAACACCGTAAGTATCGCGCATGGTTTTAACTAATTTCTCTCCGTCAAGCCCTTCGGGCAGGCAAACCGCAGTCACCACATCCGAGCCTGCCTCGGGAGCGAATAATTTAAGCCCCAGGGCTAAAACTGCGCTTCTAACCGCATCTGCCATCTTTTTATGCCTGGCAAAAATATTTTCCAGGCCATCTTCTTTCATCATCTTAAGCGCCTCATTTAAAGCAATAATAAGGGTAATTGCCGGAGTAAACGGGGTATCCGTCTTATCTAAAGCCTTTTTAGCCTTCTTCAAATCCAAATAATACCTGGATCCCTTGGAAGATTCGATGAGCTTAAAGGCCTTAGGGCTTACTGAAATAAAACCCAAACCCGGAGGCAACATTAAGCCTTTTTGGGAACCGGATACTACGATATCGCAAAACCAGTCATCGGTCTTCAAATCAATAGCCCCTAAGCCGCTTATGGCATCTACTACCAGGAGCGCATTTGTATCTTTAACAATCCTGCCTATCGCAGCGATATCATTAACGACACCGGTGGATGTTTCGCAAAGCGTAGTGAAGACTACTTTAATCGCAGGATTATTCTTAACCTTCTCCTGGATATCCAAAGGATTTACTGCCCTACCCCACTTTACGTCGATAACTTCAGTATTTATCCCGTATGCCTTGCAGATCTCCGTCCATCTCTCTCCGAATTTACCTCCCTGTATAACCAAGGCAGTATCACCGCAAGATAAGAGATTAACCACCGCAGCCTCCATTGCCCCTGTTCCGGAAGAAGCTAAAATAAAAACGTCATTTTTGGTTTGGTATACATACCTCAGGCCTTCGGTGGCCTCTTTTAATATTGCCTGAAACTGCGGGGTACGGTGATGAATAATAGGCCTGCTCATTGCCTCCGAAATTTGGGGAGGAAGAGGTGTAGGCCCCGGTGTCAAAAGATAGTTCTTTCTCATCGCGTTTTCCTTTCTCTAAAATATATTTATTAAGAAATATTATTTTTTCTTACCCGGCATGATTACTTCATCAACCAACCCGTATTCCTTGGCTTCTTGGGCAGACATAAAATAATCCCTATCGGTATCTTTTTGTACTTTCTCCAAAGACTGTCCTGTGTGCTGAGAGAGTATCTGGTTAATCTTATCGCGCATATTTAAGATTTCTTTAGCATGGCGCGAAATATCCTCGGCTTGGCCCTGAACCCCTCCCCAAGGCTGATGGATCATTACCCTTGAGTTAGGCAGAGACTGGCGCTTACCCTTGGTGCCGGCGCACAACAATAGCGCACCCATGCTGGAGGCCTGGCCCAGGCAATAAGTAGCTATATCACATTTCACAAACTGCATTGTATCGTATATAGCCAAACCTGCGGTAACAGAACCGCCCGGAGAATTAATATAAACATTGATATCTTTGCTGAAATCCTCCATCTGTAAAAAAAGAATCTGGGCGATAATTAGGTTTGCCACGTAATCATCAATAGGAGTACCAACAAAAACAATGCGGTCTTTTAAAAGACGGGAATATATATCGTAAGCCCTTTCATATCCCCTTGCGGTCTGTTCAATAACCATAGGGACCAAAGTCTGATTTCTTATATCCATACCCACCTCCTTAGTCACTAATCTGTTATCTTCCAATTTGCCTCCCTTAGTAAAAACTCCATAACCTTGCGCGGCATATGGTCATCAAGCGGGATATTCTCCTTCTTGGCTATTGCCGATAAAACCAGATATACTTTAACCTGATTCCTTGCCTCAGGATCTAATTCTTCACGCATCTTGCCTTCCTGCGCATCTATCTTTTCGCGAGGGACGCCCTTTAAGGCTAAATCCAGCTTGGCCTGCCTAAGCATATCCTCTAATTGACGTTTCACTAAAGATTGCGGTAATTTAAAATCCAGACCCTTCAGTAAATTATCGATAATCTCGCTCTCAAGCTTCTGCCTCTGATTATTCTCCTTTTGAAGGAAAATCTGTTTCTCTAATACCTTTTCTAACTCCGCCAGGGAAGGATAGCCTAATGACCTGGCTAAACTATCGTCTAATTTCTCCAGCTTACGTGATTCTTTAAAAGAATCTATACTGCGCTTTACTTCATCTTCCGCAACACTTACATTCTTGTAATTAACGGGGATATGCCTGTAGTTTTTAATATCAATATCGGGGCTTATCTCTACCTTGGCCTTAAAAGAGAGGCTATTATTATCAAGCTTTACCTCTGATATTTGAGGCAATTCGATAACATCAAGCTCCTCCTTATTCACCGCCTGGTTATAAATATCCGGGATTAATTCTTTTAAGACCTGTTCGTGGGCCACGGCAGAAAACTGCTTCTCAAGAATATCCATAGGTGCATGCCCGGGCCTAAACCCCGGCACCTTAGCCTCTGAAGAGATT
>Ga0172381_10006858_pt1 | contig 11362 bp, 14 predicted proteins | sample Leawel6488metaG_FD_119754 | JGI IMG/M metagenome (GOLD analysis project Ga0172381, IMG submission 119754) | Leachate microbial communities from a municipal landfill in Southern Ontario, Canada - Leachate well 64-88 metaG | ecosystem: Engineered > Solid waste > Landfill > Unclassified | place... | reverse complement strand
GTAGTTGCGTTCGCCGCTGAGCTGCGATGGCCACCGCTTGAACTGGCGACCGCACTTCGCACATGTGACCGTGACCCTGCTATTCCCTATTGCCTTCTTGTATGCAAAGTAACACGCCCGGCAACAGAACATCTGATCCGGTTGACCGTCGTGCCCATATCGCTTGCGTGGCACGAACTCTCCGCCGCAGTGCTTGCAGTGGGCCATAGCGTTCTCCTGTTGGTCAATGATACCACAAGATTGAGTGCAACGCGATGTTAGTGCGTGGCTTCGTGTTCACCGGGCAATCTAAGCCGCCGCTGATCGAGTCGCTTGCCCTCGCCTTCGAGCGTGAGGAATGCCGCTGGCAGGCCGACCCGGTGTGGACGGGGGAGCTTGAGGCATACGAGCGCAAGGTCAGCGCGACCACGGGCCGAAGCCAGTACAGCGCACCGGAAGGGATGCACGACGATACGGTAATCGCGCGGGCGTTGGCATGGCACGCCTGCATGACGCCGCGCGGCGCGTCCCTGGTGGCGTTCGTTTGAGGGCACACCTGACCGACCTGTTAGCGGCGGCGGGTGTGATTGTCATTGCGTCCGGTCTGGCCCTGGTCTATGTGCCGGCGGGTGTTATCGCTGTTGGTGTGGCGCTGGTAGTCACTGCTGTTATGAGGTCTGTGCATGAGCCTCCTGTCTAGAACCCTATGGGCTATCCGAGCGCCACGGTCGACCTATCCGAAGTGGGCGCTGGCCAATGCCGCCGACCAGCGCTTCGACATGCCGGAGAACACCCTGGCCACAGCGCACGGGGAGCTATATCAGCGCCTGTCGTGGGTGCAGATTGCCGTGACCACCATCGCCAACGCCGCTGCCGTCCAGCCGCTAAACGTGCTATCGCGTAAAGGCGACACGACGAAGGACATAGACGGCCACCCATTCGAGGAGTTGCTGCGGCGGCCTAATCCGCTCATGTCTCGCTATGACCTGCTGTACGGCACGGTAGCCTATCGCGAGTTGACCGGCAACGCCTACTGGTGGCTGAATCGCCCGTCGCAGACCGGCCCGCCGCTGGAAGTGTGGCTGATCCCGAGTAACCGTATGAAGCCGATCCCCGACGAGCGGCTCTATCTCAAGGGCTACGAATACGACGCCGGGCAGGGCGAGACGATGATGCTGCCCACCGAGAGCGTCTGTCACTTCAAGCGCTTCCACCCCGGCAATGCGTTTGTCGGGCTATCGGCCATCGAGGCGCTGTCTACCGTGGCTGTGGGGGACATGGCCGCGCAGAAGTGGAACTCCAACTTCTTCGCCAAGAGCAACGCCAAGGCGGCGGGCGCGCTGGTGTTCAGTGACCCCATCCCCGACACCGAGTGGATGCGGATGCAGACCGACTTCGCCCGCCAGTACGGCGGCAGCGAGCGGCAATTGATGATGTTGCGCGGGGCCGGGGCCGGTGGCGTGTCGTGGCTGCAGATGGCCGCCAACCAGGCCGACATGGAGTTCCTGTCGGGCCGCCAGTTTACCAAAGAAGAGATCTGGTTGGCCTTCGGGCTCATGCCCGGCCTGATGGACAAGAACGCCACCGAGGCCAACGCGAGCGCCGCCAAGGCGGCCATGTCTGAGTACACCATCTGGCCGCTGCTAACGGCAATGGCCGAGACGATCAGTAACCACGTCCTCCCCGCCTACGGCGACAACCTGGTAGCCGAGTTCGAAGACCCGCGCAAGGCCGACCGGGCAATGGACTTGGCCGAGCACCAGGAATACGCCAAGACACACACGGTGAACGAGATTCGCCAGGAGATACACGGCGACGACCCGCTACCAGACGACGATCCGCGCGGCGACATGTTCGTGGTCGAGGTAGCGCCGGGCGTGGCGCACAGCAAGGCCGAACAGGAAGCGGCGCGCGAGCAGATGGCCGCCGACCTGAGTGGCGAGCCGGAGGACGAAGAGGGCGAAACGCCGGAAATTGAGCCGGAGCCGACGGCAGAGGCGCAAGAGAGCGAGCCGACCGAGGAGCCGGCAGCCAAATCCGCCCTCGACCTGACCGAACTCCGCCGTTGGCGCGACAAGACGCGGCGGCGCGGCAAGCCGACCGACTGGGAGCCGGAGTCCATCTCCGCTGACCTGGTAGCGGCCATCAAGGCGGCCCAGGACGTGCTGGCCGACCCGAGCGACGCCTTCCGCTTCATCAAGGCTGTGGAGGATAGCCGCCTAGACGCCGAGGGCACGTTGACCGGGGCGCTCGGAGACGTGCTCGATGCCTGGCTGAAGCGCTTCATCCGCGCCATCAACGGCGGCGAAGAGATGCCCTGGGACGAGTTCGCCGCAGCGCTCGACAAGGCCCTGCTGCCCGAGATGGTTAGCGTCATGACCGAGGAGACGTTGCGGCAGAGCATCGCCGTGGGCGTCGGCCTAGAGGTAGGCACCGTCAACGCGGCGGCGCTGGAGTGGGCGCGGGCCTACACGTTCGACCTGGTAAAGGGCCTAACCGAGACGACGCGCAAGACGGTGAGCGAGGCCACGTCGGCCTTCCTGGCATCGCCGGACATGACCCGTGCCGACCTAGAGAAGCTGCTAGCGGGGGCGTTCGGGGAGCGGCGGGCGTCGGCCATCGCGGTCACTGAGGTGACGCGGGCGAGCAGCCAGGCGGCGACACATTATCAATCCGAGTTGGCGCGTGTGGGCATCACTATGAAGCGCATCTGGTACACGCTGGCCGATGAGCGCGTCTGTCCTATCTGCGGCCCGCTGCATAACCAGACTGAGGACGTGTGGGCCGCGCAGTTCCCGATGGGGCCGCCGGCGCATCCCAATTGCGTACTGCCAGGAAATGTAGTGGCCGTGCCTGCTCTAGCCGGTGGTGCTCGGTCTCGGTATGTCGGCAGGGCAGTTGAGCTTACTACGGCAGGTGGGCGCAGGTTCACCGTCACCGAGAATCATCCGGTACTCACGGTGCGCGGCTGGATTGCGGCGAAGGCTATTGGCAAAGGCGATAAGGTATTCGCTTGCACCGATCCCCAGCGGATAGCGTCGTCCATCTACCCAGATTATGACCACGTGCCAGCCGCTATCGAACAGGTATTCGACACGCTCACGAAAGCGCCTGGCATGATCACCACTCGCATGGAAGTTGCCGCCAAAGACCTCCACGGCGACGGGCGGTTCATCAATGGCGACGTCGATGTTGTATCGCCCAACTGCCTTCTGCTGCGTGATGTTCAAACCAGACCGGCGGAGTTGGTCAGCAAGCCAAGTCTCGATGGTCGTAGCCGCGAGAAGGCTGCGCTCCCTAGAGGCGGCACGTCGGAACAATTCGTCGTCACTGCGCCGCCGTCCTCGGACTGCATCGTGAGCGGCGCTAGCAAGAGCCGAGCGTTCCCCGGGGGACATGCGAGCCATGCGGATGGCGTTGGCTTCCGAGATGCCACGGCGCGGGACATCGCTCTCTCGGAGGATTCGCGCGATGACGGTACGGCTGACACCGTTCTGGCGGGCCAGTTCTTGCTCCGGCACGCCGCTGTTATAGAGCCGGACGATATCATTTCGGTTCGGCAGTTCGATTTTAGCGGTGATGTCTACGACCTCCAGTCAGCAGTATACGAATTGTACACCTGCAATGACATAGTGGTCAAGAATTGCCGGTGTGCCGTGGTGCTTAGGGCATGATCGGCATTCGCATCGTCGGCCTAGAGGCGCTGCAAGCCAAGTTGGGGCGCGACATCACGCCGGAGGTCAAGGGCTTTACGCGGGCCGTCGCTGAGGACGTGCAGGGGCGCATCGCTCCCTACCCGCCGGGCAGCGAGGCCAACTGGCCGGTCTACCACATGGGGCCGCATACCAAGCCGAACAACTATGGCCGCTGGTATAAGCGGGGCTACGGGCCGCGCTGGTCGCGCAAGGACGGCAGCGTTGGCGGCACGAAGTCCAGCGAGATGATGAACCGGCAGTGGGGCATCCGCTCGCAGGGCCAGTGGGGCCAGGTGGTCGGCAACCGGGCCAGCTACGCCAACTGGGTACACGCGGCGGCAGACCAGACGGCCTTCCACAAGGCGCGGGGCTGGAAGACGGACAAGCAGGCGATCACCGAGACGGTACAGAGCGGCGTTATCGGCAAGTTATGGGGCCAAGTCATGAGACGGTTATGGCGGTGAGTTATGTATAGCGTAAAGGCGATAGAGACGGGTGACGGCTGGGAACTGGAAGTCCTCGGCTGCCCCTGGTATGGGCCGAACGGCGGCAAGGACGCCGACGGCGAGTTCTTCGACGCGACCACGAAGTTCCACGAGGACAAGTACCCGTTGCCGCCGGTGGTCTACTACCACGGCTTCGACCCGTCGGGCACGCCCTCGGGGGAGCCGCAGTACATCGGCAAGACGGTGGGGCGCGAAGTACGGCAGGACGGCGTGTGGTATCGCGTCGTGCTGGATCGTGCCAACGAGTTTGCATCCCGTGTATGGGAAGCCGCAAAGAACGGCCTAGCGCGGGCCTCCAGTGGCGCGGTGGCGCACCTGGTGCGCCGGGGCGCGGACGGCCACCTGGCGCAATGGCCGGTGGCGGAGCTGAGCCTGTTTGACGCGGTGGAGGGGCGACGCCCGGCCAACGGTTACGCCGTGGCGCTACCCGTGATGAAGAGTGTATGGAATGCGGCGGGACTCCCGCTGCCTGACATAGCCGAGCCAGAGCCGGAGCCGACAGGCGGCGATGAGCCGCAGAGCGACGCCGGGGCCAGGCCGGAGCAGCCGATTGTTAGCGTGAAGAGCAAGGACAAGGACATGGATACTGACATCAAGGCCGCCATCGAGGCGGCGCTGGCAGAGCGTGACGCCGCTACTGCCAAGGCGAAGGAAGAGGCCGACATCGCCGCCATCAAGGCGGAGAACGAGGCCCTCAAGAAGGCCGCCGCCGAGGCCAACCGGCTCCCCGGTGGTGGCGCACCGTATGTGACCAAGTTCAACGACCGCAAGTACGACAACCTGAACGCGGACGACATGGCGTTCCTGATGGGCATTCTGGACTCGCCCAACAAGGACGGCCTGAAGGCGACGCACACCGCCAGCGGGCGGCCCCGCTTCGCTGACCGTGGGCTGGCCATGAAGTCCCTGGCGCTCAAGATGAGCGAGGACAAGGACAGCATCGCCGCGCACATGGGCCTGAAGGCCCTGCAGAGCACCGTCGGGCGGGCACTCAAGGCCGACGAGATCATGCAGCAGGACTTGGCTAACTACGGCGACGATTGGGTGGGCGTGGCCTACTCGACGCGGCTGTGGGAAGCCATCCGCCAGGGCACGTTCGTAGTGCAGAACCTGCCCAGCATCGAAGTCCCGCCTGGGCATGAGAGCATCATCATCCCGCTGGAGTCGGGCGACCCGACCTTCTACAAGGTGGCCGAGGCTACTGACCTGCCTTCTACCGAGGCTACCGGATGGCCGAACGCGACCATCTCTAGCTCGCAGATGGGCACGGCGAAGGCGACTGTCAGCTTGGCGAAGATGGGCGCTCGCGTCCTGTGGTCGGGCGAACTCGAAGAGGACAGCCTGGTTCCGTTTGTCGGCCAGTTGCGGCGGCAGTTGGAGCGGGCGGGCGCCGAGCAGATGGAGCACGCCATCATCGACGGCGACACTGACACCACGCCGACCACGAACATCAACGACATCGCGGGCACGCCTACCGGCACGGAGTTGTTCCTGCTGGTCAACGGGTTCCGCAAGCTGCCGCTGATCACCAACACGGCCAACAAGCGCGACGCTACTACGCTCGCCGCTGCCGACTACCTGGAGACGCTCAAGCTGATGGGCGTGGCGGGTAAGAATGCGGCCCTGGGCAGCACCGCCTTCATCGTCGACCCCTGGGTGCAGTACAAGTCCCTGGAGCTGCCGGAAGTGCTGAGCCGCGACGTGTTCTCTGCCCCGACGGTGGAGAACGGGCGTCTCGTCTCCATCTGGGGCCACCCGATCTACACCAGCTACTTCATGTGCTACGCCGGCGTGCTGGCGGGCACTGTGACCACGGATGCTTACAAGCTGAAGTCGCAGAGCGCCGACGGCAAGATCGACCAGGACACGCAGACGGACAACGTGGACGGCAGCATCTTGGCCGTGCGGTGGGATCAGTGGATGCTCGCCTGGCGACGACGCATGACCATCGAGACCACGCGCATTGCTCGGGCCGACACCACGGAGATCGTCGCCCTGGCGCGTTGGGGCCTGCAGTACCGTGACACCGAGGCGAGCGCCCTCAGCTTCGGCGTAACCGTCTAGTACAGAACGTGAGCCAGAGCCGGGGGGTCTACCCTGACTCCCCGGCCAAGGACAGATAGGGAGACTATCACATGGCACAAACAACCTACATCGTCCGCAAGGGCGGTGACGCCGACCTGGCCAGCATTACCGCTTCCGGGGACGTGACCGTTGCCGGGAGCCTTACCGTCACTGGTGCCACGGCCTACGGCGGTACCGGCTTCGCTGACAGCGTGGCCTTGACCTTCGGCACAGGCACCGACGTAAGCGTGACTTGGGACGGCACGAACATGGTGTGGACCGCCGCCGCCGACGGCAACCTCATCGAGTGGGGTGACGCCAACGCTACGCAGAAGTCCTTCAACCAGAAGTGGACGGGCAACACCGCCGCCGGTGCCGACTACCTCTACTTCGACTGCGAGAACAACCTGCTCTACACGACCGGCGTCGACATTCTGGTGAAGGACGACGACTACCTGCTGTTTGGTAGTGGCAGTGGCGGCGACGTGCGCATCGAGTGGGATACGGCGGGCACGCCCGACGCCCTGCTCATTACCGCCCTGGCCGATGACACGCTTATCTCCGTGGGCAACGGCACCAATGACTTCGACCTGAAGTGGTCGATGTCGACCGGCAACTACCTGTACTTCGATGCCTCGGCATCGCTGATCTACACCACGGACGTGGACGTGCAATTCCTGGACGGTGACTTCCTGGTATTCGGCACCGGGGCCGGGGCGACCGGCGATGTGACGATCAACTGGGACGGCACCGACCTAGACATGGTGGCCACGGGCGCCAGCGCCGCCTTCAACATGGGCGCTACCGGGCACGTCCTCAATACCACTCTCACCGGCACGCTCACCGTGGGCAAGGACGATACCGGCCACGATGTGAAGCTGTTCGGGGCCACCGCGTCCTGCTCGCTGCTGTGGGACGAGAGCGAGGACCAGTTGGTGATCACCGGCCCGGCGGATGTGCCGGCGCTGAAGATTGCTGGTGCGGGTTCCAAGAGCGCGGCCGCCTACGCCGCCGCCGGTGCGGCCTGGGCCGACGGTGTGGCTCCGGCGCTGGTCGAAGACCAGATGTATCTGCTGATAGACGTGGGCGGCACGGTCTACCGGCTACCGCTGTGGGCGAACGCCTAACACTGACCGGGGCGGCTCCCGAGTCGCCCCACTTTATCAAACTGAGGAGACGTATGGAGCGAGAGGGACTGGAGAAGCGATTGGCGAGCCTGGAGGCCGATCTACACAAGGCCGAGGCGGCAGTGTACCGGCTACAGGGGGCGATCACGCTGGCGAAAGAGATGCTAGCCGAAGCCGAGAAGGTGGAGGAGAAACAATGATGCACACCGCGAGCTACACCACCTCGGCGGCCAGCGCCAAGCTAGTCACGGGGGCCGGGGCCGTGTTGGCGGTACACCTGGCCGCCGGGAGTGACGCTGCCACGGCGATTCTTTACGACAACACCGAGGCCAGCGGCACGGTGATCTGCAAACTGACGGCGAGCGCCGCCAACACCGCCGATGCCTTTTGTCCCGCCGTGCGGCTGCCCTTCAGTACCGGCCTGTACCTGGCGCTGACCGGCACCGCGCCGTCCTGCACCGTCTGCTACACGCCGTAAGGGGCAAGCATGGCGTACACCACAGCGACGGCAGTCAAGGCGTACCTGGGGGAGACGGGCACGGACGACGATGCCCTGATCGAGACTCTGGTGGGGGCGGCGCAGGCGTGGATAGACAACCACACGGGGCGCACCTTCGAGGCGAGCGCCGATGCGACGCGCTACTTCGATTGTGCGTCGCCAACGGTCGACGGGCGGCGGCTGTACCTGGATCGCGACCTGTGTGCCATCACCAGCATCACCAACGGTGACGGCGCGGAGGTGGCCGCTACCGAGTATGTCACCCAGCCGCGCAACGACGCGCCCTACTACGCCATCGACCTGCTGGGCAGCAAAGGCGTGGTGTGGCGGGCGGGTGATGATGCCGAGAACGCTATCGCCATCGTGGGCAAGTGGGCCTACTCGGCCAGCGCCAGCACGGTCATCGAGCAGGCCTGCACGCGCCTGGCCGCCTACCTATACCGGCAGAAGGACGCCAACGTTTTCGACACGACGGCCTTCCCGGAGGCGGGCGTTATCACTGTGCCGCAGGGGATGCCGCGAGACGTGCGGCTCATGCTCGCACCCTATGTAAGGAGGCACTAACTGCCCACAACCTACACGTCATTCATAACGGCCCTGGCCGACCTGGACGTGACCGGCGTCACGCGCAAGTACGCGCTGAATGCGACGCCACCGACCTCGCTCAACACGGCCTCTCTGCCGGCGCAGTTCATCTGGCCGGGCGGTGGCGTGGACGATGTTCAGCGCGTGTTTCAGTCGGGCGGCTGGCCGCAGTACCGGGCGACGCTGGTCATCGCCGTGGAAGCGGTGGCTCAGAGCAACGCGCCGGCCAACTATGCTGCCTGTGTGGCCATGATCGACAACCTGAGGACGGCACTGGCGGCGGCTCAGGACACCATCGCCGGGAGCGACGTGGGGGTGGTGAGCTGGAGCATCCGGGAGGAGGTGCGCGGTATCGGCGAGGTGTCTTACTGGTGTGTCCTGGCCACGGTCAGCACGGGGGCCGACTAATGCGGCTGAACCTCGGCAGCGGCAATCGCAACACTCAGAAGGGCTACACGACACTGGACGCCAACCCGGCGATGGAGCCGGACATCGTGGCGCGAGTGCCGCCCATCCCGCTACCGGACGGGTCGTGCGAGGCCATCTACTGCTCGCACCTGATCGAGCACCTAAGCAATGAGGAGGCGAGCGAACTGATACGGGAAACGTGGCGGGTGCTACGGCCGGGAGCCGAGGCGGTGTTCATTGCACCGCACGCCTTCACAGTGGGGGCACACGCCGACCCGACGCACCGCAGTTACTGGGTAGCCGAGCGGTGGGAGTACTACACGCCCTCGATGCGCTACCTGGGCTATGGCCTAGAGGATCGGTTCGATCTGCTGCGGGCGTTTGTGGACGGTCAGAACGTGGTGGCCGTGCTGCGGAAGGTGGCAAGTTGAAGCTGCTGGCCATCAATCCCGGTGCGAGCTACAGCACCGCGGACGTTCACAACGGCTACCTGAATGCCTGGAAGGCCCAAGGCCACACGGTGGCCGAGTACGCGCTGGATCGGCGACTGGTGGCGGCTACCAAGTGGCTGAAGTACCAGGCCAAGCAGGCGGGGCCGGGGGCCAAGCGACCGACGCCGAACGACGTGGCCTACTTGGCATCGTTCGAGGCGTTCATCAAGGCGTTGGCCCACGACGTTGACTGGGTGGTGGTGACGGCCTGCTTGCAGTTCCATCCGGGCGTGTTTCATGCCATGCGCAAGGGCGGGCTCAAGTGCGCGGTGATCCTGACGGAGAGCCCGTACCAGGACGCCGAACAGGTCTACTGGGCATCGCTGGCCAACGTCACGTTTACCAATGAGCGCACCAGCGTTGCCACGTTGGGGCAATACTGCCCATCGGTTCACTACCTGCCGCACGCATACGACCCGGCTAAGCACCATCCCGGCATCGAAGGGCCGGACGTGCCGGCACACGACGTGGTATTCGTGGGAACGGATTGGCCGGAGCGAACGGAGCTGTTCTCGGAGGTGGATTGGGGCGGCATCGACTTCGGGATGTACGGCTTCTGGAGCACGCTGCCCAGCCGCCACAAGCTACGCCGGTATCTTCGCGGCGGCGTGACACAGAACGACATGACTGCCGCGCTCTACCGGCGGGCGGCCATCGGGCTCAACCCTTACCGTCAATCGGTAGCGCTGCGCAAGGGTGCGGAGCGGATCACCACGGCGGAATCGCTCAGCCCTCGGGCAGTGGAACTAGCGGCCTGTGGGTGTTTCAGCGTGTGTGATCATCGCCCGGAAGTAGAGGAGGTATTCGGTGATCTAGTCCCGACGTATCGCACGGCGGCAGAGTTGGAATCACTGGTTCGGTACTACCTGGAACGCCCGGAGGAACGCGCTGTTATCGCGGCACAACTCCCGGCGCGTGTGAAGAGCAGGACGTTCGCCGCTTTGGGGCGGCAAGTTATAGAGACGTTGGAGGCTTATAGTGGCCAGGCATAGCGGTAGGCATGGTTCCGTTCTACTCAACCCCACCGGCACACAACCGGCAAGCGCCGCATCTCTCAACAACTGGAAGCTCAGCTACGAGCCGCAGATGTTGGACGTGACCGCGTTTGCGGACAGTAACAAGGCGTACATACCCGACCTCGCCAACATCACCGGCTCCTTCGCCGGATTCTGGGATGACACAGAGGACAAGCCGTTTGCGAGCGCTAAGGCGGCGGCGGGTGGGTTTATCTACTGCTACCCGGACGCCACCAACAGCGCGACGAAGTACGCCTACGGCCCGGCCTACTTCACCATGAGCATCGACGTTCCGGTGAGTGGTGCTGTGACGGTTTCAGGAACGTTCCAGGCCGCCGGTGATTGGCACGTCAACCTGTGAGTGAGGCATTGATTCGGGGCAAGCAAGCAACCATCCGCGTCTCGTTTCGTGGCCGGGAGTGGTACGCCCTTCCCGGCCTGTACCGTAAAGCATGGAAGGGTGCGACGGATGGCAACTATGCCACCGTCGTGCCATTCCTGACTCGCGTGGTGGAGTCCTGGGAGTTTGACGGTGACCCCGCCGACGAGGCTGCCTATGAAGCGTTAGACATTCTGGGGGAACTGGTCCCGTTGGCAGAGAAGGCACTATTGGCGGTCGCCGAGGCCGCCTTTCCCGCGCTCGACGTTGGGGAATGAGACCTTCGCTGCTTGTGGTGGCGATGGCGGGCCGGACTGGTATGAACCAGAGATAGCGGAGTATGAGATGCCGCCGGAGGCGCTGCGGGTGCTGGTAGCCGAGGCCATGCACTGGACACTCGACTATACCGATTCGCTGGAACTACGAGAGCGGCTAGAAGTGATGGTAGTACTCAACGCGCGTGCGGCAGGACATAGCCACCGACCCCGGAAGGATAGCTGATGGCTGTTGACGAGAAAGTAAAGATCATAGTAGAGGCGCAGGATCGGGCCACGCCCACACTGAGAACCGTGGGTGGTGGCCTAGACAAACTGCAAGCCGCAAGCACGGCCTT
>Ga0172381_10006857_pt1 | contig 11365 bp, 9 predicted proteins | sample Leawel6488metaG_FD_119754 | JGI IMG/M metagenome (GOLD analysis project Ga0172381, IMG submission 119754) | Leachate microbial communities from a municipal landfill in Southern Ontario, Canada - Leachate well 64-88 metaG | ecosystem: Engineered > Solid waste > Landfill > Unclassified | place... | reverse complement strand
ATTCACTGATGCTGCTAGGGATTTTGTAGACTATGCTTTCCAGCTCGTAACCGGAACTACAGCCGTAGCTGACGTACTAGATGTACGTTTTAGCAACATCAAGATAAGCAACAAAATCGAAGACCCGGAGCCATATCCAGCCAGGTTCAAGGGAACGGTTTCCCTGGCAAATACGACACCCGTAAACCTAGTCTTCCCGGCTTCGGAAAATGGTGAGGTGTTCGAGCTGGTGATGGGTGCAAACCTGGGCGAGGGCTACATGCCTTATGCCTTCTCACTGGATGCAGCCGCCACTTATGCCGATATCGCAGCCGCTTGTAATAACCTGACCACAGGAGACATCGTACTGCTTCCAGCCGTTCCTGCAAATGACGACGCAGTATTCTTCGGTGCTGCCGAAAAGTTCCAAAGCATCGATGTCTACATGGACGGTGGTGTTGATAACACCGATAACGTCTTTGCCATCAAATATTGGAGCGGTGCTGCATGGACAGATATTCCCGGTGTCGTCGATGGGACCAATGGAGGAACTGCTGGTAGAACATTCTATCAAAATGGTAGAATATATTTCAGCCCCCCCGCCAACTGGGCCACGGTAGCCGTTAATGGTGTCACTGCATACTGGGTTAAGATCGTCGTGACCACCTTTGGAGTAGACATCCCCAAGGCAACCCACATCCAGCTCGGGTTTAATGCAGGTAGCTACTTCGATCACCACGCAGCTTTCCTTAGCACGCTCATGGTTAAGATGAAGCGGAACTTCCCAACAGCAGGCTATGCTCGGTTTTACAGCGATGCCATGCCTTACCTGCAGTGCCTGGGTGAACGGAATGTGGACATCAATGGATGGAGATGCCAGGGAGATGTACAGGTCTCATTCGAGCTATCAGCCACCCCTGCCAAGACAGTGACCATAGAGTACTTCGGGTTCACCAGGAGGTTATGATGATCTCTAAATCGATCAGCACCGTCAAAATGGACCCTTTGGGTGCTCGACGAATTGATGAGACATATTACATCGGGAATAAAAGTGATCTGGTTGGCAGCCAGATCATAAACATCCATCCCGTTGTCGCTTTGGAAAAGGGTCTTTCTTTAATCAATGCCGTTTCCATCTACGACCAGGGCGGAAACCTCATGAGCAAATGGTCTGAGGCTCATAACATCGACATTGGAGCCTCTCAGCTTTGGACCAAGCTCAATGGGATGACCTCTACAAATGCCCTCCGGGTCCTAACCATCCTGGGTGACTGGTATCAGTATTTCAACCAATTCAATGATGCTGGTACATTCGGGGTTGACCCCAACCAGGCCAACAGCCAGGGTGACGGCTCAAAAAAAGTAGTGACAGGAATAGGATCAACAGCCATCACACTGGCGACCGATGCTATATTTGATACGGTGACTGATATCTGGGGGCCGTTTGCCATTTACCCACAGCATGGGAGACACATATACATTACTCCGACCGGTGAATATTATGTTTCGGTGGCTATAAAATATGATGGTTCCACATTGGCTTGTGCGCTTTATGGTAAATCCATAGACGGTGGGTTAACTTGGGTATGGACAGCGCTTAACACTGGTAATACCTACCAACAGTCTGACGTTTCTTTTGCCGTTGATAAGTTTGGGGATTTACATTTCACCTGGATGGAAAAGGTAAGCGCTGCTGTTTGGAATATCAGATATCGAAAATTAACCGTCTCAACTGGTGCTTTAGGTACACTAGCTTATGTAAATTTTAATGTCGTTGAACACAATTATGCACCCTGCATCCAGGCCCACATAGACGGGCAAAAAATGTGCGTATGTTGGTGCGGAGATGGCTATGGAGCAAGTACTACTGATGCAAATATCTGTCTCAGAGTCCGGAATGCCGATGGAACCTGGGAAGCAGTTGAAGACATAACCGCGAATGGTGGCGCTGGAGCAGATTTCTACTACAATGGCTGTTCCCTCGATTATGATAGCAGTGGTTACAGGCACATTTTAGCTTATACGGAAAATGGTGACGTGTCTAAAACCAACCTGCTCTATATTCGAGAAACAGGAGCTGGGTTTGATGCACCAGATACGATCAATTCGGATGGTGCCGACGCCGATCATATGAACCACTATTCCAAGATCTTGATAAATAAGAATAATGACGCCATAGTGGCATATGATATTGGTGCCACTGGTGACATTAACCCGCTTTACATCAAAAAGATAGTTGCCGGTACCGTTGGTACAAGAACCCTGGTCGAAGCCGGAGGAGCTGGCATAGGAGGAACCTTACCTCAGATCCAATTAGATAGTGCTAACCGGGTGGTTATAGCATACATGAGTGGTGGCCATACTTACGGATATCGTATTTTGTCTCCGACTTTCACCGTGGTCGGACCAAGATATGAAATCTTTAAAGTAGCTGCAGGACATACCCTAAGCTTTTTCCACATACCATGGGGCATCCCGCCTCTGATGAACGGAATCAACCCGAATATCATCCAGCAGGGCGTGATCATGCTGGCTGCCTACATCCATGATGCTGCTCCCGAGAAAACAGATATCAGCATACTATTTACTAGCGATAGCGTCCTAGGTGCCCCTGTAATACCATCGAGTGTGAGCAAATACACCTACAATATCCGAGGAGCTATCAATCGTTCAAAGTTTAACTCCGGATTCAATCCCGCAATATGAGGTTACCATGTCCCTTGATATTGACCCTACGCAGATTACGCAAGACAACGTTCCCCAAGTGCTGGGTGCTATCGTAGTTGAGCTACAGAACATGAATCGCAAATTGGATGAACACATGGAAGAACTAACTGATAGTGTAAATGAGAGAATCAATGCTCTCACAGAGAGAGTTACGAGTATTGAGGAAAACAATGTAGTTCATCCCAATTGTACAACTCATTTGGAGACTTTAAAGAGATTAGAAAGCATCGAAAAAACCTTGGCGCTTCACGACACGTTGTTTTGGACGCCCTTGCTGGTAACTAAGGATGATATTCTCCCATTTATATGGAAGTACAAATATGCAGTAGCCGCAATCACAGCCATCTTAACTACATGGCTTGCCATTACAGATTGGGCGGTACGCGCCATACAGTGGGGATTAGTACCACCAGGACAAGTACCATAGGAGGTAAAAAACATGATTCGCCCAACCGTTCGAGCGCTTAGATGGCGCTTTCAAGAGTTGATTGACACAAAGGATAAAATTTGGTTAGACGGAGATCAATCTTTTTATTTTAACCGGATTATGGACTTGGGTCAACCCATTGAACCAAATGATGCCGCGACCAAAAAGTATGTAGATGACTCCACGGAAGCCATCCTAATTGGATCCCCCGGCCACATCCCGATCATCCAGAGCGATGGCGCGGGTTTAGAAGATTCCGGCATAGGAATCCCTCTTTTTCTCCATGATACCATTGACGTATCCGGAAAAGCCAACAGTTTCGTGCTGACCTGGGATGCAGTTCATGCTAAATGGGTAGCAGCCGCAGCACCAGGCCTGGGCGGCGGCGAAGCCAACACTGCATCCAATGTTGGAACTTCCGGAATAGGGCTTTTCGTTACCAAATTGGCACTCAACCTTCAATTTGCCAACATAGATGCTGGAAGTTCAAAGGTTACTGTTTCCGCTGGACCATCGGGAGCAGATACCGTTGAAATTGATATTAATCCAAACGAAATTGAACTTAATGATTTAAAAGATGTTGATGTTACTGGATTAGCTGACGAAGATGTTCTTTCATGGAACAACGGACTCAATAAATGGATGCCCATCCACGGGGTTGGTGCAACAGGACCTATTGGCCCCCAGGGTGCAACTGGAGCAATTGGACCTACAGGACCCATTGGTTTGACTGGGCCCACGGGCCCCCAGGGTGCAACCGGAGCTGGTGCGACAGGTCCGACCGGCCCCCAGGGCGGATCCGGAGCGACAGGTCCGACCGGCCCCATAGGTGCTGGTGTCACTGGAGCCACCGGCCCCCAGGGAGTAGCCGGGGCAACAGGATCTACAGGACCTTCAGGAATAGTAGGTTCTACAGGCCCAACAGGAGCCTCGGGAGCAACCGGATTAACCGGACCATCGGGAGCCACTGGCCCGACTGGAGCTGGTGTGACGGGAGCTACAGGAGCGTCTGGACCTACAGGCCCCCAGGGAGACCTCGGATACCGGGGATTCACAGGGGCGACAGGCCCCCAGGGAGAGACTGGGTCATTAGGTGCAACTGGAGCGCTAGGCGCAACTGGAGCAGGCGTAACTGGAGCCACTGGCCCGACTGGACCCCTGGGAGGATCCGGTGCAACTGGCCCCCAGGGTGCAACTGGAGCTGGAGTCACGGGAGCAACCGGCCCGGCAGGCGGTCTGGGGGCAACCGGGGCCACAGGTCCAGCCGGATCTGGCCAGGACGGGGCAACTGGCTTGACAGGAGCTACAGGACCAATTGGTTCTACAGGAGCTACAGGTCCAGTAGGAGCAGGTACTACGGGAGCTACTGGACCTCAAGGATCCACTGGTCCAACCGGCCCCCAAGGGGCAACCGAGTCGGGCATCACAGGTGCAACTGGCCCTCAAGGATCTACAGGCCCGACAGGACCAACTGGAACTGGAACCACCGGAGCCACGGGCCCAATAGGTGCATCTGGTGCGACAGGCCCCCAGGGAGACCTCGGGTACCGAGGATTCACAGGAGCTACGGGGCCTGGAGTAGGTGACACAGGAGCTACAGGACCATTAGGCAGCACCGGACCCACGGGCCCGGCCGGCGCAACCGGCGCAGGCAGTGGATTCTGGACCCTAATGCCAGGTTCCCCAACCAGGGTAAATGACACCTCGTTCACCATAACCGATGCAGCCAATGCAAATTTATACGATTTGCTTTTCAACAAAGGCACAGTTTTGACTTGGATGGAAGACGCCACCTGGCAGACCGGAATGATCATCAGTGCCGTTTATGGGGCCAATGCCGTTACGATAACCATCGTAGGAAACAGTTTGACTGCCGGATTTACGGCAATGAAATATGCAGCCGACCTAGCCCTGAAGGAGACCTGGGTAGTGCCTGGATCACAGAACATTCTGACAGATTGTTCCAAGCAGTGGGTGACGCCCTACCCCATTTATGGTCTGTCGGAAGACGCAATAGTAGACACGAAAGGAACTACCAACAGCACGACCTATGACGTAAACGATGACGGAACCAGCTTGGGTGCAAATCCCTCGATTGCTGCAGCCAATTTCGTAGATCTGGATAACGGTCTCACACCTGCCGTGATTGCCACTGGATCGGTCATTACCGTAGACGTGGATGCGGCTTGCACTACGCCGGCTGTTGATGGCTACATAGTGCTTTGGTACTACCCAGAATCGTGGAGGTACAGAACGTGACCTTAGGACAAAAGGGAGCCATGGCCAATTTGGCCTTTGGCTACCATTTAAATGCAAACTCGGATGATTTTTCAGGAGCTGGCGTTGATGGCACTGATTATAACATGTCATATGCTGCTGCCAGTGGAATCTTAGGTCCGGCTGCACTTTTTAATGGGACGACTAGTCGAATTTATATGGGACTTAAGGAGTATTACAATCTCCTCCAAAAGTTAACATTTTCCATATGTGCTCTTGTCAGACCGGCCGTTGGGTTTGGTAACTTTCCGATAGTAAGTAGAGGATTGGTTTCTGATGGTGGTAATTATTATGGCTGTGATTTTGGATTTTCGACAACCGGAATATCATTTACCAGAAATCAAGGTAATTCGACCAATTATTATCGAGCTGCGTCATTTACATTTAACGAGTTGACGACTTATTTGATCGGAATGACGTATAACCAATCAAATGGTGCTGTGGTATTTTACATATTTCCGTTACAGCCGGCAGGTGCAAGCTTAATTGTTGCGGCATCCGCAGTTGGAACGGGTACCTGCTATACTACAGCAGAATATGATCAATTTTGGAATCTGGGTGCCCGTCTAAGGAATGTTTCGAACCAGTACTGTAAAGGCAGCATAAACGAAGTGCTGATCTTTAACGATGTAAGGACCACCAAATGGTTTATGACGTATGCAGCTCAACTTCGAGGACTTCTGGACTGAGACGAAAACTGATTCCTTTTTTTCCCAAAACATAAATATAAGAAGCCCATTCTAATAGTCATGACTCGTCCCAGTTCAAGAATGCTCAAATGGCGTTGGCAGACCGTAATAGACGAAAAGGATCGCATCTGGCTTGACGGTGATCAGTCATGCTACTTTAATCGTCTTATGGATCTTGCACAGCCTATTGAAGATAACGATGCAGTGACCAAAAAATACGTAGATGACTCTACAGAGGCAACTGTAATCGGAGTTCCTGGCGAGATACCCGTGATTGACCCAGATGGTAGCGGTCTTCATGGCTCAGGAACATCTCCTTCGGATTATGAGGCGGCTGGAACTACAGCGCTTCATATCATAACCCCTGGCGCTCATTTGGCTTATGCTCCAGCTCATTATGCTCGATCAAACATGTGGTGCAGCGTAGGTTTAGTAAATGCAGCCGATAGAAGGTCAGTCAAAACACCAAATCGAGTAACTGTGAATATAAATGAAACCGGATACGAGAAAGTCGGGTCTCTGGTATATGATCTTGATCTTCCAGCATCTTGGGATACGATTGCGGGTACCGATTATTCTATCGCCGCTAACCGGGCAGGTAAACAATTTTATATTTATGCCTGTCAACCAGTATCTGGTAATGTTCCGGTTTTCGTAATATCTGCAGCCAGTACCTTCCCAAGTGGGTATAATGTCGTAAATAGCCGTCAGATAGTTAGATTCCATTGCTTATGTTTAAGCGTTGGAGCAATTGCCGGACACCAAATAACCGGATTGGTGACGGGAGATATATTACCCAGATCTTTCCAGGATCTGGGACATAGGCCAAAAGCTGGATTCATCAATGGAATTGTTTGGGGCGGAGTGACAGATTTCGATACCCTGAATTATGCCCCTGTCTGGAAAGCCATCTATATGGCATCGGGAACAGGAGCGAGCACTGCATCCATCTTTGGAGCAGCCGCATCTACAACAAGAGACTGGAATGCGTTTGCTTCCGATTTCGGATTAATCGGTTGTCGGATGATGAATGATGCCGAGTTTCAAGTTTTGTGTGCCGGAATAGAAGAAGAGGTAAACATTGCCGGATCGGTTAACCCGACGACCACAGGAGGACATGTTAGCACCACTGGCCGCCGAATGATCTCAAACATAGGATCTGAAGATGATACTGGCGTATGGTGGCAATGGTTGTCTACTCAGTCCTTTAGAGTAGACTTTGATGGCTCTGTGGTAACGGCTGCAAAGACTGCTAACATTGTTCATGCTGCTGCTCCTGGTGGTAACCCAGTTTATGTAGACTATGATGTTGACGGTACACCATATTTATGCTGTACGATGGCAACTACAACAATCGATAAATGGATAGCCTTTTCTACAACGCATAAGGCTCTCATAAAACATCTTGCAGCCATTCCCGCTACGGCAGTTCAACTATACTTCGATGAAGATGCAGCACAGCCTAACAGATTGTTGGCTGCTGTTCCTCATCTTAAAAATGTCTATGTGGCTGTTCAACCTAATGCGGGCTATAAGCTCCAAATAACTTATAATGCAGCTCCTGGGACACCTGGTGTTGCAGTAAACTTTGATGATGGTGCTGATCAAAGGTTGGAGTTCATCTCTCCAACTGCCGCATTAGGTGTCGTTGATATTGCATTAGATGCAATCTCATGGACATATTACAATTTGGCGGGAACAGTCGGCTCATTGTACCGGCAAGGAGTTTACGGCGATGTGAAGCTGCTCGGCGGCGGCCTTTGGAATACTGCGGCGAATGCCGGGTCGCGGGCGCGTGCTGCGGATAGCTCTCGCTGGGCTGCGGGTACGTATATCGGTGGTCGCTTCGTCGCGGAGCCGCAGTAATTGTTATTCGGAGTGCGGAAGTCGCATTCCAGTAATAGGTTGAGTGAGTCTACCTGCTCAGCAGCAGCAATTGGAATAATGCGACGAATGCCGGGTCACAGGCACGTAATGCGAATAACTATCGCTGGAATGCGAATACGAATATCGGTAGTCGCTTCGTCACAGATCCAGGGAAATCGCGGAGAGCAACTCCTGGCTGGACTCACTAACCTTGTCTTGGAAAGGGCAAAATACACAACGGAGGAGGAAAGCAGTTAGTACATAGCGGAAAGTTGCTTTCCTCATAAATTATCATGAAACGACATGGAAATCTCTTTAAGGATATAACAGATATAGATAATATCTATTTAGCATATGCTAAAGCGAAAAAAGGAAAAAGCTGGCAAAATACTATTAGCCGATTTGATGATGACTTGGATGAAAATATCTTTAATATTCGAGATTCACTAATTGAAAAAACATTCACAACCTCATTATATATTGAAAAAATGATATACGAACCAAAACAACGAATCATTTATAAGTTGCCCTTCAACCCCGATAGAGTAGTACAACATGCCTTGATGAATATATTAGAACCAATATGGAATGGTCTATTTATTTATGATTCATATTCATGTCGAACAGGGAAAGGCATTCATGCAGCCAGCAAAAGAACAATGGACTTTATTCGAGCTACAGAACCAAATGCATATTGTTTGAAAATGGACATCAGAAAATTCTATCCATCAATAGATCACAATATCCTATTTGAAATAGTAAAAAGAAAAATCAAATGTAAAGATACTCTCTGGTTACTAGAAAACATAATCTACAGTATTCCGGGAGGAAAAAATATACCTATTGGTAATTATTCCAGCCAGTGGCTTGGAAATCTTTACATGAATGAATTAGATCAGTACTTAAAACACAGTCACCGAATAAAACATTATATTAGATATTGCGATGATTTTATATTATTACACAAGGATAAGAAGTTTCTTGGCAAAATGGCACATGTGATAGAAGGGTTTTTAGCAGACAACTTAAAACTAAAACTAAGCAAGAATGATATTTTTCCTGTTCGACAGGGAATAGACTTCTTAGGTTATCGGCATTTTCCTAACTATATTCTAGTTAGAAAATCTACCGCTACCAGAATCAAACATCGAATGCAGGAACTTCCCGGAAAACTAGTCCGTGGTGAAATATCTCCTGACCAATATCAATCGTCGATTGCATCGACCAGGGGCTGGCTTCTTTGGGCAAACAGTTATAACTTTGTACGATCATTGGAGCTTGATAATGCCTGAACGATTTGGTGACTTTGCCGAAGAAGAAGCCTTTGACGGAGACAAGCTCCGGCTTGACGAGATCTTAGATAAAGAAATCTTAGTTAACGGTTTCAAAATCAAAGATAGTCATCAAAAGAAAGATACCAAATATCTCACGATTCATTTTACGTTAAATGGCAAGCAACATATCACTTTTACAGGATCTACCGTATTAATGGATCAACTTGAGAAATATAAATCACATTTACCATTTTTATCAGTCATCAAAAAAATAAATCGTCACTATACGTTTTCGTGAGGTAGTTATGAGAGGATATCCAAGAAACCCTAACGTGCTGATGAAAGTAGATATAATGAATCTACTCAACATGCCGGAATATGCGGAAAAGACAGCAAAAGACCTAGCTAAATTAGCCGAAGTAGATGATAGTAAAATCACTATTGATGAAGGCACACAAGAAAAGCCATGTGTAAAACAGATAACTAATCCGTTGCCGAGCTGGAAGAAAGCCGGATTCAAAAGCAAAGAAGAGATGCTATCGATTGCAAAGGTTGAATTGAAACCAGCACCAATTGAAGAGCAGGTCGAAAAGGAAGGATGAGTTATCCTTCCAGTTCGCTCCAACCACCGCGCCAAAGATCTGATAATCGAGAGAAAAAACGGTCATACTTTTTTCCGCAAACTTCTGTGCTGAACTGGGAGACTGCCCAATCTCTGCAGGCTTGAGAGGAGATTTCCTCGATGTGGCTGGCGGCGTGGACGAACTCACGAAGAACCATACATCGATATCCGGTGACTCCATGAACCACTGTTTCATAATAGCAAGCAGCGTCAGTCGTAATTACAGGTGTCCCGGACATTTGGGCCTCAACGGCCAAACCTTCATATGGCCCCCAATACATTGTTGGGGAAAAGACTCCCTTTGCATGTGATAATAGATCTACCTTTTCAGATTCTGACACAAATCCGATGTACTCAACATTGGGAAAATCCATGTTCACCGGTTCACCAGGTTGGCCGCAAATAATCAGCTTATCTCCAGTTTCCTGAACCGTCTGAATCGCAATCTGGATACCTTTTCGAGTGGCTATTCTACAATTCATCAGGAAAAAGTTTTCCTTATTGGTATTGAATTTGTAATGATCTTTGTAATAGCTATTACCGATGACTTCATCATAGAAATCTATATTTCCAAAGAGTCTACCCTGAGAATACGCATGGTACATCCCGTAACAATAGGCACGCCATGAATTAGTTTCAAAAACTCGATGCGTGTTTTCAAGTATGCCAGTATATCCGATGCCTGTTTCGAGTAAAAATGGAAAACCAACCGCCTTCTCCACCCCACCCTGACTTTCTGGCTTACACAATTCTTCGTAGTAGTTTCCCATAGGGTTCGATAATAAATCACCCGGCTGCACACGTTCTAGGATTTCTCGGATGGCATTCTTTCTAAATATCTTATATGCTTCATCAGCACGTCCATGGTTAAAGAAGCGCGAGGTATAACTTTCTAACGATCCATATAGCCGATTTCTGTCATACTCCGACAGGCATATGATCGTCTCATCAGCATGCACCTGGGTGCCCTCAACCCCCAAGAATACTGTCTTGTAACCCAAATTCGTTAGCATGTCAGACAGTCTTAATTGTTTCATGGAGTAGGCACAAGCGACAGTGGGCGATGCATTTATGGTTGGGAGATGCGCCAACCCCAACAAGAATACAGTAGGTTTAATCATTTTTTAATTTCTCCTTTCAACGCATTGCAACATTCCAGCACGTTCGTCAATGACCGCTCATACTGGGACCATTTAGCGAGAGATTCGAGTAAATCGGTTATACCTTGTTCCGATTTATTACTTATCATGTTTCCGGGTATCAACCAAATGTGTTCTGGATTTAAGTTTTTTCGGTTGTCAAAAGCTATACAAAGAAAATAATCGGCTAGTTTATTCTTTTTTATGGCAAATCCCCAATAATCGTTTCCATTTTTACGATGTCGTCTACATGAGGATTTGACATCGATTTTAAAGCCCTTCGAGCAATCGTAATCATACCCTGGGTTGTTATTAGGCATCCTCTTAAAACCGGGAAACTCATGCGAAAGAACAGTTTCCGCTAT
>Ga0172381_10006856_pt1 | contig 11365 bp, 6 predicted proteins | sample Leawel6488metaG_FD_119754 | JGI IMG/M metagenome (GOLD analysis project Ga0172381, IMG submission 119754) | Leachate microbial communities from a municipal landfill in Southern Ontario, Canada - Leachate well 64-88 metaG | ecosystem: Engineered > Solid waste > Landfill > Unclassified | place... | reverse complement strand
TTTTTGGTTTATATCGCGGTTACTTTGTATAAATATGTAGTTGAATGGAAAAAACGGCTGCTTTTTGAACAGCAGCTTGATATCGCCAAAAAAATACAGGAAAGTTTCCTGCCGAAAAAAATACTAACTGTTAAAGGGTTAGATGTCGCGGCAACCATGCTTACCGCGCATCAGGTAGGCGGAGACCTCTATGATTTTATTGAATTTGATTCGGAAAAAATCGGAATCATGATTGGTGATGTTTCCGGGAAAGGAATTCCGGCAAGTTTATTTATGGCGATGGTGGTGGGGACTTTTAAGTCGTTTGTAAATAAGGATGTTATGCCGGAGGAGACCCTTTCTAAACTTAATGCTAAGTTAGTCAGCGAAGCCGGTTCAAATCTTTTTGTAACTGTTTTTTATTCGATGTTTGACTTAAAGAACAAAACATTTTTGTTTAGTAACGGCGGACATATGCCGGTTTTGTATTTAGCTAAAGATAAAGAACCGGAATTTTTAGATGTGGAGGAAGGCTTGCCTTTGGGTTTAATGGATAATTCGTATTCAGGCGCGCAGGTCGGTTTTAAGAAAGGAGATTTATTTATTTTTTATACTGATGGCGTTACTGAGGCGACTAATATAAAGGAAGAGATGTATGGCAAGGAAAGGCTTACTTTCCAGGCAATGGCCAATAAAGATTTACCGGCAAAAAATATTCTGGATAATCTGGCGAAAGATATACGAAAATTTGAGCCGAAATCAATACAGCATGACGATATTACTTTGATTGTGATAAGAATAGTTTAGGAGAAATTAATTGCGGTGGTTTTTATTTAAAGTTATAATAACGCAATAAAGTATCAGCGTCAAAACAGGAAGGTAACTAATGAAAATGAATGCTAATGAGTATATGTTTCGCGCGGTTAAAGTGAGCCTTTGTGGCAATATCGTACTTTTTTCTATTAAGGCCGCGACGCTTATTTTCGTGAATTCTTTAGCCATAGCCGTAGATTTAGGCATATCGTTTGTGGCATTGGTTGTTTCAGTCATATTGTTTTATTCCATAAAAATAGCCAATCGTCCGGCAGATCTTCTGCATAACTATGGTTATGGAAAAATAGAACATGTCTGTGAAGTGATGGAGGGGGTTATTTTGATTGGTATTGCCCTGGCAATGTCTTCTCAGGCAATTATGGGCATTTTGCACCCCAAGCATATTACTTCTGCCTGGCTTGGCCTTACTACAAGCATCATTGGCGTGATTATAAACTGCGTAGGAGGGGCCTACATCTTAATCATGGCCAAGAAAAGTTTTTCTCCGGCAATCCGCGCGGAAGCTTTGCATTATTTTCTTGAGGGTTTTATTTCGTTTGCTATCACCAGTGCTTTTATTCTGACTATTGTTTTACAAGCAAAGGGTCAGACGGAATTAGGTAGTTATGTTGATCCTCTCGCCGCGCTTTTAGTAAGTATCATCATAACCATACCTTCTTTTAAGTTAGCTAAACATGCTTTTTTGAAATTGCTTGATGCTTCGATGGAAGAAGAGGGGAAAATGGAAATTGTGAAACAATTAGCGATGCATGTTGATAAATATTGTGAATTTAAAGATTTAAAAACCAGAACTGCCGGCCGCAAAAAATTCGTGGAGTTAAAAATTATTTTACCGCAGGTTCTATCGTTTAAAAAGGGTTATGAGGTGGCGGCTTTCTTGGAAAATGGCATCAAGAATAATATTCCTAACAGCGAAATCTTAATACAGATACAACCCTGCAGGCAGGACTGCGAAGTTATTAAACAAAACAAAAGATGCCCGTATCTTTCATGTTGAATATAACGCATATAACATATTGAAGCACAGATAGTTAAGAAAAAGGGTTTTTGTTGACATAATAGAATTTTAACCTATACTTATCTGGTTGTATTTAAGGCCTTAAAAAGCCCAAATGGAGGCAAAATGATAGTTAAGCAACAGTTCTTTGCCGCGATTTTGAGCTTAAGCGTAACAACTTCATTTGTCCTAACTTCAGAAGCACAGAACACTCAAAAAGAAGAACAATCAAAAGAATTATCCGCGCAAAAGGTAAATTCTCCGCTTGAATTGGGTATCGGGCAATATAAGCATGAGAATTACGAAGAGGCTCTCAATCTTTTAAAGAAAGTAAGGCAGGAAGCTCCTCAAAGCACGCTTGCCGCGTATTATTTGGGCCTTACCTATAAACAATTACAAAACTACAAAGAGGCAATTCCGTGTTTAAAAGATGCGGTTACATATTCGCCAAAGATAAAAGGCGCGCTTATGGAACTTGTAGATTGTTATTATCAATTGGGAGAATTGGAAGAAGCTAAAAAGTGGATTGTTGAAGCCGAAAACGAAGGCATCCGTCCGGCGCAGACAGCTTTTTTAAAAGGTTTGGTGCTTTTGAAAGATGGTGATGCTTTAGGCGCTATTGCTGCCTTTAATGATGCCAAGTCACTTGATAAATCTATGGCCCAGTCGGCGAATTATCAAATCGGCATCGCGCAATTGAAATCAGGGAAAACCCAAGAAGCCAAAAGAGCGTTTGAAGAGGTGGTACTTGTTGATCCAAATTCCAACATGGCTAATTTTGCCAATAGTTATGTGGATGCAATAAGCGAAAGAGAATATCAGGCTCGGCCATGGAAATTTTCTTTCGGTACTGCCTGGCAGTATGATGACAATGTGCTTTTGAACCCGGATGATACAAGTGTAGCCACGGATATTAGCGATGAAGGTGATAGCCGTTATGTTTATACGGCACAGGCAGAATATGACCACCGCTTTAGTGATTTTTTCGGGCTTAAAGAGCAATACTTTTTCTATTATGGCAAGCAGAATGATTTAGGTTTTTTTAACCAGCTATCTAATACATTTGTCACTCAGCCGAGTTTTTATTTTAAAAACAGCTTGCTTACTTTTCCCACTGGCTACACACATACAATTATTGATCAGAGATCATATTTATCCATGCCTTTTACAAGCGCGGTTTATAATTTTATGGTTGGCAATAAGGACATGGGCCAGGGATATGTTAAATATCAAAATCAAAACTTTATGTGGGCGCCGACAGCGCTTGATGAGGACAGAGATTCTAATGATGTCAGTGCCGGCCTTGGCTGGTATCACTTTTATGCCGAGAACAAAGGATTTTTTAATTTGCATGGTGGCTTAGAAAATAACTGGGCAACCGGCACTGACTGGACTTATTTTGGCAACAAGGTTGGTTTAACCTGGCTCATTCCGGTTGTGGATAGAGTGAACTTGACTTTTTCCGGAGATTACAATATCCAGGATTATTCTAAATCGCATACCATATTCCATGTATATAGGAAGGACAAGATAACTACAGCTTCCGCGCTCCTGGCGTATAAGTTCTATAAAGATTCGGAGATTCAACTGCAATACACCTACGTGAAGGATAGTTCAAATATAAACATTTATAGTTACGACCGGAATATTTATTCGACCGGGATTGAAATTAAATTCTAAGGTTGCGTTTATCGGTTGCGGTTGCGCAGCTCGTATCGGTTGCGTTAAACGTCAATCGTCTTTAGAACGCAACCGAATAACGATAAACGAAACGAGTTGCGCAACCGCAACCGTAGAACGTAACCGTTTACGTACCTTGTTTTTATTCCATAAAAATGTTATATCTAAACATTACTATAAAAATTGTGGGAGGAAGATATGTATAGAAAATTTTCAATGAAAATACTGTTAGTGTTAATTGCTTTTTTCTTAATGCCCGCTTATGTTTTTGCCGATGAAGTCGGTAAAATAACCTACATTGAAGGTAGAGTCGACACATTTAAGCAAAACGATAAAAATAGCCAGGTAGCGCGGGAATACGATACTTTGTCTGTCGGTGATAGCATCCGGACAAAGTCAAATTCCAAAGCGGAAATCAAATTTAAAGATGGAACGATTTTGCGCCTGGCTCAAAATTCAAAGATCAGGATAGAAGACTATCAGTTTGATCAAAAAGGAAAAAGGAAAAGAGCCGCAGTTGCTTTAGAGAGGGGAAAGATCAGGACGATTATCGCGAAGATGCCTCAAGCGGCTGATTTTGATATTGTTACGCCAAACGCCAAAGGCATAGTTAAGGGTTCAGATATTTTTGCATACTACCAGGCCGGCGCAAGCGGAATGCTGGTTGCCGAAGGCGCGCTTTCGGTTGTTAACATGGCTCATCCTGAGACGCCAACGCTAATTCCTTCAGGAAACAGTGTCATAATACCTTTGGAAAAATTACCCGAAGGCCCACGGCCTTATCTTGATTTAGAAGAAAAACTTCACGAGCAGGATACAAACATTCCTTTTTCCGCCGTAAAAAGCCAAAAAATTTCAACTATCACCGCGCAAATCGCAAAATTCCAGGGCGAGGTTAAAGTTGTAACTAAAGGCCAGGCATCAGCGCATTTGGTAAAATTAAATGAAGTGCTCATGGAAGGTGATGAGATACAAACCGGCGCAAATGGCCTTGCGGAAATCAGATTGGATAATTCTAACGCTCTTAATCTAAAACCAAACACAAAACTTTTAATTGTAAAATTAGTTTTTAATCCGCAAACCAGGGAATATGAAAATATTTTTGAAGTAACTATGGGTAAAGTTAAAGCCCGCGTCGAAGGCATGAAAGGAAAATCTAAATTCGAAATAAAAACCCCTTTAGCTATCTGCGGAGTTCGCGGAACAATACTTTATGTAAATGTTTCGCCTGACGGAACAACGACATTAGTTGAAGGTGGCAACGGATACATAACCCATCTTATCAGTGGTATTACGCAAAATTTAAGTGCCGGACAAAATTCTTCTGCTAACGGACAAGGCGGAGTTTCAAATCCAGTCCAAACCGGCCAAGGTGAACGCGAAGGTTTTACCGAAGGCTGGGATTTCGGTAACGGCACAGAAGGCTATTCCGCGCCTGGAGGGACTACCAGCATAACTTATAATACCAACACACAAATAAATAATGGCATAATCAATACGGGTACAGGCGAGGGAACGAATCAACCCGTAGACGTACCAGTTGAGCCGCTGGTCGAGGAACCAGTTACTTTAAACGGTGCTTTCGAAGGTGCTTTTGGGCGTTATGAATATACGCTTGATTCCAAGGGGTTAGTTCTTGATTGCGGAACCATTAACAATGGTGTAATTGCTGCTACCGGTGATATTTGGGCAGGTTCATCTCAAGCTATTGCCTTAACCGGCGATTTTAATTTTACTGATATAACCAGCAATCATGACCTTGATTTATGGACAAGTACAGAAGATCTTAATCTCGCTGCCTTAACCGCTGACGGCTCATCGCTTTTCGGTATTATCGGCGGAATTAAAAATAATAATTCCTTAAAAGGCATAAGTTACGCTTTTTATATTAAACCTGACGGCACTATTGGCTATACAAAGTCAGCAGATTTAGCTGGCAGCCTAAGCGGTATGCCATCGGAAACATTGGTTCTTCTAGGCACGGTAACTACGCATCAGATGGGCACAGGCAATTCTTTGGAGATACAGGGTTTTAGCGAAAATGAATTAATGAGTGGTAAGGTAACTGGCGATATCTCCGGCGTAATGGACATAGGCCATAGTTTTAGCAAGGGCCAGAATTGGGGTTTATGGAGAATGAGCTTAGGTGGTTCTAATATTTCAACCTCGCTTTCCAATAATTGGTCAGCAAATGTCGGCGGGAAAGATGTCGATGGGGATGACACGTTTTATTTTCTTATGGATATTAACGGTAATTTCGCGGGAAACAACGAATTATCCGCTACTATCAGTGGTATGGCATTAGACTATGACTCAACCGGTTCAGTCGTCGGATATTTGACTACAATTACCGACGGTGAATTTCGCGGAATTTATGAGCAAGGCGAAACCGACAGCTGGTGGGAAGCCATAGCCGCGGGAGTTTATACTGAAGCTCCTCTTGTTTTTGGTGGAAAGATTTTTAACGAAAGGTATGATGTTGGATTTTCTATTGATGGTTTATTCGGCGGCACTAACTCTTTATGGGAGGGTTCGCCTGAAGTTAAAATAATTGGCGATTTTAGTTTGGATGGACAAACTATCTGGAATGCAGATTTAGAAGGCCGGACCGCTGATGGCGCAAAGCTTTTCGGATTTGGCACAGGAAGTAACGTAAACGGTTCCTTGAAAGGAATATCCTACATCATTTATATAAAGCCTAACGGTGAAACCGGTTATATAAAATCAACTGATTTAGCCGGCAATACTTATTTAGATATTGATATGTTTCAAGCTGATGGGCACTTTACCGCTATCCCTAAAGGCATAACTTCTATTTCGCCCAACGATCTTTATTACGATAGTACACTGCTTGAAAAAGACGATGTTATTCTAGGGCTTGTCAGCGGTACAAACTTTTCTGGTAGCATGAATAACGGAGAAGATATTTATCTTGATGGCCAGGATCCCTGGGATATCTGGAGAATAGAAAGCAGCGGAACTTATACCAGCGTGCCTGGTAGTAATTGGGGAGCTGTTATGGGTGGCTTTAAGCGTAATGGGTCAAATTCTTGGGATGATTATTATATTATGCATCTGACCGGTTCTGCCTGGTCAGGCAATGAAATATCCGGCTCGATAACTGGAAAACTTTTGAATTTTAAAAGAGGCGGAGAGATGCTTTGGGATGAGTCAGAAACGCTTACGGGAGATTTTTTAGGAACCTATGGTGAAGGAAATTGGCAAATTACAAGTTTGGGAGTAAGCGATAATCAATTGCTTCAATACGGCAGTATACTCGAAGGAAATGGCGAAGCAACGGGAAATTTTGCTTATTACAACACAGAACTTAACGGAACAGTTTGGGATGCAAGTAGCCATATAACCGGTTTATTGGGAAGTACGGATTCCCTTTGGGCTGCTTCGTCTCAAATTACAATTATAGGAGAATTTTCTAATCCGTTAAACTATAAATTATGGGCGGTTGATTTGAATGGCTACACGAAAGATGACGGTACCGGCCAGGCGACGTTTTCAGGGATAACAGGAGGAAGTAATTTAAGTAATTCGCTAAAAGGGTTGCTGTATGCTTTTTATATCAAAGCCGACGGCAGTACTGGTTATTTAAAATCAACGGATATATCCGGAGAATTTTATCCCGGCATCAATATGTTTGAAGCATATGGTGTTAGCGCCTTTACCCTTATGGGCGAAACATCTGTTTTACCCGCAGACCTTTTTTCTAATATAGATGACGACAATGATAATGTAACGTCGGGGTCAATCGGTGGTGATATTTCAGGTACGATAGAGCTTAAACATGCGAGCATCGAAGGCCAGGATTGGGGCTTATGGAAAGCAGCCTTAGGCGGTACTATACAAAATCCGCTTTCTAATAATTGGTCAGCAGTTGCCGGAGGAAAAGAGAATAGCGATAGCTCCCTATTTTATTTCCTTATGAATATTAACGGCACTTCCGCAGGAAACAATGAATTGTCTGCGACTATCAGCGGTAAAGGTATAGATTATGATCCAATTGCTAACGAAGGATATTTAACTACGATTTCTGACGGAACGTTTCTTGGAATTTACGATGCAAGCAATAACTGGTGGGAAGCTTTAGCTGCGGGGGTTTATACGGAAAGCCCGCTCATGTTTGCCAGCTCTATCACAGTCATAGAGGAAGGTTATATGGATACCGCACCTGCCACCATTCTTACCGGTATTCTTGGTTCGGCTGAATCAGCCTTTTCCGGCAGCCCCGTAGAATTTACTTTTATGGGAGATTACTATTTAGAAAACGATAATACCTATCATATCTGGGGAACTGATCTAAGAAGCAACAATAATGGTGATATTATTAATACCACTTATGATGGCGGCGCCTATTATGGAATGATTGGTGGGTTATTTAAAAGCAGTACCATAGAAGGTAAGCTTATTAGTATTTATGTAGATGAAGATGGTAAGGCTGGTATTATTTCCGGAGTCTTGAGCGATGGTGTTATCTATAGCGATATAGATATGTTTAAAACAAGTGGAACTTTAACGGCAAAACAAAAAGCAATAACTGAACTTGGCGATATGTCTCCTGCGGATTATCTTAAAAATACTCATGATGGCGGATATCTTGAAGAACTTAATTTGAAAACTAATCCTATAATTGAAGGTTATGGCGGTGGTGGATATGAAAATTTAGGTGAAGGAGCTATTAGAGGGGAGATTTCCCAAAATGATTCCACGGTGTTTAATATTTCTAATCAACATTGGGGCATTTGGGGAGCAACAATAAAAGGTAATTATACAAACCTTGGCCTTGGCGAAAAAACTTGGGGGTTAGGTTTGGGAGGAGAAGCTTTCACTGCGGCCTATGATAGTGTTCCTGAGCCAGTTAGCTGTTGGTTAGGAACTCTTAGTATTTCTGAAGTAGCGGATAGTAAGTTAACCGGCAATTTTAACGGTTTTTTCTTTTCTGAAGCTGGAGATGGGGATCTCGATGTCTCAACTATTTCAGGAGATGCTTCAGGTTATGTTGAGGCTGGCGATGGTGGTGTAACATGGCAAACAGGAGCTATTGGAGATTGGGTAGAGGTTGCGCAATTAAATCCTGGATTTAGCTGGAATGAATTACAGGAATTTGTCTCTAACCCCATAATGGAAGAGTACTCGACTTTAGAAAACTTAGAAACTTTACAATTGTTTTCTGCCACCAGCGGAATAACTTCAGCGGCGATGGATATGAATCTTTATGTCTCTCCCGCGGCGGACTATGGCATTTGGACAGCGATTATAAATGGAAATTATGCGGCAAACCCCGGAAGTGGATGGGGGATGACGTTGGCTAATGGTAGCAATAACATAACTCTAAATAATGGAACATGGGCTGATAATAAATGGACTGCTGATGTTTCTGGAGGTATGGTTCACAATCACCCTATTTTAAGCGGGCAAGCTGCCGGTACCTATACAGGAATAGATTCTGGTACTTTCACCGGTGTTGGCGCAGGCAAATATTCAACAATAGGTGAGTAAATTTTCAATATAAAACCATTTTCCACCTACGCGGTGGAATGGGTTAATCAGGATTTACAAAAAGGTTGAGGTCATCCCTCAACCTTTTTTATTTACTCCATATATAAAGCGACTTCTGGAGAAATAACCAAACAATGACCAATAGCCAAATTTCAATAATCAAACATCTCTGTTTGGTTATTGTATGTTGAAATTTGAATATTGTTTGTATCTTGTATTTTGGTTATTGGTTATTTCTCCTGTGACGTAAGACGAAACGAGTAGCGCAACCGCAGCCGAGAGACGATTCCTAGTAATCACTCCACAAATATTTATCCACGTATTGCGTGAGGACTTCTTGGGCGGTGGGAGAAGGCGGGCGGGAAAAGTATTTATAAATAACCGCGTGCGCTGTTTCGTGGGCAAACACGCCATCAGAAACATTATCCACTGACACAAATATCGAATTTGTTTTGCTCTCGTAATAAGCGACTTGGTTTATGGTTAAGTCGCCCCTGCGTAAAAATATATCCACATTAAAACCTTTCGTATGCATATCAAGTATATTTTGCACCCGCTCAACTATCCGGTCGACTCGTGACTTGGCAAACCCGGTATCGCTTGAATATTCAAAACGTTTCCCGCCGATACGCCACAGAAAATCATTTAAATCCTTGTCTTCAAAGTAGTGAATAACCGAGTAATTTGTTTTGAATGTTTTTTCGGTTTGCGCCAAGCTGAATGTGGGCGATAAAATAATGATCAGGAGGGTTATTATATTGATTATAGAGCGAGCCATCTTTAGCTTTTAAAATCGGGAAGTAACTTTAAAATGATCAATTTCTCTTTTGAGAATTTCTATGGTCATTTGTATTTTTTCGGCGTTTTCAGAAATATCTTTTTCCGAAACCAGTCTTTTTAGTTCCGCAATGTTATCTTTAATGCGGCCGATTTTATTATCCAGGAAACCGGTTGTTTTGTTTAGCGTTTCCATAAGTTCGAGAAGCTGATCGGTTTTTCTTAAAGAGAGCCGTTTAGTAAGATCTCCAGCTGTGGTTTCTTCAAGGCACTTCTCAAACCGGTAAAGCGGCCCGGCAATCCGGTGCGAGAGTATTGTGAATATAACCATGGCGGCAATGGTAATGCCTAAGCCGACTATCAACACGATAAGCAGTAGAGGAACCAGAAAGAAATTCGATGTCGGCTCTACTTTTAGGTTCGAATTGACGTATCCGGTGGTAATTGTGTCGCTTGAAAAATATATAAACAATCCAACGATCAGCCCGGTTTCTAAAAGGGTGAGCAATAGGAACCGATAGATAAAACCGATCTGGAACCTTTTCTTTATTAAGTATTTCTTTCTTCTCATGATATTGATATTTTAGCGCGGATGTTACGAATTCAGACGGATGATTTTATCCGTGGCATCCGCAGCCATCCGTTTGCATCCGTTTTTAGAAAAACCCAGCTTACTAAATAAATACTACTTTAAGAGTTCATCATTTATTTTTATGCGGGAAATTTTTCTTTCTTTTTTTAACCAATCTTCAAACAACGTTTTTTCTTTCAGGACAATTATTTTTCTTTCAATGTCTGATCTGATTGTTTCAATCGGAGGGATGTCGTTGTTTTCTCTTTCGCTGACCATTATAAGGTAGTAATTATAACCGTCGTCAAACTTTTTTATCTCGCCGCCGGGCAGAGTAAATGCTTCAAGAACCTCGCTTGATTCTAAATCCTCGTAATTTACCGGCCCGATAGTCTGCCATCCAATAGTATCTTTATTGCCCAGATAGTTTTTGTAGGCTTTTTCAATAATATTTTTATCGCGGTTTTTCAGGATTTTAAAAGTAACTTTTACGGATAAATTATCGTAATACTTATTAATTTCTTCGTTTGTAACAAAAATGTAATCCTGTGATTCTTTATTTTTTAAGTCAACAAAATCCCTAATCAGTGTTTGCTCCCAGAAATTTTTAATCGTATTTGTGAATTTTTCTTTACGTGCCAACCCTTCCTGTATGGCAGCCTGGGCAATTAATTTTCTGTCGATAATCAATGCGAGCTCGCCATATTTTGTTTCAGGGGTCACTTCAAAGGTGGGATTGCTTTTTGCTTTGCGGGCGATTTCTCTATCTAAATCAGACACATAGACAGGTTCTTTGTTGACGTAGGCGATTACTTTTTCTTTAGGGGATTCGTTTTTCGCGCAAGATGTAAAAACGATAAGAATGATAAAAATGGCAGATAGTTTCAAGGCTTTTACACTTTTAAGCATATACCTTATTATATAAGTAAAGGATGATTTGACAATAGCATTTTGTTTAATGAGCACCGTTTTTATTTTTTAAGGCCAGGTTGTCTTGTCCTGTTTCTCGCAGGAAC
>Ga0172381_10006855_pt1 | contig 11365 bp, 12 predicted proteins | sample Leawel6488metaG_FD_119754 | JGI IMG/M metagenome (GOLD analysis project Ga0172381, IMG submission 119754) | Leachate microbial communities from a municipal landfill in Southern Ontario, Canada - Leachate well 64-88 metaG | ecosystem: Engineered > Solid waste > Landfill > Unclassified | place... | reverse complement strand
TACGGTGCCGCCCAACGTGAAATTCGCGAAGAGGTTCGTCTCCCTGCAGGAAGAAGCCCGGGTGCAGAAGAAGGGGCTCTGGGGGCTGAAGCCGTCGGACATAGATATAATAAAGGGCGGGCGCAATTATAAGCCGCCCGAAGAAAATAAGACCATCTGGGATTATATCCTGCATAAATTGAAATAGCTGTTCAGATAACCGGGGCGTGGCTCAGTTTGGTAGAGCGCTTCGTTCGGGACGAAGAGGTCGACAGTTCAAGTCTGTCCGCCCCGACCATTCTTCTCAGGTCGGATATGAAACTAAATGCTTCAGGGGTAAACGCGGTCATATCCCCATTCTTATGGGTGTTGGTGTCCGCGTTTTGCTATTTTATCTCGGCGGGTACATTCGAGACGCTGCAGGGCAGTCTATACTATGCCTTGGCCCTGGCATTTACGGCAATAAGCTCCGTCGTCCTCGCTGACAGGGCCCCGGGGCCGATGAATGAGCGGGGCATTTTGAGGAAGGATGCCTGCGGGAAAGATAAGATGTTCGTCGCGGCGTATCTTATCTTTGACTCCGCTGTTGTCCCGGCGATAGCCGGGCTCGATTACAGGAACCTGCACGACACTTCGCTGGGAATATCCCATCTGTGCCTTGGGATCGCGCTGTACCTGATAGCTTTTTCAATAGGTTTCTGGGCGATGGCGGCGAACCCTTTTTACGAGCGCCTCTCGCGCATCCAGGATGACAGGAAGCAATATGTTATCCTTAAAGGCCCATACGGCATAGTCAGGCATCCGGGATATCTTTCGATGGCGCTTAAATCCCTGGCGCTGCCTCTCATAACGGGGTCAAGGACGTCGCTTATAGTATCGTTGGTGCCGTGCGTTATATGCATTATCAGGGCGTTCAATGAGGACAGGATGCTCTCGGAAGGTTTAGAGGGCTACGCGCAATATTCCGAAAAAGTAAGGTATAAGCTGCTGCCATGGGTGGTCTAGAGAAACGTATACATATATATTATTCGGGCAGGGTCCAGGGCGTGGGTTTCAGGTTCACGGCGGAGGCCGCTGCGAGGAAGTTCAGGGTCTCGGGTTTCGCGAAGAACCTCAGGGACGGGAGGGTCGAAGTGGTCGCGGAAGGCGATGAAGGAAGGATCAAGGATTTCATGGAAGGCGTCCGCGATATGATGAAGAGGCATATCAGCGATGAACAGGCTTCGTGGGAACCCGCTACGGGAGAGTTCAGGGGTTTTGGGATACATGCGGAATAACGGCCCGAAAGAACAGATAGAGGACCTCAAGCGGGAATTGCGCCGGCACGACACGCTCTATTATGTCGAGAACAAGCCGGAGATATCCGACGGCGAATATGACATCCTCCTCAAGAAGCTTGAAAAACTCGAGAGGGAGAACCCGGGCCTGGTCACGGGTGATTCGCCCACGCAGCGCGTCGGCGGAGAGCCGGTCGGCGGATTCGAGGTAGTCGAACACAGGGTCCGCATGCAGAGCATGGATAATACCTATAACCATGAGGAGCTCAGGGAGTTCGATGAAAGGGTCAGGAAGAACCTGGGTTCCGACAAGTATGAATATGTCGCGGAGCTGAAGATAGACGGCGTATCGGTATCTTTGACATACAGGAAAGGCGTGTTTATACGCGGCGCTACAAGGGGCGACGGCCAAAAAGGGGATGATATATCCGCCAACCTGAAGACCATAAGGGCCATCCCTCTGAGGTTGGAAGATACGGGGGGCGCGGAAATACCGGGTACGATGGAGGTCCGCGGCGAGGTGTACATGCAGCTCGAAAGCTTCAGGGAGATAAACAGGAAAAAAGAGAAGGCAGCGGAGGAGCTGTTCGCGAACCCCAGGAACGCCGCCGCAGGATCCCTGAAACAGCTTGATCCTAAGATAACCGCGAAACGCGGCCTGAACATATTCATGCACGGCATAGGCTATTTTGAAGGGGAACGGTTCAAGTCGCAGTCCGGACTCCTGGAAGGGCTAAGGAATCTCGGGTTCAGGGTGAACCGGAATTATAAGGTTTGCGCGGACATCGGCAGGGGCATAGAGTTCTGCGATACCTGGCAGAAGAAGCGCCCCGGACTGGATTATGATATTGACGGTATGGTCGTTAAGGTGAATTCATTTGCGCAGCAGAATATATTGGGGTCGACCTCGAAGTCGCCGAGGTGGATGATCGCTTATAAGTTCCCCGCGGAGCAGGCCAGGACCAGGATTATCGACATTAAGGTCCAGGTGGGCAGGACGGGCGCCTTAACGCCCGTGGCGGTATTCGAGCCCGTATCTGTGGCGGGGACGACCGTCACGCACGCGTCGCTCCATAACTGGGATGAAATAGGGCGCAAGGATATAATGATCGGGGATGCGGTCATTATAGAAAAAGCGGGCGAGATAATACCGCAGGTCGTCGAGGTCATGAAGTCCTCGCGCACGGGCAGGGAGAAGAGATCCGAGATGCCTAATAAATGCCCCGCATGCGGCGCTGCCGCGAAACGGGAAGAGGACCGGGTGGCGGTGCGATGCGAGAACGTATTCTGCCCCGCGCAATTGAAGGAGAGCATTATACATTTCGCGTCGAGGACGGCCATGGACATAGAGGGCCTTGGAGAATCGACGGTTGACCAGCTTGTCGAAAACGGCCTCGTAAAGGATTACGGCGATATATATTCGCTCAAGGCGGAAAAGCTTATGGGGCTGGAGAGGATGGGAGAAAAGTCCGCGAAGAACCTGGAAGCTGCCATTGAGAAGAGCAAGGCCTGCCCGCTTAACAGGCTTGTATTCGCACTGGGCATACGCCATGTCGGTGAGCATATAGCCGATATACTGGCGAAGAGGTTCGGTTCTATAGACGATCTGTCAAGGCAGAAGGCGGAGGACCTCGTGAAGGTCAGCGAGATAGGTCCGATAGTCGCGGACTCGATAGAGGAATATTTCTGTAATAAGGCGTCAGGCGTAGTGCTGCGTAAGCTCAAAGAAGCCGGCGTCAGAATGGCGGATACCGGAAAGGATAAAAGGTCTTCCCTTCTGGAAGGAAAATCGTTCGTATTTACAGGTGAGCTTAAGGATCTCAGCAGGCCTGATGCCGAACAGCTGGTAAGGGAACTCGGAGGGAGCGCGTCATCGAGCGTGGGAAAAAAAACGGATTACCTGGTCGCCGGGGATAAGCCCGGGTCCAAATACGAAAAGGCGAAGAAACTGGGGGTCAGGATCATAGGTGAGGATGAATTCAGCAAGCTGATAAAGGAGATATGATGAGGCGATCATTGAAGAAGGTTGTTCCGGTGTTCCTTGTGTTGTGCATGTGCATAAGCATGTCCGGATGCGAGACATTGAAAAAGAAATTCATAAAGAAACAGCCCCCCAAGAAGGTGACGCCGGTCATGTACCCCCAGGATTACAAGGGGGTATATACCAACGATGTGCTGTACAATAACCATTTCAATTACTGGCGGACATGGACGGAAGACCTGGTGGACTGCCTGAAGACGGAAGGGAGCAGGAAACGCGAGGCGCTTGCCGCGACAAGGGCTGTCGAGGACCTACAGAGGATGCAGGACCTCCTGAACAGCCCCAAGAAGGAAGAGCTTGAAAAATATATAAAGTTCTACGAGTCCATCCGGAAGAAAGTTGAACTGGGGCAGCCGACCGAAGTGCAGGCGTCAAGGATGATCAGCGATTTGGACAGCCGCAGGCGCGTCATAATGAGGCTCTTCGAGACCAAGACGGTTAAGCCCTTCATAATCAAGGAAGAGGAATCGATAAAGCCCCTGAATACGATAGAGCAGACGCTGCCCGTGAAATGAGGTATGTCCTTAGGCAATTGCAGGTAGGACCTCTCGGAGCGAATTGCTACATCCTCGGGTGCGCGAGGACGAAAGAAGCGGTCATAATAGACCCGGGCGGCGATGCCGGCGCCATAAGGCGGCAGCTCGAAAGGGACGGGTTGAAAGCGAAATGCGTGATCAATACCCACGGGCACTTTGACCACATCGGGGCTAACGCGGAATTGGGATTGCCCGTATACGCGCATAAAGCGGATGCCGTCGCGTCTTCGGCAGCCACCTGCCTGAAGGAGGGCGACATAATAAAGGCGGGGGATCTCTCGCTGGAGGTGATCCACACTCCCGGACATTCTCCCGGAGGCATATGCTTAAAGGCCGGGAATATGCTTTTCAGCGGTGATACGCTTTTCGCCGGGAGCGTCGGCAGGACCGACATGCCCGGGGGATCAGGGAAGCAGTTGGATGATTCGCTTAAAAAATTGGTCGCGATGCTCGCGGATGGGACTGAAGTATATCCGGGGCACGGGCCCTCTACGACGATAGGGCAGGAGAAAGAGGAGAACCCGTTCTTATAGATGGAAGAGTTCATCAGTGAATTCATGGATTACCTTTCGGTAGAACGCGGATTAAGCAAGAATACGCTTGAATCCTACGGGAGGGACCTTGCAAAATATACGGGATATCTTAAAAAGGCCGGGATAGCCGACCTTAATAAGGTCAAGAGGCCGCAGATACAGGATTTCCTCATGAGCCTAAAAGATAACAAGCTCAACGCGAGTTCTATCGCGAGGAACCTCGTGGCGATAAAGGTCTTCCACAGGTACCTTACAAGCCAGCGGCTCTTGAAGGAAGATGTTACATCCGTCATAGAGACGCCTAAGCTATGGAAGACGCTTCCTGACGTGCTCGACGAAAAGGAAGTGGAGGCGATCCTCGTCAGCCCTAATTCGCGCCTTAAGCAGGGGATAAGGGACAAGGCGATGCTGGAGCTGATGTACGCGACGGGCATGCGCGTATCGGAACTGGTGAATCTTAAGCTGAACGACCTGCATATGGAGATGGGATTCGTTAAGTGCCTCGGCAAGGGGCAAAAAGAGCGTATAATACCCGTTGGCAGTAAGGCAAAGGAAGCTATACAGAAATATCTTGAAAAAGCCAGGCCGAAGTTCCTGAAGAACGCGGGCTCTGACGCGTTATTCCTGACGCGCCTCGGCAAGCCGATGTCGCGCCAGACATTCTGGATGGTGATAAAACATTATGTCAGGGACGCGCGCATAAAGAAGAGGGTGACGCCGCATACTTTGAGGCATTCGTTCGCGACACACCTCCTGCAGAACGGCGCGGACTTAAGGATCGTCCAGGAATTGCTCGGACACGTGAACATTTCTACCACGCAGATATATACGCATATAAACAAGGAGCGGTTGAAACAGATACACCAGAAGTTCCACCCGCGGCCCTGAAAGGATATGCGCCTGTAGCTCAATTGGATAGAGCGTCAGCCTCCGGAGCTGAAGGTTGTGCGTTCAATTCGCACCAGGCGCACCATAAAGAGGGAAAAAGCAATGCGCACCATCGTTTTATTGACCATCTCCAACATATTCATGACTTTCGCGTGGTACGGCCACCTGAAGTTCAGGAATTCGCCCATAACCCTGGCGATATTGATAAGCTGGCTTATCGCATTCGTTGAGTACTGCTTCCAGGTGCCCGCGAACAGGATGGGCAGCTACCAGTACTCGACCGCGCAGCTTAAGACGCTGCAGGAGGTCATAACACTGGCCGTCTTCTGCGTATTCTCGGTCTTATACCTGAAGGAAGGATTAAAATGGAATTATCTCGTTGGATTCATGTTCATGGTCGGGGCGGTATTCTTCATATTCAAAAAATGGTGAAGTGGACGGCGATAGTATCGATAGCCGCCATAATTGCCTTATACGCGCCGGCAGCAGACGCTAAGTCCAAGGCTGTCAAGGACGCCGACGGCGGATGGGAGCTGATAGTCGACGGTAAGCCGTATTATATCAAGGGGGTCGTCTTCAGCCCCGTTGTGATCGGCGAATCTCCCGGTGATGAGACGATGCGCGACTGGATGTATTACGATGAGAACAAAAATAGCAAGAACGATATAGCGTACGATGTCTGGGTCGACCGGAACAGGAATGAAAAGCAGGACGCAGGCGAGGCGCCGGTAGGAGATTTCCAGATATTGAAGGATATGGGCTGCAACACTATCAGGATCTACCATGTCCCGTCCGATAATCCCATTCTCGGGGATATTTACCGCAAGAGCGAAAGCTTCCGCCTGCAATACGACCATCCCGTCAACAAGGCCCTGCTCAGGGAGATGTATTCTAAATACGGCATACGCGCAATAATGGGGAATTTCATGGGGTCCTGGACCGTCGGCAGCGGCACGACCTGGGACCAGGGCTGCGATTATTCTGACCCGGCGCAGAGGGAGAACATCAAGAAGTCGGTAAGGGCTATGGTCGAGGACAACAAGGACGAGCCCTATGTGCTGATGTGGCTTCTCGGAAACGAGAACAACATCGCGACATGGTCACGCTGCAACGCGGGCGCCAATATGAAGGATTACCTGACACTCGTGAACGAATGCGCAAAGATGATAAAGCAGATAGACCCGGACCATTTGGTCGGCATATGCGAGGGTTTCAGGGGAAGCCATCTTCCCCTGTACAGGGAATACCTACCGGATATCGACATCATTGGCATGAACGCGTATATGGGGAAATGGGGTTTCGGGACGATGTGGAAACAGGTCAAGAGGGATTTCGACAGGCCCGTCTTCCTCACCGAATACGGCATTTTTTCCTACAATAAGAATAAGGGAGATGACGAGGAGATGCAGCTCGAGTACCTCCAGGGCTGCTATAAGGATATGGAGAACAACAGGGCGGGCGCAAACCCTCCCGCGCCGAAAAAGAGCTCCGGGAATTGCGTCGGAGGATGCATATTCGATTACCTGGACAGGTGGTATATGGACGGCAGCCCCTATGAGCACAACCCGGGGACGAAATACTGGGATTCACCGGACAGGATCGACCATGAGGAATATTTCGGCGTGACATCTATGGGGGACGGCAAAGACAACATATTTAAGAGGCAGCTGAAGAAGGCATACGATTTCTATAAAAACAAATGGACGGCGGAATACAAGGAAAAATAAGGAGATTAAAGATGCCTAATGCTTTCCTTTATGTTATATTAGGGCTCATGGCGGGGATATTGAGCGGCCTTATGGGAATAGGAGGAGGCCTGATAGTTGTACCGGCCCTTGTGTACGTGTTTAAGTTCACGCAGGTCCAGGCTCAGGGCACTACGCTTGCGATGCTGCTTCCCCCGATAGGCATACTTGCCGCACTTGTATATTACAGGGGCGGATATGTTGACATAAAAGCGGCGGTATTCATATGTTTAGGGTTCCTTGTAGGCGGGCTGTGGGGAGCAAAGGCGGCGATAGGCCTGTCGAACTTGTTTCTTCAGAGATTGTTTGGTATAGTAATGTTCCTGGTGTCATTAAAAATGATGTTCACAAAATAAAGAAAGGGGGAGCGGAGATGCTCAGGGGTTTAAAGGTATTTGCGGTATTATCGGTGGTCCTGATCGCGTCATCGAATGCCATGGCGGAGACCGCAGATGTCATAAACAGCGATGCGACGCTCAAGGAAGCCGGCTTCTACTCGGGATGGGGCACGGCTGAAGTCGGGGACGACGGCGCGCCGGAAGACTATGACAACGTATATATCGCGGGCAGGTTCGGTTTCAACGCCAAGAAATGGTTGAAATGGAACAGCATGAAGGGCGCCCTACTGTTCATGGTGGAGCCTTTCGTCAACCCGGTGGTCAAACCGAGCTCGGAATACGAAGCGGGATGCAGCCTCGGGCTGAAATATATGTTCCCATTGGGCGATAAGTTCTATCCTTACATAGAGGGCGGCACCGGCGGCATCTACATATCAGAGAAGACGAGGAAGCAGGGTTCGCACGCGAATTTTGTCGACCATGCCGGCGCCGGGTTATATTACTTCATAAAGGATAACCTTGCCCTTAACGTCGGGTACCGTTACAGGCATGTATCTAACCTCGGGATCAAGAAACCAAACGGCGGCATCGATACGAATTCGGTGATCGGGGGCGTTTCACTCTTCTATTGACCGATCTGATAACAACGCACACTAACGCCGATTTCGACGCGTTAGCGTCGATGGTGGCGGCTCGCAGGCTTTATCCGGGCGCGAGGCTCGTCCTGCCCGGCTCGCAGGAGAGGGCCGTAAGGGAGTTTATGTCCCTCAGCGAGGATATAGTAAGGATAGAGCACGAGAAGGACGCGCGGCTGGATGATGTTAATAGGCTCATCGTTGTCGAGACGAGGTCGGCCGGCAGGATCGGAAGGATGGCCCGGCTCGTAGGCAGGAAGGGCGTCGAGGTGCACCTGTACGACCATCATCCGAGGTCAGAGAGCGATATAACCGCGGATAAGGATATTTACGAAAAGGCCGGCGCGACAACGACGATACTTGCCGACATAATAAGAAAACGGGGATTGAAGGTAACGCCGCTTGAAGCAACGATAATGGCGCTCGGCATATACGAAGATACCGGATCCCTTACATTTCCTACCACAACGGGCCGGGATATAGACATAGTGAGCTTCCTCATGTCGCAGGGGGCGGACCTGAATACGGTCTCCTCTTACCTGAACAGGGAGCTTACCGATAAAGAGCTTAACCTGCTGGCCCGCCTTATACAATCTACAGAGATACATATAATCAACGGTATACACGTCGCGATAGCGTCCGCGGTAAGCGCTGAATATGTGGATGACCTTAGCCTGCTGGCGCACAAGATGGAGGAGGCGGAGAACTTCAATGCCACGTTCATACTCGTGCAGACAAAAGACAGGGTGCAATTCATAGCCAGGAGCAGCCTGCCGTTCATAAACGTGTCAAAGATAGCCTCGTATTTCGGCGGCGGAGGGCACCCGACAGCGGCCGGCTCGGTAATAAGGGGCCTCGGATTGGCGGAGGTCAAGGCGCGGCTGATCGACCGCCTGAGGAGCCATATACATTCGGACATCAAGGCGAAGGACCTGATATCCGGAAAGGCGCTTCAGCTTGATATTGAAGAGACGGTCACCTCGGCCAGGGAGAAACTTTCAGCAGCCGGCGCGGAGTATGCGGCCATACGCGGCAGGAAATCGATGGAAGGGATCACGTCCTTAAAAGACCTCGAGAAGGCCATATCGAGGGGGTTCGGGCATGCGAGGCTCAAGGGCTACATGTCCTGCAAGCTCTTTCCGGTAAAACCGGATACTTCCATATATGCGATACAGGATATAATGCAGCAAAAGAGCGTGGGATGCGTCCCGGTCATCGGCCATAATAAGTTCCTAGGCCTGGTCACCCGGACCGACCTGCTCCGCACCTTCCACGGAAGGTTGTTCGGCGAACCGGCGCCAGGCGCAAAAGAAGAGGAGAGCCGGTTTACGGTAGACCTTACCCCTAAGATCAAAAGGGCTTTTCCGGGCAAAGTCGCCGAGCTGCTCAGGTTCTCCGGAAGGATAGCGGCGGAGATGGGCTTCAAGGCCTTTGCGGTCGGGGGGTTCGTGCGTGACCTGATACTCGGCGTGGAGAATTACGATATAGACCTGGTAATAGAAGGCAGCGCGATAGATTTCGCAAAAAGGCTTTCAAGGGAATTGTGCGGGACCTGCGTATACCATAAGAGGTTCGGTACGGGGACAGTGTTCTTCCCGTGCCCTAAAGGTATCGCCCCTTCCAAGTCGGCGGGCGGGAAATATAAGATAGATATTGCCATGACGAGGACCGAAGTATATGAACGGCCTGCGGCGCTGCCTACCGTGAAATTCGGGCCGATAGAGAACGACCTGTACCGGAGGGATTTCACGATCAATGCGATGGCGTTCAGCCTGGACAAGGCAAAGTTCGGGGAATTACTGGACCCGTTTAACGGGAGGAAGGACCTCAGGGAGGGCAAGATCAGGGCGCTCCACGACCTGAGTTTTTTAGATGACCCCACAAGGATATTCCGCGCCGTAAGGTTCGAGCAAAGGTTCGATTTCAGGATAGAGCCCCATACGGAAGACCTCATAAAAAAAGCCGTCGGCCTGCAGATGGTCGACAGGACGCAGAAGCAGAGGATACGCGAGGAGATCATTGCGATCCTTTCGGAGGAGTATCCGCTGAAGGCGGTAAAGAGGCTCTCGGAACTTAACGAGCTCCGCTTCATAGATAAGGATCTCAAGCTTACGAGAAACACGGTCTCGATCTTCGGTTCAACAGGCGAGGCCCTGAGATGGTATGATTCGAGCAGCATGAAGAGGAAACATATTACTGGGCGCTGGATCCTGTATATGGCGGCCCTTCTCGATGAGCTCGACCTGCAGAGCGTCAGGAAGATATGCGGTGAATTTGTGCTGCGCAAGGAAGACGCCGCGATGCTCGCGTCATTTAAAGGCGGCTGTGAAAAGGTGGAACGCGCGCTCTCTAAAAGGGAAAAACTGAAGCCGAGTGAGATATATGACTGCCTGGAAGGTTATCCGCATGAGGTGCTGCTTATGTTCATCGCGAAGAGCGGCTCGCAGACCGTAAAGCGCAGGATAATGGCATTCATGGTAAAATATTCCGAGATAAAGCTCCACCTCCGCGGCGAGGACCTGAAAAGGGCCGGCATTAAACCCGGGCCCCATTTCAGGGATATGATGAAGAGGGCTCTTCACGCAAAACTCGACGGCAAGATAAGGACAAAGCCCGAGGAACTGGATTATGCCGTAAGGCATCAAAAACAGCAGGGATAATAAACCACAACATGGAGATATCAAAATGGGGATAAGGCCTGAAAGGGTAGCGAGCGAGATGAGGGAGTACATCTCGATGATAATAGCGGAGAACATAAAGGACCCGAGGATAGGTTTCGTGACGGTGACAAGGGTGGAGGTGACGCCCGACCTGAGGAACGCAAAGGTCTATTTCAGTTCCCTCGGCGGGGCGAAAGAAAAGGAATACGCCGCAAAAGGGCTTAATTCAGCGACGGGTTTCATAAGGAAGATGCTCGGAGAGAGGCTGAGGATGAAGTTCACTCCTGAATTGCTCTTCAGGCTGGACGAATCGACGGAGTACAGCCTCCACCTTAACGAAATATTCGACAAGATACATAAAGAGAAAGAAGCCAAAAATGAGCCTTAATAAAGTCGTAGAAGGCATACGCGCGCACAAGAGCTTCCTCGTGACGGCCCATGTGGACCCGGAGGCGGACGCGATAGGGTCGCAGCTCGCCATGGCAAGCCTGCTGCGCAGGGCCGGGAAGAAAGCGGTGATCATCGACCAGGACCCGCCGCCGATCTCATGCGATTTCCTGCCCGGGATCAAGTCTATAAATATCTGCGATGGCATGAAGCGGCGGAAGGCCGGGGAGTTCGACTGCGCCCTTGTGGTCGATTGCCCGACGATCGAAAGGACAGGCAGGGTTAGCGGCCTGATCACCGGGGATATGACCGTAATAAATATAGACCACCATGTAAGCAACAGCAT
>Ga0172381_10006854_pt1 | contig 11366 bp, 10 predicted proteins | sample Leawel6488metaG_FD_119754 | JGI IMG/M metagenome (GOLD analysis project Ga0172381, IMG submission 119754) | Leachate microbial communities from a municipal landfill in Southern Ontario, Canada - Leachate well 64-88 metaG | ecosystem: Engineered > Solid waste > Landfill > Unclassified | place... | reverse complement strand
CCGTACGCAGGAATGCTGAAAATGATCGATCCTCCCCATCCGACAGTTCCGGATTGCGCGTTAACCTTCGAATACTCATAAGCAACAGCCGCGAATGGCTTGTAATGCGCATTAACAAAGAGAATGTGCGTCTTCTCAAGATCGACGAGCGTCGGCGTGGGATCCGCCAGCTTCTCCGCGCGCCTCTTGCACATAATGTCGCGAATCCGCTGGTTGAGCAGATCCGTTGCGTGGATCAGACGATCCGCGCGCCCGTCACTTGCGAGCAACTTGAAAACACCTCCTGCCGACATCGATTAATCACGCTGTGATATACCAACTCTATATATATCATATGCAAATCTCGCGCAAAAAATAATATTTATGTCGCGCGATTTATGATCATGTGAAAACAAGCGCGACTTGCGCAATAAGCGCAATTACGCCCACCACAATTTGCAATATATCGCCCCATGAAACATCGCGCCGCAACTGCGAGACAAAAAGTAGTAATCGTTTGCGAACATTTTTTAAGTTTTTCGACAAAGTCTGTCGAACCGGCGCATGAAGTTTTTTGAGTCCACGCCGCGTCTTTCTTGCATCATTTGACGGAAGCGCGTCACGCAATAAAGCTCATCTTCGTTTCCGATGACGAGATCCGCGACATTTTCTACGCGAATTTTGCGCGCATCAATAACGCGCGAAAGTTCTGCATGCGCGAATGTAATTTCGGTCGCGGAATACGAAATAGGAGCGGGTTCATCATCTTCGCCCAAAACACGCGCGGCTTTCCGCGATTTTTTTGTCTCTTCAGCTGGAACAATCGCAGTTGTCGCCGGCGCGACAGTCGCGCGCATTTTCGATGGGAGGACGCGCGAAAATGTCGCGCCACGTGGCGAAACAACCACCGCACTGGTAGTCGCTGGCGTTTCAGCGACGCGCGGAATCGTCGGAAGAGTGCGCGAATACATCGGTTCGCGCGCGGGCGCTTCAGCAACGGCAGGCGCCAGCATTTCTGGCGCGCATGTCTCACACGCGATTACTTCGCGCGCCGTAACCATTTCACCTTCCGGTGGTGTCGCGCTTATTGCGCGAATCGCGGAAATAACTTGATTAATAACGCTGCTTAATTTTTGCACAATAGAACTGATGTCTTCCACAATGCCTTCGGGCGCATCAGATGCGCGCGCTTCCGGAACTTCCAAACGCGGATACATTGATGCAGCTTCCGCGCGCGGCAAATATTGCGGCAACATCTGTTCAAGAGAGCTAAGTTGCTGTTTCATCGCGACAAGATCGCGCGCGTTGAGTGTACCAACAGCGCGCGCATTTGCACTACTTTCGAATGTTTCCACACGAGTCGTCATTTCGCGAGTCTCTATATTCGCGCAAAAAAAGTTCCGCGAATAATATTCGCGCGACATCACAGCGAACGCACTTTGCCCCAAAGCTTCAGAATACGCTCTGTGAGCGCTTGATTCTCAATGCTAACCACTGCGGATCCAGTGGTGATTTCGCTAATGTAAGCCGACAATTCAAAATTGGTATCTTGGCAAAGATACGAGAAAATGAAGGACGGGGGCGCGCTATATGTCTTCGTGAATGGAATAGTAACGCGGACACTTGTGTTTGGCGCGATAGTGATCGCGTCAACCGTGATGTACTCACTTGTCTTTTCCGCGACTTCATGCGCAACGTTTACCGGAGACTTAAAAACCTCAACCATTTTCGATATATATGTTGCGCGAAAAAATAACAAAAAAGACAGAATCTGCGAACTCCGCGGATCAAGACTGAACCATCATAACGCCACATTGCGCTTGCCACACAATTTCCACACCCGCAATTCCATTTGCAATAATTCGCGCACCGGAAGCGCGCGTTACTATGCGCGCATTTGTATCCGCGAGTTGTTCATCACAATATTGCGATGTAACATAGCGACCATTCGTGATATTTACGACTGTCGGCGCAGCACTTGCAATATAAACGCGCGCGCGGAACGAAATAGATCCGCTTATCGCACCATTTGATCCGCGTAATGCGAAAATAACGCTCACATTAAATTCCCATGTTCCGCTCATCCCGCTCGTCACTGCAAGCGGAATATCCAATACTTCGATATCATCCGCACCACTTCCCGTCACTGGATCACCAATTATATCATACGCGCCCGGTTTCACAACAATACCGCTGACATTTACAAGAGTCGCGCCATGAAAATCTATAATACCGCTTGGCGACGCGATATTAGTCAATTGAAATGCATCAGGCGCGAAAGACGCGATAAGCGCGCCTGAATTCACAACATGAAGCGAACCACCTGCGGCATAAAATCCCGCGCTTGTTCCGACAAATGTAATTGTAGGGTTCGCGCGCGAACCTGCCGCGAAATTCGCGCGTATAATAACTCCGTCAAATGACGCGCGATGTCCGACAATTAACTCATCGCATGTTATTTTCTCAGGATTAACACCGACAACCGATACTTGCGGACCCGCGTTAGAACGTCCCAAAATGACATTAATTTCAGGCAATCCTGCCTGTTGACTATTGCGCGACCCGATGCGCGTCGCGGATGCGCTTGCGCTTGCCATTATATAAGTTGCGCGCTTTTTCATTCGCGCGACTTTTATTATGCGGTCTCCGGTTCGAATACAAGATCGAATTCAGATGGCGCTGCATCACATATGCGCTTATATATTTTGTCATGTCTATTTACGGTTTCGTGTCCTTGGCGTGTTATATATTCAAGAATACGACGTGTTTCACTATCGCGCGCGAAACGTCTGCGAATGATTTTACCTACGAAAAACGGATAATATGGTTTATTGCCCGGTCCCTGGAATAAGCGCGTATATGTTTCCATAATGTGCGTAAAGTCGCGCACAATTATTTGTTCCGCGTCATAATCAAGAATCGGCGGTGCGCGCCCTCCCAATTCTTTTAGTAATTTTGGCACATGTTCGCCAAGATATGATAGTCCACAAAGAGATAAGTGTCGCGCGATATCATCACACGTAAGCGCGCGCCAACAAACATCGCGCGAACTCACATGCTCCGAAATAATCGATGTGCGAATTCGCGCAATATCTTCCGTTGCGAATTCATCCGACTCAATCGCTTGCAATCGATCAAGCCATATTTTCAAGTGGCGCACAAAATTATATCCGCCGCGCCGCGCGCGAATATTTCCGTGATCCGCACTCACTTGAAACATGCCGCCAACACACGCGCAAACACCCGCGCGAATATTCGCGTCGCGCAATTCCGCGACAATTGGTAAAATGCGTCCACAATTATCGCATACCGATTCATGCGCATCTTGCAACACGCGCAATTTCGCGCCGCATTCATCACAAACAAGTGATCCGCTTCCCGAACCCGCGGAATTCGGCGCACCGAATCCGCGCAGTGTGGCGCGCGAAATATGTCCCATTGCGGTGCGCAAAATTCCGCGTAATTCGCTTGTATCTGCCATCGCACATGTTTCGCGCGACACTGCTGAGCGACTTTTCGCGGATCCGCGCGATTTTGGTACGCTAACGACACCAATCGCTTCTTGTATACATACGATCGCATCCGCGACATTCGCGCCCACCTGTACTATTAACGCATCGATTCCTGCGCATGATAAAGCGTGCGCGAATTTCGTTCCATTATCGTCACAATCATATGCAATATACGAAACTGATATTAGATTATATTGCGCGATAACATCATGCGCATTTTTTTCGCATAATTCTAAAATTGCGCGCAACTTTTCGTGATTTACGCACTGCTTTTCAATTGCGCGCCATAAGATGCTTGTTCCGCGCTGTAATTCTTTGATTTTCTCGCAAACATCGCGATCGTACTCGCGCACCGTTGGTTCACCGCTCCGATTTCCCATACTTTTTATCTAATTCCGCACCCTTATAAATGAAAGCATCTCTATACATATATTAACATGACGACACCTGCACCCGCGCACGCGGACACGCTGAACGAAGAAGAGTTGCGCGACATCACGCGCCGCATTCTCGAAAATCCCGAAGCTCTTGACACGCTTGACGATGATACACTCATCGAACTTAAGAAGCGCACAAATCCAATCGGAACATTTATTCCATCCGCGCAATCTTTCATGGTTGCGTCTGTGCTGAATATGAAAGAGGAATACATGCGCAAATTGACGATGACTGCTATGATTGGATTTATTTATCGCCGCGCGCAAGAATATGTACCTGATTTTGTGTCGCGCTTTCAGGAAAGTTATGCGCTGCGCATCAGCAAAATTACCGCGGATTCTGCTCCAGGTGCAAATGATATGCAAAAAATGCGCGACACATTGCGCGCAGAATGCGATACGCGCGCGAAAGATCACACGGAATCGCGGCGCAAAGTGATTCATGAATTTCTTGATAGCATCTTCTCATTTGATCCTGACAAACATGTGCGCAAAGCAACCGCGGATCTCCCGGTCAACGCGATGTCACTTATGGGATGCGCGCCCACCAGTGAATCTGAATCCGCGCAATCCGCGCATCCGATTTTCGTCGAATCCGCGGAATGTTTGCGCGCCGAAATCGAAAAATGGAAAGCACCACCAACAACCGCGATCGCAACTGCGGAACTCGCGACAATGACTTATGAAGCAGCAGAACTTGTGTACAAAAACGCGCGCATCGCCGCGGCAAATGCCGCGCAAACTTTCTCGATCATCACAAGTGAAATGGCGCGTCCCGAAATCACGCCAGGTGCGCGCAATTCGCTTGAAGATACGCGCCAACTTATTATGTCATGTCGCGCGCGCCTCGATCAATCCGCGGAAATTGTTGGACCTTATGTTGCGGGCCGCATGGCGCTCGAAGCAACAAATGTTATGCAAGTCGTACCACCCGCGGATGTTTTCTATCATTTTGGCCGCTACTTTGATAGTCATTATGAAGTGTTGCGCCTCATGACAGATGCAATTTACCAAACGCCAAGCGACATTGAAAACATTCTCATTTACTATGATACATTTGATGATCGCGAAAAAGCTGTCGAATATATCCGCGTTCATGAATCAGAATTCCGCGCGGAACCGCGTATCATCGAAAATGGTGGTGTTACTCTTCTTGGTCCATTCCGCGAAAATCGCGCGCGCGTCGATCTCTACAATCGCAATACCGAAGTGTTGCGCCTCATGATGGAACAAGTTGCGCGCGACCAACAACTTGGCAAAGATCTGACAAAAAAGCGCGTCGTCGCCGCGAAACGGCGCAATGTGCGCGAATCCGGTCCAGACGATGCTGCGGGTATCGAAAAATATGTTGCGGCGCGCGGAATTGTTTCGCAATTCGGTCAGCGCCCATCTCTTACGCGCGAAGAACGCACGCGTCTTGCGGAAGCGCAACAAACGTGCGCAGAAAGAGAAACACCGGAAGGCGCGCTTGCCGTGCGTGTTCTCGCGCCACAACTTGACGAAGAAGGAATGCCGACAGATATTCAGCAATCATTCTTTTACACGGCTGCCGCGAATGTTCCCGAAGGAACAAGCGACGCGGGATCATCCTCTGCGCCATCCGCACATTAATTGCATCACACAAGTTTACTCATCCATCCTGTATCTTCTTCGCGATTCATTCGCTCAATTTTTTTGCAATATTCCGCGACATCATGCGCAACCGCACAAAATGGTTCGTGAAGCGAAAATGTACACAATGCGATATGATCGTTAAATCTGATCATTTTTGTATATGGTGATGTATCTTTGCATATTTGGCGCGAATATCGTATAAATTCGTCGCGACTTGCGCCAAGAATTCCATTCGCGGAATTTTGCGCGAACGCATTCGCGATTGATCCATCCATAAAAACAGAAACATGTGCATTAGAGCGCGCGGCAGGCGAAAATGAGTTAAGCGCGTGAACGCCAATCAAAATGGTCATCATAATATGGCGCCCGCGAAATAATGATTCAAGAATGTCTTCATTTGTTTTTGAACGACTCAAATCGGAACTACAATCGTCAACAACCACGACGACTCGCGGATTCAAATCGATAAATTTCGCGCTTATTTTTTCTTCGGATGACGCAGATGCATCAGCCAAAATGGCAGTGCGCGCTTTCCGAATAACATTCGCGCGTATTTTGCGCACTGATGCGCGAAATGTATCATTCATTTTATCGCGCATCGACGCGCTGACGTCGCGCGTCATACTATCATATGCATCTTGCATACGGCGAATTGTTTCGCGATCTTGCGCGCTCGCGTATTTTTCGAAAAGTTTGCGCGTCACATCTTCATTTGTCGCTTTTTTATAAATCTGAACATTTTGTTGTTGGCGAGTCATAATGCGACCTATAATATCACCGTTAAGCGAATCGTGTACAAGTTGTCGCGGAACCATGTGTCGCGAATATAATCCATTTGTTTGTTCACTTCCCGAAAAGACGATGACTGTTGGTATGTGATCGCGCAATAAAAACAATAAATGTTGGATCGCGGTTGATTTACCACAACCAGATCCGCCATAAATGATGCAAGATCGATCAAGAATATCTTCAGCACATATCGTATGATGTTCAAATACAGGTGTTGCTGCCATTCGCGCAAAATGTATATATTTGTTTCGCGCAACTTTCTAATCATTACATTGCGGGCGTCATGGTCATGTACGATGGCGGCACAATTGAAATAGTTTCAGGATTGTTGAATGACGGGACAACAGAAAGTGCGCTCGCGATGTCCGAAGTGCGGTGTTCTGCGCGCGCCTTTTTATCAAATCGACGATGATATACAAAAATAGTCGCGACAATCACACAAAACATGTAAAAATAAGTCGCGAATCCTTGCATTTCGCGCAATTGGAAAAACAAAATAATCGCGATAATCAGCGTTATCATAATCGCAGTATAAAACGGATTATCGAGGATCGATGCGATTCCTTTATTGCTTCCGAGCGCATCCGCAAACTTATTTATTGCGATACCTAGCTCCATTTCCTATATTGTATCAATCAAAAAAAGCACGACACATATTTCATGTCGCGCGACTCAATCATCGTCCGGCTCATGCATTTTCATGGGCTGCGCGTCATCATCCACGCGAACAGCGCGCATCCTTGCGCGACCTTGCGGAAATGATGATTGCGTTTCGCGCAATTTTTGTTCTTCGCGCAATTTTTGTTCTTCTTGTGCATCGAATGCTTCGCGTGCTTCTTGCGCGTCATCTGTATCGGAATGCGTTTCATCGGGAAGCGCGAAATCACTTTCTTCCGAAGCATACGCTGCTTCGGAAGCATGCGCTGCTTCGGAAACATGCGTTTCTTCGGAAACAACCGGTACTTCTGTGCGAAGAGGTGATGCGCTTCTTTCAACACGAACACGCGGCGCGACATCGACCCGCGGTATACTGATCGGAACAAGAGTCGCACGCGCGATTTCCGTCACGCGTGCGATTTCCGCGCGCAATGTTTGTTCTGTTGCGCGCGCTTGATGCTCAAGTCGCGCATATTTTGCGCGCCACTCTTTTTCGCTCACCGCCAAGCGCGAACATTCCGCGATAGTTTGCAAAAGTTGCGCGCGCAACTTCTCATACATTTCTGCGGTGACAACGCGCGAAGATTTGATTTGATCGCCGAACAATTTCGAAATGAGAGTCGCGCGAAAATCAGCAATCACTTTAATACCTACATCGCGCAACACACCAACACCAACAAGATTCTGACGTTCGTCAATAATATTGCGCAACATATCAACTTTTAAGACGCGTGTTCCCATCTCAACAACACTTTGTTTAACAATCGCGCGCAATATCGCGGCTCTCTGAGGTTGGCGCATAACTCCAAAATAATCTGCGGGAACAACTTGCGAAACAATTCGCGAAACAAACTCATCAAGAGAAATTTCGCTTGAATACGAACAATAATATTGTCTCAGTCCATCAATAGTTTTGCGCAAAAGATCAACTTCCGTTGGCGTATCACCTGTGCGATCGATTTCCGCGACATATTCGGTTACAATATGAGCATAAGCTGCGGTAAGCGAAAGATGCGCGGGTCCTTGTTTAATTGTGCTAAGCGCAATTTGATATAATTCATTGAAAAATCGATTAACAAGAAATGTCGCGACAATTTCAGAGTTGCGCGAGAATTCCGCAACAGAATCGCTTCCGACAACAACGCGACTCATTTTACTTTTTTATATAATACGCGCATCTCTTTTATTCATGCTTCATTCTTTCGCGCAACAGTATCTCCACCAGCGCGCATCATTTCGCGCGATGGCCCAGCGCGACTTATCGATGCTGCTCCTCCTGAGCCGCGCACTCCTTCGACTGCCGTGCGCATAATTTCGCCAGATGATGCATTCGCGCGAATAATTTGCGAATGTTGCGCGGGATTTGCGCGCGACAAATGCGCGACATTTGCAGGTCCAAATGATGGCGCGTCTGCAATATCATGCTCTGTTTCGCGTTGCGCGGTACAAACAGAGCCACCGCGTGCTGTAGCATTGCGCATCGCGAGAAGTGTCGCGCCACGCGCGAATTCCGCACTTCCCGCGAATCCTTCTCGATACGCGAATTCCTCGCGCGCATCCATTTCGCCACCTGTTTTTGCAACAAATAAACTTACCGCTGATGTTTCCGTTGGCATACCCATTCCGCGACGAGCGCGCGCGTCGTGCAATGTGTCGAAAGATGAAGTAGATGCGTCTGATACTCCAACTTGTCGCGCTTGACGTCGCGGGACAGCATGTGTTCCTCTCGGCATTCCCATAGCGTGCGCATCATCAGGTACATCCGCATCTGTTACAAGAAGTCCATCTGCGCGATTCATAACAGGGCGCGTCCATTTCGCGCGACGGCGCATATCACTTTGTTCAGGTTGCGCACCATCTGCGGATTGACGTGATGCAAAATATGATGCGCCCGTCCGCCGCGCTTCATCATCCAGTGCGCGTCTTCCATTCGCGGATCGCGCCACACCATCGCGCACCGCAACCGTAATATCGCCCGCACTTTGCGCGAATTGTGCGACGCGCGCCATTTGCATCGCCATACGTGATGTGCTTGTATTTGCGTGATCCGCGAAATCTACGGGTCGCGCGATTTCCGCTCCATGTTGCGCGACAAACGTGCCCATTCTGCGCGAACTTTCGCGCGCTGTACTTGCGCTTACCGTAACACGCGCGGGACCAGAGCGCGCGCTGTCTCCAATATCATCACTTCCGTCCATTTCGGGAACACTTAATGATGCAACCGCGACGCGCATTGCTTGTGCCGCGCAACTCGATACAATTGGTGCACTTGCAAAAGTGCGCGCATTTAATTCGCGTGATCGCGTTTCTAATGCGCGTGTCGGATTCGCGTCTTCAGAATCCGCGTCCAATTCGCGCGCAACACAAAGAGGATCGCGCGGAATTGTCGCGCCGCGCATCACGCGCGTGTTTTCAATACTACGCCCAAACATATGAAAATTTCGCGCGCGACTTCTCATTTCGTTCAGTCGGCGCCACCTCAGCGATTCCGGTTCCATATCACCGGGATCACCTTCCATAAGATGCGCGCGCGGATCGCTTGTGCGTACATCCGGTTTCAAATATTTCGCGCGCGCTGCAATTTGCCTATTCATAAGCCACGGATCAAATTGTGTCGCGCCAGGTCTGCGCACATCTTGATCAAGATTCATACCAATGCACATTTCGGGATGTGCCGCGGGATCTGCGCCGGATTTCGAACCCGCACTTCTTAGCGCAATTTGCATCGCGCTATGTCTGCGTGTGTCGCGCGCGAAATCACTTTCGAAAAGAGGCGGATCCGCGCGTTGATCAATAAGTTCGCGGCGCGAATAATCATCAACTGAGTATGGATCAAAAGTATCAGGTGTTTCATCGAATTGGCGCGTCAATAGATATGCGGGAAGTGGACCACCTTCGCTATAATGACCAGCGGCGCGCTGAAAATCAATAACATTTTCAAATGGTTCCTCATGTGATAATGCGGTTGGTAAGTATTCCATTTTATCTTTGCCTTTGCACTTCTATATCTGAACGCGTTTTTAATTTTGTGCATATAGATATTCTCTGCAAAATGGCAACGGTGCGAAGGCATAATACGCGATATGCGATTATCGCAATTGATGATCGCGAACGCGAAGTCGCGAATATTTTTGAACAATATCATGACGAAATGATTTCCGCGAATATTCGCGCGATTACTGCGCGACTTGCAAATGGTGATTATACAATCGGTATCACATGCGCGTCCGATAAAGCCGATGAAACGGATGACGATCTTGTGCTTCGTCTTTTCGAATGGCGCGTCGAAAAAGTTATCATTGAGCGCAAAACATATGCAGATTTCGCGCAATCAATTATCGATCATCGCATCGAAAATATTGAACGGATGCGCGCACTTGCACCAACTCTCACCAACATTCTACTTATCGAAGGATCCGCACCAACCGAAAAAATATGCGGCGTCACGCCTCGCGCAATTCGTGCGAAAAGTAATCATTTGATGGTACGCGACGGAATTCATGTGATTGAAAGCGCAAGTACTACGGATACAGTCGCGCGACTTATAGATCTCGCGCGCGACACACTATCACTTTTCGCGCATGAAAGTTTACTCGCACTACACGAAGGATCGTCGCGCGATGTCGCGCGTCCATCAACAATTCCAGTGGAACACACAACAGAAGATTTCGCGATTCGCGCAATATGTGCGCTTCCGGGCATAGGAAAAAAACGCGCATCCCAAATAGTGCGCGACATCCGCGTATCAGTCGCGTCAATTTTATCTAATCCCGCGAATCAAACTTCGCGCATAACTCAACAAGTTGTCGCGAAAATCGCGTCGATGAGCGAAGATGATAGAAATCGCATGTGGCATGATATAATTCTCGCAGTTCCTCTTGTAAGTCCAACTCTTTGCGCGAAAATATGCGCGAAATTCACAATCTCAGACATCGCACGCGAAGAATCAGAAATCGCGACATTATTGCGCGAAAATGGAATTGCGCGTAATAGTGATGCAATCGCGCGTAATATTCACAATGTCTTGCATTATGTATATAGTGAATCAGATGGCGCAAGATGATCGGCGAATTCTCGATTGTATGTCGCGAATTAATGACGCGCAACTCGACTTTCGCCACCTAAAAGAAGTTCCATTTCGCAATCATGCGCAATTCGCGAATTTTGTCATCGCGCAAGAAATTGTGCGCAAATACATTCAGGATCGCGAATGTATACTATATGGTGGCATTGCAATAGATTATGCGCTTCGTTTGCGCGGCGATTCAATATATGAAGATGATGAGTTGCCGGATTACGACTTTTTCGTACCAGATAATGTTGCAGCCGCGCGCGAATTAATCAGTATTCTTAGCGCGCGCATCGCGAATGTACGCAT
>Ga0172381_10006853_pt1 | contig 11366 bp, 17 predicted proteins | sample Leawel6488metaG_FD_119754 | JGI IMG/M metagenome (GOLD analysis project Ga0172381, IMG submission 119754) | Leachate microbial communities from a municipal landfill in Southern Ontario, Canada - Leachate well 64-88 metaG | ecosystem: Engineered > Solid waste > Landfill > Unclassified | place... | reverse complement strand
TTGGAAAAATGATTATCAGTTGACGATACCAATTGTTACCGAGGGACCCGTAAGCGTTTCTGGAATAGATGAAAATTGGGCTAACGAATTAGGAACGATTAATAGACATATCTATATTCCATCTACCGCCGGTGCGTTTAAAATTACAAGCCTAGTTTCATGGAATGCGACAAATAAAATCGCAGTGCTTGGATTAAATGAAACTCCGGGTGAAATTGCGATAGGCACAGAGATATGTAATCTATATTTAGTTCGATTCAACAATGATAGTCAAACATGGAAGCAGGGAAGTTCAACTCATTGGGAAGTATCTTTTGATTTTATTGAATTGCCAAGGGAGACTCCATAATGTCAGAACTCATGCACGTATACACTTCAGGGGGAGGTAATTGGTATTATACAAGCAACCTAACTACGATCACATACCTGTCTAATCCATACGCCCCTATGCCATTTAAACGCGAGGACATGACATTTGATTTTTCAACAGGTACGCTATCGCTAAAACTTCCTATGGAAATACAACCATTCAAGCGGTTCCGTTTACGCAATCCCGCCGCGGTTATTTTCGTAGACATTTATAAATGGTTGCCATTGACTTCAACGGTAGAGAATTTGTTTTCCGGGAAAGTGGTAGGGGTCTCAACAGATGTTGACAACCATGAATCTACACTAAGTCTTGTATCCTGGCAGTCCATCATGCAGGGTAAGATTCCATCACGTACGTACTCGCGCGCGTGCAATTTCAATCTTGGAGATACTCAATGTGGGGTTACACTTGCAAATTTTAGTGTGTCCTGTACGTTCGCAGATTTGACCGTTTCCGGTTCATCCATAACTGCTACTGTTTTGGGAACTAAAGCGGATGGATATTTTATCAATGGATGGTTAACAATTTCCGACCAGAAAATAATGATTGTAGACCATACCACCACCACAATTAAAACCCTTTACAATCTCGACCCTGATTTATTAATAGCAACGGATGCAATTACATTTTACGCAGGGTGTAATAAATCCGTTTCAATGTGTTTATCTACATTTTCAAATTCCGTTAATTTTGGCGGGTTCCCGTGCGTACCTAGCACAAATATATTTATAGATGGGTGGAAATAAATGTTTCAATTTTTTGCTGTATTGATAATCAATTTACTACTCGGAGTGGTACAGTATTTCCTGGGCGGTAAAACCAAATTAACCAATGCAGAAAAACCATCGACTAAAGATTATACGTTTCCAACAGCGGAAAATGGTAGAGTCGTTCCAGAGATATTTGGAACCGTGAAGATTGCAGGGAACGTAATTTATAATTCAGCGATTAAGCAAACAGAAATTTATACAACCGCCGGAAGTGGTAAAAATGCACAGTCAACAATAGCGGGGTACGCTTATTCTGCCACGATTGCATACGCACTATGCACAGCGATGGACGCACTGTTAGAATTTCGCTTGAACAATGACCGGAAATGGCAGGGTGAATTAACAGCCTATGGATCCGTTACTTGCCAGACCGGTGTAGCTACGGATGTTTACGGATCCACAGATACGGATTCAACGTTCTATTTTCAGAATGGGACACAGACAACCGCGGATTATTTCATAAAACTATCATCCGGTTATGATATAGCATACAAGGGCGTGTGTTTTCTTTCTATGCCAGATGTTTATATGGGGGATAACGTTTCATCCTGCCCGACTTATGAGGTAGTAGGACGGAGAACGAAACTTGTTTCTACCGGATTAGGCGGTTACGATTGGACTACTCATGAAAAAATCAATGCCGGGAATCCAAACGCTTCAGGAACTGCATTCACCGCCGCCAATATCACGGGGGCAATACTTGATTCAACACTCCCGGCAGGGTTATCAATTACAACCGCTTTTCAATATGGACCATCGATTGATACGGACGCTTTAAGTTATGACCAAATTACTTTTGGATGTAACTCAACAGCGTTTGCATGCGGACCTACTGAATATTCTACATGGGGATCGTTTGAACTTCATTTTGTCCCTCAACAGTCAGATGATGATTCTACTTGGGGAGATATTACAGATTATGCCACCTATCTGACCGGTGCAAATACAAGCGCGGAAATTACATTCGATTTATCTGGAGTAAGTCGATATGTTCGCATGTCCGTGCGCGCGGTATTTAGGTTAACGGTAGCAGCAATTTATGGAACCGTTGTTATTACCTCAGAAACATACCCTAATCCTGCCACATTTTCAGTTGGAGCTTCATCAACTTATTATCTCCGATCTGACACAGCCGGCTATTATGATTGTAATGCTTCCCATGCCATCGTTTATATAATGAATAAATTAATGGGAGTTCCTACAAGTAAATTAAATTTAGCATATTTTTACAATGTTGGGCATACTCTCTATGATGAGAATATGGGTATGTCTTGGGTAATGGACTCAGCACAACAAGCTAAAGACTGGATTGCAGAAATATTAAAACATATTGACGGTATTATGTGGGAAAACATAGGGCTTGGAACTTATGGGATTTCTTTAATCAGGGATGATTATGATATTGATGATGTCCCTGAGATTACAGACTCAACCGCCAAGAATATAAAATTATCCAGGCAATCATGGGAAGATTTGGAGTCAATGTTGACTCTAAAATATACTGACCGTGGAATATGGGATTCTGCAAGCGTAACTACATTCAATCCAGCTGTAGAATCCATTCTTGGCTATCGTAAGTGCGGTGATTATGATTACAACATGATTTCCAATTCAGTCAGCGCGCTGGTTATCCTCAAGCGTTTACTGAAAAAGAAAACCTATCCGCTTGCAACCGTGACTTGTCAGGTGTCAAGGGAGACATACACGACTTTAAAACCTGGGGATGTTATTAAATTAACCAGTACCATTCTAGAAGTCACTGATTTACCTTTAAGAGTTTTAGAAATTTCTTGCGGTGATACAGATGCACAAACGTTAGATTTAAATTGTGTTGAAGATATTTTTTCAGTTGAAGAAATTAAAACAGATATTATTGTTGACGGTCCGGGGGAACGACCTAATTATTTTATTAACCCAATCCAACATTATCGGGTGATTGATGCACCGGCTGAGATTTCAACCAGTCCGGCATTACTTGTATTAGCAACCGTACCAGATGGAGCTGATGGTATTGAGGTGGCAGTACAGAGCATTTATAAACAGAATATATCCTCGGATGAATTCGGTTATGGAAAGTTGTCACAAGATTGGTCAGTTCCCGCCGGGATAGAACGTGCGAAATGCGAGGTAGACTTAACCGATACCGGGCTGATTTTCACGCCTATGACAAACATTGAGGCGTTAACGTCCACTCATGCACAATGGCAACGTTTGACGTATGTAGCCATCGTGGGGAATGAATTTATAGGGTTCCAGTATTGCACCGAATTAACAGACGGATCCGGGAATTATCGGTTATCCGGGTTAATCCGTGGATTGAATAATTCATTGATTGAGGGACACAGACAGAATGATGATGTTTGGATTTCATATTACCCGGCAAATCAACTCGAGTCAGTGGCTTGTATCCCATCAGGAATTGATGTATCCGTGAAACTCACTGCCTACAACAATAAAGGCAAGGGAACGCCTGTAACCATCAATCATCCGTACGCGTACACGGGACAGAAACCATATCCACCGTTTAATATTACAGTGTCTGATGATATTTTCGGGAGCAACGAAAGTGAAACTAGAATCTTAACGTTCGATTGGCAGACAGCGACTCGTAATAATGGGGCAAATTATCGTGATCCAGATTCATTCCCAGCGGGAGAAGTAGCAAGCGAGGGATCATGGCAGATATTATTATATTTGATTGACCCTGATGGAAATGAGACTGAAATAAACTCCACCGCAACCACCAATACCAAAGAAATTACAATCCCGGTAAATACCGCAAGTTATACCTATTTAATAAATTCAATTTTAGATGGATGGTCAAGCTATGTTTCTTGACGAGAAAGTGATAATATAAATTATGGCATTCTTAGCAAACTTATTGCAGACATTGGAACTTGGGGCAACCGCTTGGAGAACTATCTGTAATGCCAATTTTGTGTTGATTGATGCTTTCATGGGAAGTAGTAAGAACGCATCGCAGAATTTCTACCATCCAGGTAACCTAACCACGGATGATATTATCAGACGTAACAATGTCATGAAGTATGCAGGGACCGTCACCGGGTTTTCAGCACATGCCGATATGGTCCCTCAGTCACCATGCACAATTAGACTTCAAGTAGGGACCGATGTCAGCCCTACAAATTACGTTGACTTAACAATTGAAAATGGAACTTTTGATGGTTCAATCACAGGAGGATTTAGCTATGCTGTAGGAGATGAACTTTGCTTCAGATGTATTTCAGGAGATGGTACTGCTGGGCAAATAACTTTTTTAATTTACTTACTTTAGGAGATTAATTATACATGAAAAAAACATTGATTTTATTGGTAATTTTAGCACTCACAAGTCTTTCATTCGGGGCATACGATTTATACGGAACGAATGGATATTCCAAGAGCTTCAAAACGATTGCATTGAATAACACTGGATTTGTTACTGTAACCACGTTTACCAGAACCACTTCAGATAGTGGACTGGAAGCAATCTTTCCACAAGATTCGACGATATTTTTAGGTCATACTCATATAATTCCGAGCAGTGAAACAATAACATTTGTGTTTGATTTAGGCGATATATATTCTACAAGGACTATTTTCTATAATTCAACAGATACTACTTGGGAAAGTACAGTTACTTATCCGTATCAATATTGGTTTAGCTTGTGCACAGTACATCCGGTAATAGGGACGCTGGACAGACTGACAAGCTCTACAGGATATACATTCTCTGACTTTTCTATTCGATATAGATACTGGACCGAAGCCACAACAGTATCCGTCACAACTTCAACCGCGATCATTGATGATTTGTGGTTGAGGTATTCACTTGAGCTTGATTCAAATTCTTTTTATGTACTGCAATATGGGAAGGACGACAACGCAACTTATCACGAAGCCCCATTTGATGTATTTTGGGATTCAACGGAGGAGTTTTTAAAATTCCGAAGTGGTGAGTCAAGCTCATATACTAATTTGCGGGCGGGGAAAATATTAGGTTCATGTCTGCATAGCGATACGTTTCTGACATTGAGTCAAGATAGTATCTACGCGGGTGATTCGAGCGGAGCTGATTATCCTAAATTCCAGTATGGGAATGTGAATATCAGAAACAACCCGGCAGGGAATAGTAGTATAAACGTAAATAATTATTACGATGGTACGAATTGGAAATATATTGATACAGGTTATTCAGCAAATATTGTATTTGGAGATAATGGGATAGATTTTAGTTGGGATACATCAGGAATTGCTGGAGGATCAAATGGTGTTACCTGGATAGCTAGAATCGATAGTAATGGATTAAAAATAAAAGATATTCAATCAACCACCGCTTTTATTTCAAACTTAACAACTGACAAAATTACAATATCATCTGAAAGCACTTTCGTCTGGACGTGGTATCCAATGCAGGCAAAGGCGTTTTCGAGTGGGGCGGTGGATGTAGGCGGGGCGATGTCGTTACCTACGCTCAATCATTACGCTGCTTACTATATGCCATTCTCACAATTCATGGGTGGAACATTAACAATCACTTCAGTCTTGGGAATATTCTCCAGGAGTTCAACTTCAGGTTCAATAAGCACTACCGAGTACGCATGGATAACGCAGGCATGGGGCGGTACTGAAACAATCATATCGGCGGTAACAAGTACCAAGTTATGTGACATTAACGGGGTCTCAAGACTTGATGTTCTTTCTGCAAATCCAGTTGTGATTCCATCCGGGAATCACTTAACCACTTCACAAAGATATTTGAGGATTAAAAATATAGGTATCAGCTCTGGAACGACCTATGTTTATGCCTTATACGTTTATGGAAAACTCAATTAATTTCGATTATAGAAGGGATCATGTAGGTGACGACAGACGATAGAAATCAAGGGAAATTTCAAGGATGGACTGAAGCCAGGATCAATCAATTACTGGATGATGTTCAAGAATTAAAGAAAAATATGGAGGATATACGCTTATGGAAAGCTAAGGTAATCGGTTATTGTTTTGGAATATCGGCTAGTGTCAGCGGTATATGTTACATAGGAACCATTTTTATTCAAAAAATATTAAAATAGGAGTAACACAAATGAAAAAGCTCATTACAATTTTAATCATCATCCTGGCGTTTGGCGTTTGCTATGCACAGGACACTACATCAACATCAATTGAAACAACGAACGTGAGTAATATTAAGGCGTTTGATTTTTCAACCATAGAAATGACCTCAGATTACGCCTATATCGTGGGAAATAAAGGCAAACCCCGGCAGTCTATACTGGTAGGGATCAAATTGATTTCCTACGCAGACGCAAGCACTGAATATTGGGACGTTAAATTAAGCACTGATATTAAGTCAGTCCACTTGATCCCTGAGATTGCTATTATCCCGGCAAGCGAGTTTATTAAAAATGCAATCGGAGAAAAGAACGGTAAAATTAAACTTCCAGTATTGGATACCATCGTTGATAAATTCGTTGATATCCGCGTTGGTCAATCGATCGGGTACAACTGGAAATATAAAGACTCAGATGGTAATAATGGACGTTGGGAATCAGCGACTCTATTAACCATTCTCAGAAAAACCTGGAAATAAACCCATGGGAGGATTTCCCTGTTTGTCCGGTAGCGCAAGGTGCTAGTCACGTGAGGCTCAAATAAACAGGGCAAATGAGTTGTCAAGAAATGCTTGATAACTGAACTGTTAAAAAATACTTAAGAGTTGAAAGGACACAATTATGAAATTTACTGAAGCATTATCAATCATCGCTAATGGCGGTAAAATTACACGAAAAGAGTTAGGTAATAAATTCTTATCAGGGAATCCAGATGATAAGCATTTTATCAAAATCACCGATATGAGCAATCTAAAGACGGATGAATATGACCCGTCACCGGATGATATATTTGCCACCGATTGGGTAGAGGTATAAGCCATGAATTATGAATTAACAAACGGATTAATCACAGCGCTATACTCTCAGTTCACTCAACTTTCACCCTATTTTATTACTATTACAGCTTGTAGCGTATTTATAACCATGCAGTTTACAAAGTGGTTATTACGTACAGTGCACAATAAATGGGATAAATTAGAAAATTGGGATGATATGCCGGGTGAATTTAGAGACTGGTATATTCGGTCAGTATCATTCATTGAGGGTTTAGGATTCTATGAGTTATTCGTACGCTTTGAAGTTCAAGAAAAAATCCCTCAATTTGAAACTATAGTTATCGGTGCCTTAATATCAGCTTTCATTGCCAACTATGCTTTCTGGAAAAAAAGTTGGATAGGGAAAATTCTACCCAAGTCAGTAGGCTTATTCAAGTTCATACTCAACTTTTTTATGGGTAGAATGTTTAAGCAAAAAATAACAATCAAAGACATTAACTCACCAAAATGAAACCAATATACATAATAAGTTACCCGTTGGGATGGATTGGTGAATTGTTTTACGGTATAGGATGGTTATGTAAAAAGATAGCCGACAGCTTAGAGGATAACTTTTAATGAGACAAGACCTATTAGCACTCATCAAAAAGCACGCGGATGAATTGTTATGTCCGTTGCAGTATAACCCCATCGCTCTATTATGCGCTATCTGCATGAACGAATCTTCATTTGGGACGGATAACCAACCTAGATTTGAGGAAAGCTATTATATCGGTGGGCACTGGTACAACAAAAGCCCGGACGTACGCAAGGCGGTCATGGAGTATAAAAAAGACGCGGCTTGTTCTTGGGGCGTTATGCAGATCATGTTCACTACCGCAAGGGAGTTGGGATTCACGGGAACGCCTAAAAACTTGGAAGATGATGAAGTAAATATCATTTGGGCAATCAAGTATATCAATGCCAGGGTTTACAAACGTAAACCACAGGCTACTTTATCGGACGTATTCGACGCTTACAATTCGGGATCATGTTTAGATTTACACATTCCGGAAAGATATGTTTTGAAGGGAATGGAAAATTATTCTTACTGGATTAATGAATTGGGAAAAGTTCGATAAAGTGCTATAATAAATCTACATCCTATTTCCTCTCTCCCTCGGTGCTCCACTCACCGGGGGTTTTTTATTATCAATTTGCCGGAACCGGGAATATGATAACATGGCGTAAAGATAAAATACTTTACAGCATTACAAATCAAAATATCTCTAATTTATTCCTCCAAAAGACACCATAAAACCATTTCCCCTACGCAAGCGATATGGTCTAACTCTAATACTTTCAAACCTATAAAAATATTTTAATTATTTGTAAAATAATGCTTGACAGCGTATATCTCATGTGATATATTATATATGTAGTTAGGAATTAAATAAATCCGAAAGAGGAAAAGAATATGAACATCGTTAAAGGAATGACATTTAAAGCAAATCTCCCAATATTTTCAGGAAGTTATAAAAGCCCACGTTTTGTTAAGGATGTTGAAATTGAAGGAATCATTACTGAAGATTGCAGTTATGATTCGAATAATAAACATTGGCTATATTTCGAAGTGACAAAATCAAGCGACGAATCAGAATACAAAACCGGGAAGGTTTACAAAAAACAAGGTAAGAATATTTACAAACAGATTTATGAATATAAATATCCACAGAACTATAAAGAATTAGCTCAAGAAAAAGACAGTTTTAAAAAGCAGTCAGGATTGAAACCATTATTTGCTTAACCCCAGCTATCCCGGCAACTGCCAGTGCCGGGCGTGAAGTGGTTAAATGAAATGAGGTGAGATAGAATGGGAACAGAAAAAGATGGTTTAATATTTTCTCATATTGATTCTCTTGAGAATTTTGTTTATGTTACTAAGACGGATTGTGGACATATTCGGTTTTATATTGATTCAAAGCTTAAAGTTCAGTTCCCTGAAAAAAAACAATCAATTATGCCGGATGATTTGATAATCCCTTGGCACAAAATAAATAAGGATTTATAATGCGACAAATAGACCGAATATTTACTGTAACACTGTTTATATTGATAACCCTACTCTGTATCAAACTAGGTATCAATATCATCATGGCGGTCATCGTGGGCACTGGAATATACTATTGCAGTGGTAAAGCGATTAAATATCATAGAGAGGACTTAAACTAATGAAAGTTAGAATTGTAAGTTGTTCTAAAGGTATGTGGTACAAATTTTGTATTGGTCAAATAGTTATCGTATCAGATATTTTTGCAGATTCTTACTACTACTTACCACTAGATGACTTTATTTTAAAATCAGACTGCGAGGTGATAAATTGATTAAAACTACAACCGCAAAACGTATCAAAAAGAAAAGACTTGCTGAAGGATTATCGCAGCACGAATTAGAACGCAAACTTGGACTCACTTACGGAATTGTATCCAAGTGGGAGATCGGATACCGGGAACCAAAACGATGGACGGTTCCAGGATCTAAAATACTCGAATGGCTGAAGGGAAAGTAAATGCTGATATTAATTAATGAAGAGTGGTTTGATACTAATGACTTTGTTCCATTTGTTACTGATAAAGGAAACATCGTTTATGTTGGTAATAAATATGGTAATTCACAAGTATATCAATTCAACTCACACGAAGAAGCTATTTATAAACTTAATACTATCGCCAATCACATTAACAAGTGCAAGGCGTTTGAAGTTATGATGACCGGTGTGTGTCAAGACTCAAATGTATCGTCTGAAGATATTATCAGGCAATATCAAGAATTATCAACCGAGCTATCCGATAAAAAAGATTGACACTGTATCCCATGGTATGTAATTATATCGTGGAGGCTTTAGGGTGTGCCGAACACCTAACAATTCACAGGAGGTAGTATGATGGCAGAAACAAATGAAACACAGCAAGAAAAAGCATTAACCGCAATCCCCGTAAAGTCCATTATCGGATTTGATGTGGGGGATGGATACCTGGATGAAAACCACGCCAAGAAAATTGAAAAGGCGATGGAGTCCATGAAGCGTATTATGACCGCTTGTATCCGTATGACAAACGAACGCGACTGGTCAAACCAAGACGGGACCCCGTATCTTGAAGTTACCGGGGCTGAAAAGATTGGGCCGCGCGTTGGCATGAGTTCCGAGATTGTGTTAGCCGAAGAAAAAAAGGAATCAGACGCAAAGGGTGAATATATAACATTTACGTTTATTGGAGACTTTCGCTTGGGTGCAGTAACCGCTAAGGGTGTTATGGGAATCTGTACCACCCGCGACAAGTTTTTCGGAACCAAGGGTGGGGTATTCAAAGAGCTTGAAGATGTGCCAATCCAAAACATTAAGTATAAGGCATATTCAAGCTGTTTCAGGAATGGTATTCTCCGCGTAATGGGTCTCCGTTCGCTTACATGGGAAGATTTAAAAGAAGCTGGTATTAATATAGAGTCTATCCTAAATAAGCGTTCTATTGACCGTTCCGGCGGTAAGAATCAAACAGCCACTGACACAACCGATGAAGCCGGTACCCGTAAGACAATTCGGGATATGTTGGTTGAGATTGAACGTTTTAACAATCCTCAAGCAGACCCAATCGTTATTGCAGAAAAATGCAAGGAATTACTCAAGCGGTTAACCGCCTACCCAGCAAAGGAAGGAAAGTACAAAGCGTTTTCCGGTAATGATTCCGTTGACGCTATCCGTGTTGACAAACTTTCCCAAATCCGGGACAAGGTTAAAAAGGAATATGAAAACGTAATCGGAAATCCATCAAGCCCGGAGAATACAGATGAGACATTCTAACCTGCCGGATATAAAGAAAACGTGCGATGAGTTCATTCAGTCAAAACTATTATCGTACCCGGTCCGTTCTAATTGGGCTTCCATGATAGGACAATATGAGTTATGCAATCGATGGGGTGTTTATTTCCGAACGCATTGGATGGACAAAGAAAAACCGGATACAACTTTGGGTTATATTTTCCGAGCCGGGAACGTGATTGAAGATTACGCCATCAAGTTAATGATGGATTCCGGGCTTAAAATATCAACCAATCCAGACGCAATCACATGGGACAAAGAGCAGATATCCGGGAAAATCGATTGCTTTATTAACCATGACGGAATGAAAATACCGGTTGAGATTAAATCCATTAACGGGATGGAGTACCCAAAAATCAATTCAGTTGATGACTTACTCAACTCCAGTAAGTTTTGGTTGAGACGATACCCGGCGCAACTTCTATCTTACATGGTTATGCGCAATATTGATGTTGGTTGCTTTGTGTTTATCAGCAAAAC
>Ga0172381_10006852_pt1 | contig 11367 bp, 9 predicted proteins | sample Leawel6488metaG_FD_119754 | JGI IMG/M metagenome (GOLD analysis project Ga0172381, IMG submission 119754) | Leachate microbial communities from a municipal landfill in Southern Ontario, Canada - Leachate well 64-88 metaG | ecosystem: Engineered > Solid waste > Landfill > Unclassified | place... | reverse complement strand
GTTCTTTATCCGGAGAAGACCTGTATTATTATACGAATAAAATAAACAAGGAATTTTATGAATACGACAATCTTTATTACCGGTTGAGCAGGTCCTGGAAAAAAGGCATACTTGTTAAAAAGATAAATATTTTCGGTTACTTTTTTAATAAAAAGAAATTAAAATTATCGTTATTGGCCCTTAAACTTAAAAATAAGAAAAAATCCTGGTTTATTTTGAAAAGCTTATGGTTGATGCCCAGTCCGAAATTCTACAGTATTTTTCTGGGATTGACTTTATATGACGCATTTTATAACAATACATCCGGGGCATCTTCTTCCAAGCGCCCTGAAAGGAAAGAATGGATTACGCAATAGAGGTCTCCGGCCTGACCAAATTTTTTCCGAGCGGAAATAATATCCCGCTGTCTTTGCCGTGTTGTTTTCGAAAACCAGAAATTAAAGCGGTTGTTAATAATGTGAGTTTCCAGGTCGGCGAAGGACGGGGATTCGGATTGATCGGCCCTAACGGCGCGGGTAAATCCACGTTGATGAGAATGTTGTGCTGCCTTATCCTGCCTTCGGCGGGCACGGCCCGGGTAGCCGGATACGATACCCTGCGCCAGGAAATACAGATAAAAAAGGTTATCGGGTTTGTATCCGGGCAGGAACGCAGTTTTTACTGGAGGCTCACGGGCAGGCAAAACCTGGATTTTTTTGCCGGCCTTTATGGCCTCCGGCGCAGGGAAGTCCGGCAGAAAATAAATGATTTGTGCGGGCTTCTGGGGATCGAAGAGCCGGATAAGCGGTTCCAGGAGTATTCCGCGGGGATGAAACAAAGGCTGGCGTTGGCCCGGAGCCTTCTTCATAATCCGCGGATCCTGTTTATGGATGAGCCGACAAAAAGCCTGGACCCCTGGTGCGCCGAAAAACTCAGGTTTTTTATTAAAGACAGCCTTGTGCGGCAGAAAAAGATGACCGTTCTCCTGGCTACCCATGACCTGGCGGAAGCCGGAGAACTTTGCGAATATGCCGCTTTGATGGAGGCGGGTGCAATTAAGGCTTGCGGCAGAACAGAGGAGGTCCTTAAGGGGCTGGTATGATGTTCTTTTTTCGTCTGGCGGCTTTTATAAGAAAGAATTTCCTGGTCAATGTGAGCTACCGGCTTTTTTTCGTCCTTAATCTTCTGGGGGCGGTTGCTTCGGTGCTGACGTTTTATTTTATCGCCAAGATGCTTGGCCGGGGGATCAGCCCTTATCTTAAAGAATACCACGGGGAATATTTTCCTTACGTCCTGCTGGGCCTTGCCTTCTATAATTATCTTTCCTTGTCTTTAAAGACCTTTTCGGTCAGCTTAAGGGAAGAACAGGTAACGGGCACCTTGGAAGCGGTTTTTCTCGCTCCTCTTAAGATCCCGGTTTTGATTATTTGCCTGCCATGCTGGGATTTTATCTTTAATTCCCTGAACGCTTTTTTCTGTTTGTTGTTCGGAATATATTTTTTGGGGGCGAGATTCATCGCCCCGAATCTGCCGGCGGTTTTTCTCATTATTTCCCTGACGATCATTTCTTCTTTTGCGGTCGGCATCATTTCCGCAGCGTTCATTATGGTTTTTAAAAGGGGGGATCCGGTTGTTTGGATAATCAGCCTGGTTTCCGGAATTTTCGGCGGGGTGTATTTCCCGGTTTCCGTTTTGCCGGAGAAGCTGCGTTTTATCTCGCATCTTTTGCCCATTACTTACTCTCTGGAGGCTTTAAGAAACGCGATGATTAAAGGGTATGGCTTGCGGGAACTGCTGCCGGCGATAGCCGTCTTGGCGATGTTTTGTCTGGTGTTGTTGCCGTCAAGCATTTTGATTTTTTGGTTCGCGGTAAAAAAGACAAAGGCATCCGGCAGCCTTGCGTATTATTAGAAAAAGCGGGAATTCTTCTTGCCGGATAAGAGGATGGAGGGTTCCGCAAATTTTTAATCCTTTTAGAAGAAACCCCCGGGCTGAAGCCGGGGGATGAATAAGTTTTTTGATTTTTGCTTTAGGAGGGAGCCATGGGTTAAAGCCTATGGGAGGCTCCACTATGACAAAAGATTCTAAAATCCGGATATGGCTGATTGTTTTATGGGCCGGCATCCTGGCGAATAATTTTATCTGGCTTAGGTTTAACCACACCTTTTTTACCTACGATTCATACCGGCATTTTTTAGCCAGTCTAAAGGTGTATGAAATCCTGAAACATGTTTCTTTTTCCGCCGTTCCTTTAAGTATTGATACTATCCAGCTGCACCCTCCATTGGTAATGATTTTTACCGCCCCTTTCTATTTCCTCTTTGGAACGGCTCAAAACGTAAGTATTCTGGCCAGCAGCGCTGTCTTTTTGGGAGTGCTGCTCTTTTCGGTTTACGGTATCGGCTTTAAGCTTGCCGGAAGGAAATCCGGGCTTCTGGCGGCTTTTATCATCGGCATGTATCCGGTAATTTTCAACCAGCTGAAAGTTTATATGCTGGACCTGCCGCTTACCGCGATGGTAGCTTTGAGCATGTATTTTTTGTTTGCCTGCGATGATTTTAAACAATCCCGGGATTCCGCTTTGTTTTTTATTTCCGTGGGGCTGGGGATGTTGACAAAATCGACTTTCATTATCTTTCTGGCCGCCCCTTTAGGCTATGCGGCAGGAAGAGGTTATTTCAGTTTACGCCGGGAAAGAGGGGATTTGAAAGGGTATGTCCGGCGTCTTATCTTTTTCGGCATTCTCGCCCTTGTAATATGCGCTCCTTACTATTCCACAAATTTTTATAAAGTTTTAAGCAAGGTTTATCCCGGGTATGTGGAAGCTTGGCCGACAAGCGTCCCCTCCTCAGGCCTTCTTATTAACAGCTTAAGAGGGTTTTTATGGTATCTTTGGGGATTTATTAACTGGCAGGTCTCTTTTTTCTTTTTCCTGATATTTATTACCGGAGGATATTTTTTCAGCCGTGCGGAAATCAAAAATAAAGTGTTTTTCTGGCTTTGGATAATTATTCCCTGGGTATTGACCGGTTATTTCAGGGCCGCGATGGGATTTAATATGGAAGTAACCGGCGTAAGATATACTATGCCACTTTTGCCGGCAATCGCCCTGATAAGCGCTATCGGCATCATGCGTATACCGTTCGGCAAACCAAGAACCTTTTTGATAATGCTGATCGCTGTTTTCGGAATCGCCCAGCTGATTTTTGTTTCTTATCCTCTGCCGGTTAAAGTTATGAGTGGGCGGATTTTATCTTTAAAGATCCCGGAAAGCGCGAAAAAGAATTATTTTCTGCCGGATAAGATTATCCTGCTTAATTTCGGCAGTTGGGCGGTTTCCGGCAGCGCCTCCGGTTCGCATCCGGCGGATTACAGTGAATATTCTCTGGCTGACAACCAGATACTTAAGACGATAAGTTCTTTCGGAGGCGGCGGGGAAAAAACATCTATTTTTATTATTCCGGACAATGTAAGAATGTGGCATTTGCGGTATATGGCTTATCTTGCGGGAAAACCTTTTCAGGTTTTTTGCGACTGGAACTATATGAGGGCCAATATGATGGCACAGAGACTGAATGTTTTTGATATGATCGCTGACGCGGATTACGTGATTGACCAGGAAGGTAAAAGCATGAACGAACCGTATATGCGGCATTTTATAGAAAGCGCGGAAAATAATTTTTCCGCTTTAAAAAGCAGGTTCATACTTTTAAGTCGTATGGATTGGCCGGATGGAGGAAAGTTGTTAATTTATAAGAAATTAAACCCTTCGCAGAAGAATGAAAACTGATTTTTTGGGCGTCCAGGTTGAAATGATTACCTGCGAGGGGTTGATTGATAAGGTCGTGGAGTTTGCCTTTTCCGCTAAACACCGGATGATTACCTATTTTAACGCGGATTGTTCGAACATCGCTTTTCAAGACACGGATTACCGCCGGATACTTAATTCCCTGGACATCGTTTATGCCGACGGTATGAGCGTGGTTTGGGGGTCAAGATTTTTGGGCAGGGGGGTGCCGGAAAGAGTGAACATCCTGGATTTTTCCGAGAAGATATTCAACCGCCTGGCAGCGGAGAAGATAAAGGCATACTTTCTGGGGAGCAGCGAAAAGATCGTCTACGGGGTTGTTGAAAAATTGAAAACAAAATTTCCTTCCATAAACATCGCGGGTTTTCACCACGGGTATTTTACGGCCCTTGAGGAAGAAAATATTATCGCCGAGATTAATAGGTTGAAACCGGATATCTTGTTTGTCTGCATGGGCGTGCCGAAGCAGGAGAAATGGGCGTTTGAGCATTTGAAGAATCTGGAGGTTGGGCTTTGCTGGGTAACCGGCAGCGGGATGTTTGATAACTTTTCAGGATTTAAAAGCAGCGCCCCGAGATGGATGGGGAAGGTAGGCCTGGAATGGTTTTACCGGCTTGCCAGTGAACCGCGAAGGCTGTGGAAAAGATACCTGATCGGGAACCCGTTTTTTATCTACCGCTTGATGAAATATAAAATAAGGGGTTTATCTTCCGGCAGAACGCCAGAAGCCAGCGTCCGATCAGATTAAGGCGGGTGCGCAGGTTATCCGATATCGCAAGCATCAGGAACGCGGATTGTATTTTGGAAATAGGCTTTAGTTCTGCGCCCGGTATCCGGGGAGGTTTTTCCCCGGGCGGGGTTATCCCGGCGTATTCCGGCCATGGGGTATTAAGGTATTCTTTCGTCGCCCCGCGCAGAAATAAAAAAGTGTTTTTAATTTCCCATTCTTTTGTTTTGTTCAAAATATAATCCCAGTCCAGGTCCCGGCGGTTCTGCTGGATCATTTCGTGGATGTCACATAAATTTTTCATTCTAAGGCCGCAGAGGCTGGTAATGTTTTTACCGAGATGCAACCATAAGAAAAGCAAAGTGTCCTCCGGGGATAAAGACAGGATCTTTTGCAGGTCGACTTCTTTTTTTTTCGCCCTGCCCCAGATTTCTTCAAGGCGCACGTTTTTAGGCTGCAAAGGTGATATCTTCCAGTGCAGTTCGAGCATCACATTTTTTTCATGATGGTAGAAATTAAAATGGTGCTGGGAGGCCCGCCAGTATTTTTCGGGAAGCCTTTTCAGGTGCTTGCGGTAACCCAGCTGAATGATTATTTTTTCACAATGACGCAGGGCATCTTCCCGGACCAGGATATCGATATCGCGCATCGGCCTTAATCCTGCGTCGCGATAGAGGGTTTTTTGAAGGATAATGCCTTTTAAGGGGATGATCTCCAGTCCGGATTCCCCCAGTTTGTCCCGGAGGAAAATGAATTCTTCCCAGAGAAGAAGATTCCTCCGGCGGGTCGTTTCGTAGGAGGCCTGGAATAGTTTTTGGATATTTTGCGGTATGCCGTCGGCACCGATTTTTGCTAGATTATAATAAAGGATTGGCAGTGTTTCATGGTAGAGGGAAATTTCGGTCAACGCCCCCCAGTTAAGCGGTTTCTTGAGCAGGATGGCAGCCGTTTGCAAGTCAGCTTCTCCCATTTCTACCTTAGCGCAGGAGAAAGCCAGCCGCGTTTCATTTGAAAGCGGTTTTTTATCCATAGCTATGATTATACCAGAACCCGTCTCAAGATAAAGATAAAACCGCGCGTTAAAGGTATATGTTTTGTCAAATAATGCTTGCAGGTTTCCGGCGACAGGAGTATATTTAAAAAAGGAGGTGTGTTATGAAAATCAAGAAGACGTGTAAGAAAACGAAGGCGAGAAAAGTAAATAAAACCACAAAAAATAAGAAAAAGCTTTCCCGTTACTGCCGTTCAGGCAGGGTTCTCTGGTAAATCTTTTTCATACGGATTAAACGCGTTTTCCAGCTTCTAATTTTATCATTCCGGCCGTCTTAGAAGATAATACCATTTTATTCGGAGGTGTGTTATCAAGAGCGCTGTTCCCGCTGTGCTGTTCCATAAATTAGGCCGCTATATCGGTATTTCCACGGTTACCGGAGATTTTTATGATCTTTCCCCCGAGATTTATGGCCGGATGGAAAGCTGGAATAAAAAGATATCGTTTTCCCGGGATCCGTTCTCCCGGCGGCAAGCCGAAGGGCTAGCGGGAAAATACGGAATTCCTCCGGAGGTGAATAAACTTTTCCCCCTTCCTTCACAAAAAACTTCGTTTAGCGCCGATAAAAATGCCTCCCGTTGCCTTACCGACCTAACCCTTAATTTAACCTCTAGCTGTAACCTCCGCTGTGTTTATTGCTGGAATGACCATGGAAAATACTCCAACCGGAAATTTACCGGAAAGCAGGAAGGTAAATTCAGTAATAATGCCAAAAATGAATATATGCTGCCTGAAACCGCTTTAAGGGCAGTGGATATTTTAGTTGCCTCCCGCGGCAAGGATAAAGATTTGGTGGTTGATTTTTATGGCGGCGAGCCTTTGATGAATCTTGATACCCTCCGGGCAACGGTTAACTATTGCCGCAAGAACCAGTCAAAATGGGGCGTTACCTTTCATTTCCTCTTGGCAACCAACGGTACTTTTTTGACTCCCGATCTGGCCAAGGAATTGATCGATCAAGGGGTGCAGATTGCGGTTAGTATCGACGGGCCGATGGCCGTGCATGACCATAACCGGCCGCTGATCAATCAAAAAGGAAGCTTCAATCTAATTCTTTCAAACCTCAAGAAGATGCCCGCGGCGGTAATGAAAAGGCTGGTCGGGCGGACGACGGTGACACCTTTTTTTCCCGATATGGTGAAATTGTACGAAAATTTAAGAAGGCTGGGTTTTGAGCGGATCGAGCTTTTTGAAAGCGAAGATGCCTGCCATAGCTTCCTGCCCGGGCAGGAAGCGAGTTTTTTCAGTTCCGCAGAAAGTTACGCGCTTTTATGCAAAACTTATGAAAAATTAGCGTTAAAATATATCGATGATGTTGTCTCGGGAAATTTGAATTACAGCAAGACGTTTTTTAACCGTTTTTTCAAGTTGATGCAGAGGTTGTATTATAACCACGAGGTTTCCGGAGGGTGCCCTGCGGCTAAAGGGCAGATTGCGGTTGGTATTGACGGTAAAATTTATCCCTGCACGTCATTTTTAGGGGTGTCCGAATTCGAGCTGGGAGATACAACCCGCGGAATCGATTCCCGGAAATTTAAAGCGTTTATTAAAAAGATAAGCAGGCGGTTCGAGTATTGCCGTAAAGACTGCGAGCTGTTTAGCCTTTGCCGGTCAACCGGATCGTGCCTGAACGTTAATTATTTCTTCAGCGGAGACCCCGCTGTTCCTCATAAAAGAAGCTGTGAGCTTTTTGCGGAGAAATTATCTTTAGCCGCAGCGAGCCTGGCGATTCTTTCCGATAAAATCCCGCAGCGGTTAGAGGAATTGTTCGGGTTCGATCCTATAGGCAGAAGGGGAAATAAATTATATTAAAATTCTGTTTTACACAGAAGACCCTTTTTTAGAAAAGGTGTGCGGACCGCCGAAAAATTTCTTTTAAGGCCACCCGGTATTTTAACAAAAAAATGAAAAAAATATTATTGATCAGGCCTCCGAGGTTTTTGTGGCCGTTTATCAACGAATCTGATAATTTTTTGCTTCCTTTGGGGCTGCCTTGCCTTGCCGGAGAGATCCGGGCCAGGCTGCCCGATATGGAGGTTAAAATTATTGATTGCCCTCCGCTTAAGATCGGATGGAAGAGTCTCGGCCGGATAATAAAAGAAGAGCGCCCCGATATGGTCGGGGCGGGTGAGGAGGCGCTTTATTCTCATGAGGCGATCAGGCTGTTTGGGTTGGCCAAAGAAATAGACCCTGCGATAATTACGGTTGCCGGCGGGCATTTTTTTTCCTGGATGGTAGATTATACCTTTGATAAGGCACCGATAGATTTTATCGTGAGGTTTGAAGGCGAAGAAACAATTGTGGATTTGATCCGGACGCTCCGGGAGGGGGGCGGCGTATCGCAGGTCAAAGGTATTGCCTATAAAGATAAATCCGGCGTAGTGCGGACTCCCGCCCGGCCCCTGATAAGGGATTTGGATGCCCTGTCCCTGCCTGCTTTCGATCTGATGCCGATGGGCAAGTATGCTCCTTTCGGATACCTCTGGCCGCAAAGCGTCACTCTGGAGCACTCGCGGGGCTGCGTGGACAGGTGCAGTTTCTGTTCTCTCTGGACCTTTTGGGGGCAGAAATTAAAAACCGAGATTGAAAAAGGGGAATTGGAGGTGTCTCCGCGTTACCGGACTAAAAGCGTGGAAAGAACTCTGGAAGAAGTGGATATTTCTTACCAGAAATACGGCCGTAAATATATTTTGTGGGCGGATCCGACTTTTAATGTGGATCTTAAATGGACGAATGATTTTTGCGAAGGTTTGTTGAAAAGAAATTACAGGGATTTGCACTGGTGGGCTTTTTTAAGGGCGGATTATCTCTTGCGCGATGAGAAAGCGGGAGTATTGGAAAAGATGGTGCGGGCGGGGTTGGTCCATCCTCTGATCGGGGTAGAGCGCGGCTGCACCGAAGACCTCCGTAAAGTGCAGAAATCCGTTTATACCCGTGATTTGATCAAAGATGTTTTTTCAATTTTTAAAAAGAAATACCCGCAGGTTTTCCGCCAAGGGACATTTGTTACCTGCCTGCCTTTTGATACCCGCGAATCGATGTTGGAATTGGTAAAATACGCCATTGAGATAGATATCGATTATCCCGCTTTCCATCCGGTTGCTCCGGTCCCCGGCACGTTCCTCTATCAGGAAGCCTTAAAGAATGACGCTTTGGAAGTTAAAGATTTCAAGAAATACGACTGGTCTACCCCGATCATGCGTTCGGAAAATAACCTTTCTTTGGAAGAATTCGCCGGGTTGAACATGGAACTTAACAAGCGGTATGTCTTATGCCGTCCGCACTGGCTGATCCGCGGCCTGTTTTCTCCGTATAAACATAAAAGAGGGCTTTACTGGTGGTTCCTGCGCAATACCGTAAAAATGCTTTTTCTGGGAGTGGCGGATACCCTTATGGGGCGGAAAAAATTCGAAGGGATTACCGGGTTTATGCGGCTTAGAAAACCCCGCTGGTATGATTCTTGATATATTGGGTGGTTTTTAAACCCCGCCCTTTAGGATGAGGAAAGAATGCGCCGCTCTTGAGCGTTTCTTCGGCTTATTTTAGGATGCTTCAATGCAGTCGAAGCACGATTATAAAGCAAACCACAGTTTTGGTTCGATTGTGTTCGTTATCCTCAAGCGAATGAAGCGAGCCGAAGGATTGGGCAGTGGTTTCGGGCCGGCTTTTTATGTTATTTGAGGGGTGTTTTTTACGGGATATTCGCGTTAAAGTGAGGTATAATAATTATTAAAGGTTTGAATGAACGTTTCATGTCAGAAGACATAAAGGAGGAGGGGCGATGATTAAAAGCAATCTTAAAGTGATCTTTATCGCAGGTTGTTTTTTGATAAGCGCTTTTTCTTTAACCGCGGCTGCCGAAACAACGGAAGCTTCAGACAAAGCAGCGAAACTTGATAAAGCGGGGATTTCCGTTAACACGGGAGACCCCGGCAAAATGAAAGCTCCCGTTAAGGCGGAGGAGCAGATTGTTCTCTCCGGCAAGGTTGTTTTTGACGCATACCGCAGTGGAGAAATTACGGTAGCGGTAAATGAAGGAGGGACTTCTTACGAGGGGAAAAAGTTTAAGCTGCTGAATTCAACAGTTCTTGATACGCCCGGGTTTTTCTTTGTTTCCGTCCCGCCGCACAGCGGAAAAATTTTTCTGGAAGCTTATATCGCTGAAAATACCCCTGAAGGATTAAAATATATGGCCTGGGGGAAATATTCTTCTAATCCGTTAATGGTGGACGCCGGTAACATAGAAGATCTTGACATCGTAATGTCCGGCACCTTGATAGATAATAAAATGAATAATTATCAGGGTAAGGCAGTGGCGATTAAGGGGAGGGTAACTTTCGATAATTACAAGAATGGGCCGATTTACATAAATGCCAGCAGTTCTCAGGGGAAAGTGCCCGATATCAACTCGATTTCTATCGATGCCCCGGGAGAATATGTTTTGAATGTGCCGGTTGATTCCGGGGCGGTATATATTACCGCGGTTAATGGAGACTTGGAATCCCGGCAGAGCCAAAAGGCGATCGGCAGTTACGGGAATCCGGTGGAGGTCGGGTCTTCGGATGTCGAAGGTGTAGATATAAAATTATATGAAGATGTTTCTTCTTCAATAGGCAAGCTCTCTACCGTAACCATCAGAGGTCGGATAAGTGTAGCCAATTTTAACGGGGAAATTATCCATGTCGGGGTAGGTAAGGTGGATTACGAAAGGCCGAACATCAATTTTACCGATTTGTCTGCCCCGGGAGAATACGTTCTCAAGGTGCCTAAAAATAGCGGTCCAGTATATGTTACCAGTGGAGCAGGGGAGCGGTTCAAGTCCTATAAAAACAATCCCGTTTTGGTAAAAGACGCTGATATTGCGGGTATCGATATCGAACTTTAGTGTTTTTCCGTAAAATCTCCGAGATTTTTGCATGAAAAGTAAAATAGGATTTTTAACGACCCTCCCGGCGTTTTTTATTTTCTATGATTTTTGTTTCCAGTCGATTTCGGGCCTCAAAGATAGACCGCAGCATCCTTTATCCGCTAAAAGGTATTTTCCGTTATTGACATTTAGAAACCTTTTTTTACTATCCCGTAATACTCTTAAGCATCAATCTCAAGATACTTTAGATGTTCATCCCCGGACTTTTTATCTTACGATCATTGGATACGGTTTCTTTGAAGATTATGAATATTCTCTTTTCAGAGGCGGTGCTTTTTTATCCCGGGCTAAAGCCTTAAGGGTAGTCGAAGGATTGATTTTATAAGGCAGCTTAATTCCATCAGAAACAGGTTAATTGGATGGCTGACGTGCGTCAGTTTCAAGGGGTTTATATACTTATTTGAAGAAAGATATTCTTTGTCTTTTGCCGTCGCTAAGGAGGGTCGATGAAAAAAACGATTTCCCGGTCGGGCGGATTGCCCGGAAAGTATGTCCTGGCGGCCAGCTTATTTATTGTTGCCCTGGGGGCGTTTTTAAGGATTTATAATCTTGGCGCCAATTCCTTTAGTCTTATCGAGTGCACCATAGCGATATGGGCGAAGATGCCGATCGGCAAACTGATCCAGCAGAGTTTTGATGCGGTGCATCCGCCTGCTTATTATTTCCTAATCCATTATTGGATGGGTTTTTTCGGAAGCAGCGAATTTTCTCTCAGGTTATTATCGGTTGTTTTTGGCACCGCCTCCATTTATGTAGTGTTTAAGATTGGGGCGAGGCTTTTGGGAAAATTCCCCGCTCTTATTGCAGCTTTGATCTTTGCGGCCAGCCCGATAAGTATATACGTATCCCGCCAGGCTAAGATGTATAGCTGGTCC
>Ga0172381_10006851_pt1 | contig 11367 bp, 22 predicted proteins | sample Leawel6488metaG_FD_119754 | JGI IMG/M metagenome (GOLD analysis project Ga0172381, IMG submission 119754) | Leachate microbial communities from a municipal landfill in Southern Ontario, Canada - Leachate well 64-88 metaG | ecosystem: Engineered > Solid waste > Landfill > Unclassified | place... | reverse complement strand
GATTTCTCGCCTTCCCTGAATCCCCTGGCGAAACTCCTGGCCGCGATCCTTCGAGCCAGTTCAATGGCGAGTTTCGCGTCCTCCTCGGTCAGGCCCTCAATGTCCAGTACCAAGTGCGCAGCTTCCAGCAAGTCCTTCGGGTCCTGATTCATTCATCGTTCCTTTCGTTCCCCGGCTCCGCTTCCAACTCATCCGAGATGGCGGTGGACCGCTTCGACAGCTCTTTCCATGCGCTAGGGCTTAGAAAAAAGTTGGTGTGTTTATCCCAACATCCGCAGCATTTGGATCCGGTGACCCTGTACCCACTCCCACAAGTCATGGGGCCATCGTCCTCTTGGATCGAGATGGCCTTGAACTTATGCTGCGTGCATTCTAGGATCGAGAGAAAGTATCGCTTAGCCATTACATCCACCCTTTCCCGCTCGTGTTAGTCGCCCTGGTGGTCGTGATATCGGAACCAGCGCATCGGATCAAACCTCGACACTCCTTCGCCTGTGCCCCACGAATACTCGATGATGCACGTAGGAACCCAGTAAAAACCGTCCAGAAAAACAGGTTCGCGCGAGAAATCCCACGGTCCATCAAACGGACGATCTTCCATCACTCCACCTCTTTCTTAGTTGAATCTGCGTGGTCCTGCAGGAGCCCATTCGCAAACTGAACCATGTCGAATTGCCTGCGCTCCATCTGCTCCATGCGGATCGACTCGGCTTCCCTCGCACCCTCGCCCTTCAATTCAAGGTATTCGTACAGGTCCATCACTCCACCCCCTTCTCCCGGTTGATGGCGTCCACGACGGCCTTCACTTGCGGGCAATGCTCCTCGGTCTTTCCGCACCCGATTCGTTCGCATGTTTCGCAGTACTTCGATCTCAACACCTCCGCCGCCTCCACCAGCGCCGAGAGGAGGGCGCGGAGGTCGGCTATTTCCATGTGAGCGCGGAACACTATTTTTTCTTGAGTCCTGCAATACGAACGCAGGTTGTTTCGGTTCATCGTGCTGATTGAATCGGGCTCTTGGCTTGAGTTGCCGATTGCTCCGTCTCCTGGCTCTCCGTTCACGGCTTCACCTCCTGGGTCCCCTGGGGTTGGGTTTGGGCGATGGCTTTCCTCAGTTTTGTAATTCGATCCCCAAAAGTTTCATCCGTAATTCCTGGATACGGATTGTCGTTTTTCCATCTCCATGCTTCTACAATGTCCTCACATAGCTCCCGCAACCTCTCGTTCTCTTTGCGGAGCGCGTCCACCTCGGCGTCGCGCGAGTGCCATGCCGAATTAAGACAATGGCACTCTATTTCGGCCGCGACTCTCGTTCTTGGTTCTCTTTTCACACTATATTCCCACCCGTTAGGTCCGCACGTGATGAACCCAAAATCACGAGCATCACCGGGTTTTCTGTTTGGGTGCTTTTCAATTTTGTACGGCCCCTCTGCCGATTTCCCGTCGCTCATGACGCCCTCCGTTCCAAAATTTTACTTTCTTTAGCCAATTCAGTTAATGACGCCGGTCATAGACCGACCTTTTTGTACTCTGAAATAACTCGCACCGCCTCATCGAATCCTCTGCAAACGCAGGCGTAATACCCAGCCAGCTTCAACGCCTCGATCCATTCGGCCTGTTCCTGCGACGTAACTCCCCCGCGCTCTCGCTTCATCTCAATAAACAGCCCCAGGAAAATTCCGTGCCGACCAGGTATAAACAGGTCGGGAACTCCGCTGGACCGTCCCTCGGTCCTGAAATGGTTAACCGCTCCGTAGGACATTTTCCCGGTGTTAGGAATGGCGAAAATGGACTTGGGTCCGTACTGCGCTCGGCACCACGAGACAACTCGGGATTGCTCGACGTGTTCCGTTGGGCAAACCGTATTCTTGCCTTTCCCGCCGATCTTTTCCACGACGTTGGAGGCTCGGGGAGCGGTCGGGGAATATAGGCGACCTAGTGCGCGTTTCATTTTTCATCCTTAAAAACCGGTTTAAATGTTATTGAATATTTTTCAATGGCTTGTCCTATATCATTAGTTACGTCAAATTTTTCTCCAGTTATTACTACATGGTCACCTATGATTTTATAACGGTCGGATGCATAAAACCTTTGTCCCAACTCACTCCAAAAAACTTTGATTGGTTTTTTCATTTCAGTAGCTCCCCCAGTCTGCGAAGTTTTTCCTTCTTCCAATCGTCTATCTTCTCGTTGCCCCAATACTCCCTCATCTGCGCGATCATGATTTCAACGTCTGCAATCTCCTCAAGAAAGTTCGGAATCGCGTCACCCTTGCGCCTCTTGACCTTGTTCACGGCCACGATCAACTCGGCGCACTCCTCCTGGAGCATGTCCATCTGCGATTCTATCCCCCAACGGTCCAAAGCTGATTTTAGGAGTTTCATTTTTATACATTCCTCCAGTTGTTGACCATCTCTATGCGCTGCCCCAGCCATTCAACCACCGGTACCGCCATGCTGTTCCCCAGCGCCTTGTAGCGCGGCCCGTCCTTGGCTGGATTTCTGGGGTACGGGATCAGCGTGTAGTCGTCGGGGAATCCCTGAAGTCTCTCGCACTCGCGCGGCGTCAGCCGGCGCACCATACCCATCGCCGCCGCATCGTCAGCCATTCGCCCGGGCCCTTGGTTTGGCATCGCGCGCAGGGTGGGGGCCACCAACGGCACTCCGCGCCCCGTCCCGTCCTCGCTCCCGTCGTATCGGGCCTTTAGACTGTGGCACACCATCGTTTCTGATTCGGCGTCGTATCTTTTGGATGGATGGGCATTCAACGTCATCGCCACATGCGGCACGGTGTTGGCCGAAACCCCGTGGTGGTGGGATTGGAGGGTCTGGGTAGTTTCGCGCTCAATTCCGTTCCGCATGTCGAATGCAACGTGTAGAGAACTCCCCTTAGACATAGTTCCGGCCGGAATACCGGGCTCGGCTTTTGAACGGTTGGTTTCGCTGGTTATTTGGGCCGCATCAAACGCCACTACCGGGTCTTGCCCTCGCGTTTCTCCGGCACGCTCGAACCCTCGGCCACTTGCTCCAATGCACGGCGCAGTGTCGTGGGTAGCTCCTTGCCCCGGCGCGCGGCTCGGCGGAGGATTCCCCGACAGGCTGTGGCGCTCAAAAAGTACGGCAGCAGGTAGGTTAAAAAATCCTCTTCTGTTTTGAATCTGGCCCTTGTGCGCGGGTCGTCCCACGTCTCCAAGATGTCCGACAACGAACACACGACGGCGCCGCTGTGGTACTCCAAAGTATTGAGCGTCCAGCACTCGGTAGGCCCACCCATACCCGAGTTGTGCCAGCCCTCCGAGGAAGGCTCCAAAAGCCCGTCCTCCGTCAACCGACAGGACGCCGGGGACGTTCTCCCAGACCACCCAACTGGGGCGCATTCGGTCAATAGCCGCAAGATAGACGAGGGCCAGGTTACCACGCGGGTCATCCAGTCCTTTTCGGAGTCCTGCAACGCTGAAGGATTGACAGGGTGTTCCTCCGCAAAGCAAGTCAACTGATCCTGGTCCATATCCCCACTCCTTGAAATTGTTCATGTCCCCGTGGTTGGGCACGCCCGGGTAGTGGTGCTTCATCACCGCGCACGGGAACGGCTCAATCTCGGAGGAGAACACCTGTTCCCACCCCAAACCCTTCCACGCCTTTTCCGGGGCCCCGATGCCGGAGCAAAATGTCGCAAACTTCACAGCAGGACCCCCTGCGGAATTATTCATTCGATCTCCATTTGCGCGGGGTCTTCAACTTGTTCCAGGTTTCGCTTTGCTTGTTCGTAGTACGATTTCTTTAATTCTACGCCTACAAATTTTCGCCCTTCCTGCAATGCGACGTAACCCTCTGAACCGATCCCGGCGAACGGGCTAAGGACTGTATCTCCCGGATTCGTCCATAGTTTCAACGCCCTCCGAATGACTTGAAGTTGTAACGGGCAGATGTGTTTTTCGTCTTCATTCTCCCGAGCGCTCCGATACTGCAAAGTATCCGACGGGTTAATGTCGCTCCAGATCGGAGAGGCGTATTGTTGCCAAAGCGACACGGGAAATTCTTCGGGAGTGTGGGAAATCCGCTCCGTGTTATCTCCCGGTTTTCTCATCGTGATGAGATAGTCCGGTATGCCTTGTCGGCTCATGCTTGAATCCTTGCGAATGGTCTTGTGCAATAAACCAAGCGCCTTTGTTCTCTGCATTGCCGTAACTGGATCTTTCCAGATGACTACCTCGGAATGGTGGATGAATCCAGCATCCACAAACTGACGGATTAGTTCTCCCCGGAAGTCTCGCAACCCTATAAACCCATCGTTCTGCTTTGAGGTTGGGAGCAACATACAGTGGAAAGACAAAAGCCTTCCGGGCTTTGTCACTCGGTAAAGCTCCGGTACCAAATGCCGGAAGTGCTCCGAAAACTCACCCATGTCTTTGCAATTACCCATGTCCCTGGCGCTTGCGCTGTAGGTGTAAAGGGACGCGAATGGAGGGCTGAAAATCGTATAATGGATACTCGCGTCAGGAAGTCCTTTTACTACGTCCATGCAATCCGCTTGATATATTACAAACCTCTTTGATTCGAATTGATCCAAGACTTTCATGATTTTGCCTTTCGGTGGTAACACTTACCGCATTTGTAACCAGGTTTTATTTTTTTCAATAAAGCCGGGACATACCATCTTTCTTTACCGCATGAAGAGCAAATAGCATACCCTCCCTTTCCATGCGCTCTATTTTGGCTTCTTCTTGTTTCTAGAGATAAATTCTCAGGTCTGTTATCCGATTTGTTTTCGTTCTTGTGATGCACAATTTCATCAGGCCTTAGTTTTCTTCCGATTTTTTCTTCCATAACGACTCTATGCTCTCTTCTATTTATATTTTCTCCCCAAATCTTAGAAGAAAGAATTACGTATCCGTTTGCATCTATTGATTTTCCAGTTAAGAAGTTTGGGTGTTTCTTCCCAATTATTTTACGCTTGTTCATTTTTTTACCTCACTTGTTATGGCATTATACATGATATTAAATCATGCGTCCACCCCAATCCATTCAGGAATAAACATTTCGACTTTTGGCTGGTAGTCGTTCCACTCTTTTGATGATCCTCGAATCTCTTGCATCAACTGCTCTTTAACCATGCCCACCATTTCCTCGGCCATGTGCGTTGCGTCGGCTTCCTTTCGTTTGAAATTTTCCATGATGGCCGTTTCCGTTTCGGCGCAGATAACATAAACATCCACGGGTTTCTTTTGCCCAAACCTCCAGCAACGACGTATAGCTTGGTAGGTCTGTTCGTAGCTGTGGGATGCACCCATGAAAATCATTCGGTTGCACTTCTGCCAGTTCATGCCAAAACCGCAAATCGAAACCTTGGAAACCAACACACGAATATCCCCGTTGGTGAAACCAAGTAAGCGCTCTTTCTTTTCGTCCAGCGAATCCGAACCCTTGACCTGAACAGAGTCCTTAATGGCATTTTCTACGGCGTCGGCCTCATCATTCAATTCACACCAAACCAAGCACGTCCCTTTCTGGTTGGCAATTTCAGCGGCTATTTTCACGCGCTGATCCGCCGTGGCCTTGCGTGTAGCCCTTTGGTCCGATAGTGTTTTAACGTCAGGAGCAAAAAGAAAACCCTCTTTCCAAAAATCCCGATGATCCACTTCGATAATTCGAGTGTGGATGTTCAATGCGGGAAGATTAAATCCTTCATCGGAATAACCAAGGTCGGAAGGACGCTTCAACATGGCACCCCAAGAAGCCACCCAACGCCAGAACGGTTTCACCGCATGACCTTTTAAACGCCAGTCTTGGGTGTTATCCATGTCATGTACGAAGTATTCCGCCAGCATTTCGGTTCTTGTTTTCACGCCCAAAAATTCTGAGTGGTTACCAAGCTCCGTATAATCGTTGGGTGATGGCGTTGCCGTACACGCCAAACGATAAGGGGTAATTTGAAACGCCTCGATGAGCGCATTTCTTGTTCTACCCGAATATGATTTTAGGATCGAGGACTCATCCAAAACCACCCCAACAAAATCCTTCGGGTTGAAGTGTTCAAGCATTTCATAGTTCGTAATTGTTATTAAGTGGCCTTCATCCTTTCGGCAGTATGTGATGTGAATATCTAGTTTTTCTTTTGATTCCCTTACGGTCTGCTCTGCCACCGCCAACGGAGCCAAAATCAAAACTCGACCAAACCTGGAAACGTGTTTTGCCCATTCGGCCTGCATAAGTGTCTTTCCAAGTCCGGTATCGGCAAACAAAGCAGAACGTCCCTTCCTCAAAGACCAACGAACCAAGTCAGCCTGATATTCAAATAGAATTTTATTTATGTACTTCACTTCTATTCCATCAACGGAGTTAGTCTTGCTTTTGGATTCAATAAATTCTTGGTAGTTCACTTCATCCATCCTTTTAAAATCAGGAAGTAGTATTTCCAAACCGATATGCGTTTATGTGTACAAACCGTGACCCAATCTGGATGCGATAGATAATCGGGGTCGTGCATGTAATATTCCACTTTTTTCACGCATTCCCCCACGTTATAGCCCGAGACCTTTTCTCGCTTAGTTCGCAAGCCCTGCACTTCCCCTTGACCCACTTTTTGTGTGTTGGGCACATGTGGTACCCGTTCAGTTTTGCGACCTTCTCCTTGCGTCTCGCAAGGGATTTCATCGAATCGTAGGCGTTCACAGTTCAGTCTCCCTGATGCGAGTGGTACTTGGCCCATCGCTTTTGATCGAAAATCATCTGTTCCAACTTATGCAAGTCTCCGCCTTGGTGAATCGAGTAAAACATGTGGACCTTGCCGTCTGACAGTACGGCAGGCTCAAAAACCTCCGTTATTTCGTCGAGAGTTTTACGCATTTTTTGCCACCTTATTCATCTCACAGACTGGACACCCATCGACGTGCCGTCCTTCGTGTTTGCCTTTGATGTGATCGATGGTCATTGGATCGGGGCCAGGGCCCCCTACCACCAGTTTATCGTTCTCGACCAAAGGTAGGTATGTCTGTCTGTCTGTTGGTCTGTATGTATGTAGTGCAAGACCATTGCAAGTTGCTTGCAAGTCACTTGCAAGTGGTCCGTTTACCGTTCCACCCTGAAACTCGAATTGTCTACGTTGGGACCTAAGTGTCTGGGCCCACTCTTTATTTCTGGTGGCGTTGTCCATCTTGTAAAAAATCAAATCCGCCCCGAATCGGTATGGTGGGTTGGCGTCCCGGTCGAAAACGTGGAAAGGACGGCCATTAATGCTCTCGTACTCCAGTTCACACCCCATATGCAGTATCCCGGCTACACGGTCGGGAGGTATGGCCGTGTCAGCCGCCAGCAGATCAATCGGATCGTACAGCCTACATGATGCGTCTCCGTTTTCCAGACGGCTGGCAATCTGCGCCCAGGCGTATAGCACTAGGTCGCGTCCTTGGTTTTGATATTTGGCGAATAAGGCTCGGATTGCCGGCCTCCGATAAAAATCCGAGTCGAGTTGAAACCATTTCATGCGTCCTCCACTTGATCGAGAAACAAAAAGCCGTGTCCCGGCACCTGGCATTGTTCGTTGTCGCGGCCCTCGGTGGGCTGGGAATATGGGCCGAAACCCATCCCTACGAACAATGCCATGCGTTGAAACACGGCTCTAATCGATCCCCGCGACAGGGCTATGCATCCCTTTTATCTCAACGTGTCGTGTATGTCAATTTCAAAACTTGTGGCAAGCCCGCGTGGTCCTCGATGTCCCGGCGGGAAGCGCGTGGTCAGAAACGAAATCCGGTAGGTTTCTTTTACGCAACTGTCGGCGCAAAAATTCACCGTGCCCAGGATGGTCGGCGCACCCACAGCAACGGTTTGGATTCCCAAAGATGACCGTTTTCAGGTGTTGACGATAATCACCCATGTGCAGCCGGATCCCGCAATGCGGACACTTTTTCCACGTCATGTTGGGCGAGAGTCGTACCAGGGTCACTTTGTCGCCTCGTCGGCCAAAACCAGCGTCTGAAGCAAGGTCCGGCCGCTTTCCTGAAACTCACGCCCCGAAATGGTTACACCCTCGACGAGGAACTTTTCTCCCTGCGCGCAATTCAGCGTTGTGAGGCTGAACAACTCGCAACGTGAAATGATGCGTTCAAGCATGGATTCCTCGATGCGCTGCTTGGTGGTTTTTTCTTGGTTTACGCTCATTTTTTCATTTCCTTTCGTTCTCCGGCTCCGCGGTGTGGTGGGTGCCGCTATTTCAAGACGGCTATGCCTCTAGTAAGATTCCATCTGGTGTGTCCTGCCCCAAAAGCCACTTCAGGGGCTTATCTGGTACCACCGCCAGAACCCGAGGCGCTCTGCACGTTTCAACCCCTGATGATAGAGTTGAAACCGGCATCACTATTGCGGGCGCTCATCAACGCCGCATCTGTCGCGTGTCCTTCCACGCCGACCCACTACACCACGCAACCGGGGACTTGGTTAATCGTTGTGGAAACCTTTGCAGTCACACTCTTCGTACTCATCACCATCGCATTCCCTGCCTTCGTCGTGTTCACCATGCGCCCAATCGGGATGTCCGCATTCGCATATTTCTGGCGCAGGGCCGCATAGGTCACAACCGTTTTCTTTGTAACCTGGCAGGTAGTGGTCGCAGTGCCAGTGATAATCGCCCATTCCGTGCCCCGGCTTACCCGGTTTCCCCGAAAGACTCGAAAGCACGCCGTCCTCATCAATAATCTCCGGCTCTTCTCCTCGCTCGCATCCAGGACACCCTGGTATCTTGCTCATCTTTATGCTCCTTTTGTTAAATGGTTCCACGAACTTGATTTAGTCGCCCTGGTGGTCGTGGTATCGGAACCACCACATCGGTTCGAACGTTAAAAATGCCGTTTTGCACAATTCAAGTTCGACGGTCCAATACCAAACAACCCAAACCTTTTTCTGCTCATCGTAGTGTCCTGTACATCCCACCTCACACCCCCTTCGCCCTGTTTATGGCGTCCACGACGGCCTTCACTTGCGGGCAATGCTCCTCGGTCTTTCCGCACCCGATTCGTTCGCATGTTTCGCAGTACTTCGATCTCAATACCTCCGCCGCATCCACCAGCGCCGAGAGGCGGTCGCGTGGATCGGCCAACGGGCACGGAACGTACTCTCCAACCGAATAGTGTGTGTATCTTTGGCAGGGTTCGCTCACGGCTTCACCTCCTGGGGTTGGGCGAGGGCGAGTTGTAGTGTAATGCAATAGCGTTGTAGTTCTTCGGGAACGGTTCCAATATCCGAATGGTCGGAGATATACGCAATCGCGTTAAGCAAGTCGGACCCTGCGGCTTTAATTCTCTCGTTCTCCTGGCGGAGCGCGTCCACCTCGGCGTCGCGGGAATGCCAGGCGGCATTAAGGTGTTCAACGCCGATGTTTTCAGCGTTGACCTTTACCTTCGGTCCAACGACGTATGAAACATCAAAATCAAAACATGGAGCCGGTTCGACCCTATTTAAATACGGCCCATCGGCTTTCCCGTCGCTCATGATTTCCTCCCCGAGCAAATCCTTCGGAACCTTCTCGCCTCGGCTCTCGGGTTGGTCAGGTAGTACCGGCGAACCCGCGCACCTTTGTACGTCTCGAACCAGCCCTTTTCCACTCTGAATCCCTCGGCCATGATCTCGCGTATGCGCTCCGACAGCCGGAACGTTCCGCAATTGGACAGGGCGCTCAACGGTGTAATTCCGTTCGGTTCAAACATCATGTAGTTCAGCACCTTGGCGGTCTGTGGCTTCATGAATTTTCCTTTGTTTTCATCCGAATTTTATGCTCGGGTCGGACAACTGTTCGGGCGTCGTCGTAATGTCCATAGCCAACTCGTGGCGGATTGCCTCAATATCCCACCCCTTGGACTCGCACCATGAGATAGCTGCATTTTGTTTCATGTTCCTAGACCGAAGAGCCGAAAGAATTTCTTCTCCCAAGTTCAAGAGTTTTTTTACGTCGTCTTGCGTCTTCTCAAATGCGGTTTTTGTCTTTCCTTCATGGGCCGGTATATTATCTTTTTGAGACGGAACAGGAGACGGCTTTGGAAGCTGAACCTCTCCAGATTCCAGCCACGTTCGAAGTTGCACCCCGGTTTCTTCGCACGGTTTAAAAATCTTTCCGTCAAATAATCCAGTTCGGTCCTTTGAAACCTCGGCCGTGTGGTTCATTGCCATGTCAATGACGGTCGTGAATTCGTACTCCATTCCGTCTCGCTGGATGGGAGACATTCCGACTTTTTTTGGAACCTGTTTTCCATCCTTGTCTTGCAGGATGTACTCCTGTTTTGATCTCATTGCAGCGATGACATGGATGTCGGCTTGAAGAAGCGCCTCTTTGAACGCTTCGTGTTGTTTGGTGATGGTGGCCCAGTTGGTGTAAGTGTTTCCCCTGCCGCGTTGGTCCAGGAGTTCCTTTTGGTCCAATAGTCCACCAGATCCAGCCCACTCATGAGTTAGGCTGTCGATCACCACGACCGAATAGCCGTCAGACACGGCTTCGTCCAGGGCCTTTTTGTACTTTTCGACCGTGAACGGTGCTTCGATTTCGCATGTGTCGAAATCCAAATTGACCGTTTTACCTTCGACAACAAACGGTCCAGCGTAAAGCGAAGCGGACCTATTTTCCGTGTCCACCACGGCAATCTTTCCTCCGTTCGCCAAACCCTTCGCGATGAGTAGAGCCGAAAGGGTTTTTCCCGAGCCCGATGGTCCGGTAACAGCGGCTTTTAATTTGGCCTGACGTTTGACGGCTTTTTGAAATGTCATGCGTTACTCCTTGACTTTGATCTCGACGGTCTTGGGTTGTGGATCGTATGTTTTCAGGATGAGGTCGGCCACGGGCCCGGGGATGGTCCTCCACTTGTTGACCCCTACTTTTTTGATGTTCGGGATTTCTTCGATGATTTCGTTTCTAGCTTCGGGGTATTCCAACAGCGCGTTGGCGAACGCCTCGACCTCTCCTTTGCTCAGCGTCTTGTCTTTTAGTCCGGACGGCAGCTCCACGGTAACGCCAGGTACTTCGGTTGGAATGTTCACCACTTTGGACGGATCAGGTCTCGCCGAAACGGCGGCGGCAGTCATGAGCACGTCCAATTCTCGCTTGAGGGCCGACAACTTTTTGATGGCCTCCACCAGATGAGCGTACGCCGTGGCCTTCGACTCCAGCGTAGGAAGAGCAAGGAACGCGTCCCTTCCTCGGATAGTGACAACCTCTCCGGTCTCAACGATGGTAATCTGATATTCGGCGTCTCGTACAATGGGCGATTGAGGCCCATCCGGCACAACGGCCGAAACTTTTTTCTTTGACACGTTATTACTCCTTTATTTTCCGAAAACCACGCGGCCAAACACTAGCACCCAAATCAACGCGGCGTAGATGATGG
>Ga0172381_10006850_pt1 | contig 11368 bp, 9 predicted proteins | sample Leawel6488metaG_FD_119754 | JGI IMG/M metagenome (GOLD analysis project Ga0172381, IMG submission 119754) | Leachate microbial communities from a municipal landfill in Southern Ontario, Canada - Leachate well 64-88 metaG | ecosystem: Engineered > Solid waste > Landfill > Unclassified | place... | reverse complement strand
CTTCTCCAGCCGGTATGGAATCCAAAACCAATTCTTTCCCGTTGATTTTAAAAGAAACCTCATCATTCGTTAACTCCAGTTTTCTTATCGAAAATTCTTCATCAATGGCCGCAAAATTTACTTTGATATTTTTAATCGCATCAGCGCCATTATTCTTAAAATTAATTTTTAAATTTGCTCCTTCCCTTGCATCGAGAGAATCACCGGACAAATCAAACTTCAATTCCAGGGGAGGATTATTTAAGTCTAAAACTGGACCGCTAAAACCGCCCAACCAAGAAATATCAGGACGATAAGAATAAAGAGAAATCACGCTTGCCGTCAAAATAATCACTATTAGCAACAAGGACAAATCCAAAACAAAGTGCCAACGATTTTTAAGATAATAACGCTCGATACGACTGCGAAAATAACGATGAATTGTTTTAATCATATATTTATTATTTCAACTTTAATTTTAAAATAAAATTGAAACTTAATAAAAATTTTTCAATCCGACCAAAATTTCGGTCTTATCGCTACCGCCGACCTCTCCGACACTCACCCTTATGCCGCCGCGATAACTTTTATCATAAGCAAAAAAACTTGACACTGGGCTGCCTTTGGAATTAAATACTCGAACATGAGGGCCTCCTCCGGCCAAAGGACCGGTAACTATTTCCTCGCAACCGTCTTGATTTATATCTCCCACCGCGACGCTTACTCCACCCAAAAAATTAGTATCATAAGCCAAGAAACTATGCTTTAATTTTCCGTCCAAAGAAAAAATCTTTATTAAAGGAGAGGTTCCCTTTCCCGGCCCGGTGATAATTTCATCCTGGCCGTCTCCATCAATGTCGCCCATGGCAACATTTACGCCGGAACGAAGATTTTTATCATAAGCAAAAAAACTGCTTTCAATTTTACCGCTTGGACTAAAAACTCTCACCTGCGGTCCCCCTCCCTCACCCGTTCCCACAATAATTTTTCGGAAATATCCATCTTCAATCTTTGCCGCCAAATTTAATTTCTTTTTGTATAATTGGTTATAAGCGTCAAAACTAAATAATTTTTTACCATTCTGATTTAAATCAACGCGACCTGAGGCGCCACTAATATTTATCGCTTGACCATTATTATCACCGGAAGCAATAATCACTTCGGCTTCTCCGGGGTAGGCCTTCAGATAAGAAAAGAAACCGTTTCTAGTCTGTTGTCCCGATAAATCAAAAACACGATAAAAATAACCGTTGGTAAAAGAGGCATTGCTGATAATATTATTAACATTGAGCAATATTAAACCGTCTCCGGCCGCCAACTGAACATAATTAACTTTTTTACCATTATTTATTGCCGGATCCTGAGAACCCTTTATTTTTTCAAATTCTTCTTTGTCAAAAACATAAGTTTGTTTTTTGGAAGTAGAATTTACTATTACTATCCCATTTTTAAAATCACGCCGCCACAAACCGGGGTTTGCTTCCTTGCTGGAACCAGCGAGAAGATTATAGGCCTCGGATTGGGGCATTCCTAGATTGATATTATATTCATCATACCACCAAGTTTGTCCGTGATCAGTCGCGTCATAATCAAAACCGTAAAAACCGTCTCCCAAAAGAGCACTCGCGAAACCAAAACGAAAATGAACATAATTAAAACGATTTTTATCGGAAACATTAATAACCGGCAATGAAGGAGAAGCGTTCCATTTTGGCAAATTCCAATAAGTTTTCATTGAGCCGGACCAAACGCCGTTGCTTTCCCAATCGGATGGAAAATTTTCCAACATCATGCCATTCATGATTGGCTGATAACTCTGGTAAACTTTACCGTTCCCCATTATTATAAATTCATTGCCAACCAAAGATCTTGTTTTATTCAGCATCTTACTGACTCCCTGAATCCAAAGACGATCGGCCTCCGAGGCGCTTTCTCTTATGCCGTCAGTATTAAAATCATAATTTCCGGAATTTAACCAAGAAATCTCTCCCCAAGTATTATCATAAAATATTCCATCCCATAGCCCACTAGATTTAATATAATCAAAAACGAACTCGGGCAAATAATCATTAAAACGATAACCCCGATAATCAGTCTTGGCGGCGTCGGTCAAATTTATCATATACGTCCCGGGCCAATTAGATATCTTCTTCCCGGATTGATCTTTAATCCACCAATCGTCAATAATATTCTTTGCTAATTCCTGGCGCAAATAACCATTATAGTAATACTCGATACCATCCAGCATTTCCTGGGAAGTAAGATAAGCCAAAATTATAATTTCCGGATTCAAGGTTCGAATTTTTTTTAATTGCGACAAACTGTTCTCCTGGACATCCATATCGAGAATCAATAAATCCCATTTTGCCAATTCTTGCGCCTCAATGTCAGTTATTTCCCATTTTAAAAAATAATTGGCCAAACGAGGATAAGAGTTTTTTAAAACCACCGCCCGCGATGCGAACGGCCAAAGCAAAAAGATAACTGTTATCAGGCCAAATATTTTTTTATTCATGATATTTTATAATTTATTTATTTTTATCTTTTATCCGGGGTTTTAAAACCTTCATTCCGCGCGGTAAATAAGGGCGTAAAACTTTTGGAATAACGACTGAACCGTCGGCCTGCTGATTCTGCTCTAAAATAGCCGGCAGAATACGGCTAGTGGCCAAGCCCGAACCGTTTAAAGTGCAAAGCAAATCATTGCTGCCCGTTTCTCTGTTTTTATAACGAATATTACCGCGGCGCGCTTGATATTCAAGGGCATTGGAAACACTGCTCACTTCTTTATATATCTTCATGCTCGGGATATAAACTTCAACGTCATAGGTTTTGGCCATCGCCGCGCTGCAATCTCCGGCCGCCAATTTAGAAACTTGAAAATGAAGATCCAGACCTTCAACTAATTTTTTTGTATTATTAACCATCTCGGCAAACATTTCCCAAGATTTTTTCGGATGCGTAAACATAAACATTTCTATCTTGTTGAATTGATGCCCTCTGATCATTCCCCTCTCTTCCTGACGATAACTTCCGGCCTCACGCCGAAAACAAGGAGAATAGGCAAAATATTTTAAAGGTAATTCATCTTCATCTAAGATTTCATCGCGATGATAATTGCCCAACATCATTTCGCTGGTAGCGTTCAAACAAAGTTTATCTTGAGTCCAAAACAATTCATCCCTAAATTTTGGCAAATGCCCCGAAGTATAAGCGGATTTCTCGGTCAACAAGAACGGCGGAATTAAAAATTGATAACCGTTTTTCGTATGAAAATTAACAAAATAAGATAATAAAGCCCATTCCAACAAAGCGCCGATACCTTTATAACACCAAAAACCATTTCCGGACATCTTAGCAGCTCGTTCATAATCTATCAAGTCTAAAGACGTAGCCAATTCAACATGATCTTTTGGAACAAAATCAAATTCCGGTTTATGGCCATAGGTATAAATAACTTCATTATTTTCTTTTCCTCCGGCAACAACATCAACTGCCGGGATGTTCGGCAATTCCGCCAAACGATCATTTAATTCAGTCGCCACTAAAAGCAATTTTTCATCAGCATCTTTTATTTTGCCGCCGAGAACTTTCATTTCTTGGATAATTTCCGGAGTCGGCTTGGTTTTGGAAAATTTATTGCGCTCCGCCTTCATATCTTCGACAATCTTCGATAATTTACGCCGCTCTTCGTCCAGAGAAATTATCTTTTCCAAATCCAATTTCTCCGGCGCCATTCTTTTGAGAAGCCCAGCTTTTACCTCTTCTAAATTTTCACGAATCAATTTAATGTCTAACATATTTTTTAAGTTATAACTTCACCGCCAAAAGTTTTTAATAAATCCCCCATCAATCCGCTTTCCGAATGATTATCCGGCTTACCCGGATTTTCGTCCTTCTCTTCTTCGAGAACAATAGAACTTTCTCCGACCATAGTTTCTAAATTTTCATCTATTTCTGAATTGACTGCCAAGACCACCCCATAAACTTCGCGCAAAGTATTTTCAACTATGCTTTTTATACTAAGATTGTTTATCCTGTCTTGATGAAATTTATATTTAAAAACCAAACAGAGATGTCCCGAATCAACTCCCTTGGGACGGCAATTCTGTAAAACAAAGGACAAAGAATGATTATATTTTTTTATCTTGGCCAAAAATTCCGGCCACTTATCCATGACATCTTCAAAAGATAAGGAAACATCTGATAGTTCCGCCACATCAAGAATCTGTTTTTTTTCGTCCGATGACGCCGTTAACTTTGTGACTGAAGAAATCCCGCCGGCAGAATTATAGTTATCGGGCACCCGATTAACCGAGGCGCTGTGAATAGGGCTAACCGAACCAGAGGGAGAGGACGTTACAACCGCGGAAGAAGAACGAAAACATAATTCAACCAAAGCCATCTCTAGGGGCAATTGCGGTATTGAGCTATTTTTATTATTTAACGGTATTTCTAAAAATCTTTTAGCAAAAACCAACAACTGCTCCAATTTCAAATTATCGGTAGCTTGGCTTAATCTTTTTTCTAAATTCTCCCCCAAATCCAATCCGAGATTATCGGTTAATCCGGGGCTCACCTTATTAAGAATCATTTTTCTTAATAGACTGATTAATTCTTCAGTAAATATTTTTAAATTAACGCCGCTATCAGCCAAATTGTTCACTAGCGCAACGGCCTTGGCAGCATCTTTACGCTCTAAACAAGCAATTAAATCAACCGCTTCATTGCTATTATAGTGCGGGATGACCAATTCTGCTTGTTCGGCCGTAACCTTTTTATCGCCTAAAGAAAAAATCTGTCCCAAAAGACCTTCAGCATCGCGCAAATAACCGCCGGAACGACGAGCAACCGCTTCTAGAATTTCTGTTCCGACCTCAATCTTTTCATTAGCGGCTATATACGATAATTTTTTGACTATTTCACTCACGCTGATTCTCTTAAAATCAAAGCGTTCGCAGCGAGATATTATTGTTCCGGGAACTTTCTGAATTTCGGTCGTGCAAAGGATAAAAACAACATAAGCCGGCGGCTCTTCTATTATTTTTAATAAAGCGTTAAAAGCAGAAATCGAAAGCATGTGTACTTCGTCGATAATAAAAACTTTAAATTTCGCTCCGGACGGCGCCAATCGGGAAAAAGCAATAATATTTTCTCGAACATTATCAACACCGGTATTGGAGGCGGCATCGATTTCAACAATATCCAAATTACGTCCGGCTGTAATATTTAAACAACTGACACATTTATTGCATGGTTCATATTCCCCTTCCTTTCTGTTCTGGCAGTTAATCGCTTTAGCAAGGACACGCGCCAAAGTTGTCTTGCCGACGGCACGCGGACCGCAAAACAAATAGGCGTTAGCCAAACGGCCGGAAATAATTTCATTCTGGATTGTGGTCTTAATATGATTTTGCCCCAAAACTTCCGAAAATTTCTGAGGACGATAATCGCGATACAATGTAGACATAATTTTAATTAAGGGTTAATTGGCTTCTCCGCCTTATTTCCGCCTCCACCAAACGAACATCTTGACCATATTTTAAACGACTCAAAGCCCGCACTTTATCGGCTAGACCCGGACGCTTAAGCCCAAGAAGAGGCCAATTAGTCCGCAAAGAAAAAGGTTTTGTGGCGCTATTATCAACTAATAATTTAATATAAGCGGTCCCTTTGTCAATATTTATCAAATCATATTGATTGAAAGTCGGGGAAAATTCTTTAACCAGGAAATCCGCGTCTTCCGAGCCGATTTTAAAAGTAATCATCGTTCCCACATTGCCGAAAACAGCATCTTTTATTTCCGTGTTTTGATTCTTACTTAATTGGCCGATATACTGATGGGCAATTATTAAATTTAAAGCATACTTCCTGGCCTCAGAGAGTATTTGGCAAATTGAATTTGTTGTAAAATTCTGAAATTCATCAATATATAAATAAAAATCTTTTCGATTTTCGCTCGGCATATCAGTCCGACTCAAAGCGGCCATCAAAATCTTACCGACTAAAATCATGCCCAGCAAATAAGCATTCATTTCTCCAACCAAACCCTTGGGAAGATCGATCAATAATATTTTTTGACGATCCATGACATCGCGGAGATTGAAAGCGCTTTTTTGTTGACCGATTATCGGCCGCATCATATCGTTGGAAATAAACGAAGTCAACTTTGAGGTTATATATGGGACAATATTTGCCAATGCCGCCTCCCCACCGGCCTTCTCCGCTTCTTTACGCCAAAAATCCACTACCGTTTGATTTTTACAACGGCTCAATTTTAAACGACGAAAATTTTCGTCTGCCAAAACTTTCGGAATCTCCATTAAAGTGGAGCCGCTGGCCGGATCATCCATAATCAAAAGCATGGCATTCCGCATATATTGCTCAAACATCGGTCCGCCGGTCGCTTTCAAATCATATAACTTATCAAAAATACCAATCATCTCATTGATGATAAAACTTTTTTGTTCCGGATAACGCTCATCATAATCCAAAAGATTTAAAGCCAAGGGACGATCCAAATCTCCGGGAGAGAAAATAATTACATCTTCGGAACGTTCCGGCGGCAATCGATCCAAAATATCGTTTATCAAATCACCGTGAGGATCCAAAACACAAACCCCTTCTCCATTCTGAATATCCTGGATGGCCATATTGGCCAAAAGGACAGATTTACCTGTACCTGATTTACCGATAACATAAGTATGTCGACGGCGGTCAGCACGCTTCATTCTAATTTCCTGTTTAACACCGCGATAAACGTTATCACCTAAAGTAATTCCTTCATTGGGGATATTGTTTGGCGCCGGGGCGATTTTAGCCGTCAACCAAAGAATATTCGGAGTTTCTGTACCCTTCAAAGGAAAATGGAACATGCTGGCCAGTTCTTCGCTATTCAATAAAAAACGGTCCCGATTATTAAAATGACGATAAATGAAATCCTTAACTATTTTTTCAGTTTTTCTTTTGTCAGGACGGGAAAAAACATTACCATAACTGAAATTATTATATTCGCTAAAAGCGCTTCCCAAATTTTCTAAATAAATGTTGGCACGTTCTTTTGTTTTGGCCGAAGCAATAATACGTAAATTAACATCCAGCCCAGCTTTCAGATTTTTTTCTTCAATCGCCCTGGTCATGTCCTCTTCTACGGCCGATAATTTCTTCGGGGCGATTTGAGAATTTTGCTCCAGACCCTTTTGATCTTTCTGATTTTTGGTAAAAAAATCATTGAAAAAATACATGAATCTACCAAGAGGACTGGCCGCAAATAATCCTTCTTTAACTGAATTCTTTTGATGAATTTTAGAAACCACTCTTCTTGCCTGGGCGTGCCAAGAGCCCTTGGCACTTCTAACGGTATATTGAATGGCGATACTTTCATCTTTTTCCAATTTAGATAAAATATTAATTAAGGAATTCATCGGATCAATATCCATTTTTTGGTAAGTCTTAATCGGAAAAACAAAACTTTTCTGAGTTCGCAAATATGCGGCGGCAATTTCACCGGACAAGCTGAAAGAATTATAGTCTTCGACTTCTTGAATAACGGCATCCGGATAATGAGCATGAATTTGCTGCTCCAAATAACGCGCATCTTTTTGTGGCGCGACAACATAGAAGGAAATCTTATTATTACTGGAGACAACTTCAAAGGAAAATTGATCGCTTCGCCCCATCAACCAAGCCATAAACCCGCGCTGAGCACGAGCTCCGCCTACAGCGGCAAAAATAGTTTCCCCCTTGGCAAGTTCCTCTTTCAACTGTTGCCCCGTATCACTTTTCTTTTCATCATCCGGTTTCTCTTTAGGCAAAAGAACAAGAAAAACTTGATGAGGATAATAACGACGACCGGATAAAATAATACGGATAACATTTAAAACTATAATTACAAAAATTCCGGCGAAAACACCGATTAATATATAAGGAAAAAATTCGCCAAAATCAAAATCAATTAAAACATTAGCGTTCATATTAAAATTTATCTTTTATTCTAATTATTGCGTCCGCTTTTATTTTGGCCTCTTGCTCCAAAAAAAATTTATTTATTCCGGGAATAAGTTTGAGCCAATTTTTAATCAAATTGATTATCTTACCAACATTAATCTTAGTCTTATTCAAGAGAATATTAATTGTTGCAGCGGTTTCCTCTCCTTTTTTCTTGAATTTTTTCTGATTATCCTGATCCATTTTTAAAAAAATAGCGCCAAGCCCTTCGGCCAGAATATTATCGATTTCAAGCTCTCTCTGTTTTTGATAACTCGGAAGAGCATTTAAAGCGCCACCGCCTATATTCTTCTTTATCTCTTTAATATCATCATTTTCTTGCTGATTCTCGGCAGGAACCGGAATACGCTCGGGTGCCGAAGCAATAATCTCCTGTCGACCCTCCGAAACTGCCTCTAAAGATTTTTCTATTTTCGGCTGCCCTTCCATCCTTTCCTGAGCCATAAATTTAATTAATAACTCCTACTTAATAAAATTAATCAACACTTATCGCCCCCACCGGACAATTTGCGGCCGCTTCGACAGAACAAGAATTCGATTCTTTTTTTATTGCCTCGGCTTTTCCGTCAGCATTCATTCTAAAGATTTCTGGGCAACTAGCAACGCACATTCCACAACCGACGCACTTGCTTTGATCTACTTTTATCATAATATTTTGTTTAATATTTTAGCTAATTTTTATATTTTTATTATATCATATTTTTAAAAAAATAAAACCGTTATTCTTGAACTATTTTTCAATATTGACAACTATCAATCCTTTTGTTATATTAGAACAATAAAACTTAAAATAACCTTTTAAATAATGGCCTTCTGGCTAAATTTTAGGTTAAATAATCAATATGGCACATAAGAAAGCAGCCGGGTCTACCTCGCTGGGCCGCGATTCAGAAAGCAAGCGCTTAGGCGTGAAACTGTCCGGCGGCTCCTGGGCTAAATCTGGCTCAATCATTATCCGACAACGTGGTACAAAATACCATCCCGGACTTAATGTTAAGAAAGGAAAAGACGACACTTTATTCGCCCTCAAAACTGGTTTTGTTGAATTTACAACAAAAAAATTGAGAAAATACGATGGATCGCTGAAATCAAGTAAAATTGTCAATGTTGTTCCAGAAAAAATCGAAAAGAAAAAAATTGAAAAAACAACAACTACAAAAAAATCAGCTTCTTCGGTTAAAAAAACTGTTAAAAAATAAGCAAAAAAATAAAAATACTAAAAACAGCCCCCGATAAGGGGCTGTTTTTAGATAATAATATAAATAATTATCTATTTTTACAAACCTTGAGAAATTCCGTAAACAAAGGATGCGGCGATAAAGGACGAGAAATATATTCTGGATGAAACTGAACACCAATAAAGAAAGGATGACCGGAAATCTCAATCGCCTCAACAATCTTTCCGTCGGGAGATGTCCCCGCGATTTTCAATCCCAGTTTTTCGAACATATCGCGATAATCATTATTAAATTCATAACGATGGCGATGCCGTTCGGAAACTATTTTTTCTTTAGTAAATTTAGAATATGCTTTTGATAAATGAGTGCCTTGATTAATAAGGCATGGCCAGCCACCTAATCTGATAGTACCGCCGTAACCCTTCTCCTTAATCAATTTTTCTTGGCCGGGCATAATATGAATAACCGGATTTTTTGTTTTTGAATTAACCTCGGCCGAATTGGCATCCTTTAAACCGGCAACATTACGGGCAAACTCAATTACTGCCATCTGCATCCCATAACATAATCCAAAATATGGCACCCCGTTTTCCCGGCAATATTGAATTGTCTTTATCTTACCTTCTGAACCGCGGCCGCCCCAACCCTGAGGAACAATAATCCCATCCAAACTCTTTAAAATACCAGTTCCTTTTTTTTCAACATCTTCGGCGCTCAACCAATGTATTTTCGCCTGACATTTAGCCGCTATTGCCCCGTGTTTTATTGCTTCAATCACGGAAATATAAGAATCGCCCAAAGAAAAATCACCGCTGGCAAAATATTTTCCGACTATGCCGATATTAACGACTTTATTTTTTGTTTTAAAACCGGCGACCATTCTTTTCCAATCTTCATTCTTTGCTTTCTTATTGCGACAAGGCAAATCGAATTTAGCCAAAATTCTTTCGCCAAGATTATCTTTTTCAAAATTAAGCGGAATGCTATAAATGGAATCGGCGTCAGGGGCGGAAATAACGCAATCTATCGGTACATTACAATTAATCGACAATTTTTCTTTTCTAGCCATATCAATTGGCTTCTCGGCGCGAGCAACTAAAAAATCGGGCTGGATTCCGGCACTTTGCAAATTACGAACAGCGTGTTGGGTCGGCTTAGTTTTCATCTCGCCGATTTTGTTGGGTATCGGCAAATAAGAAACAATAACAAATAAAACATCTTTCGGACGATATAATTTCATTACGCGAGCCGCCTCCAAAAACAATAAATTTTCATATTCGCCGACAGTTCCGCCGATTTCAATAATCATAATTTCCGCTTTGGTTTTTTCAACCGCTTTTTCAATCCGATCACGTATTTCTTGCGGAATATGCGGAACTACTTGAACACACTTCCCTTTATATTCTAAATTTCGTTCACGATTAATGACTGTTTGATAAACTCTTCCGGTCGTCATGTAATTTTCGCGATAAATATTTTTATTCAAAAATCTTTCATAATTACCAATATCCTGGTCGGTTTCATCACCGTCTTCGGTCACAAAAACCTCTCCATGTTCAACCGGATTCATTGTTCCGGCGTCAACGTTAATATAGGGATCCATTTTAATGGCGCTAACATTATAACCGCGCGCTTGCAATATTTGCCCGATAGACGCCGTCGTTACCCCCTTCCCGACACCAGACATTACGCCGCCGACGACAAAAATATATTTTGTTGATTTTTTATCCGAAGACATAAGCATTGACTTTTAAATATTAATATGTTATAAATTTATTACAATAACCCCAAAAAATTCTTTAAAAATGGAAGAAATCAATCAAATTGGCATTTATGTCGACCGGAAAAGCAGAAACTTCAAAATGTATGTTGATGATGGCCAAGGAAATATTCTCGGCTCATCAGACCAATACATTGATATCGCGGAAATAATAGTAAAGACAACGCCGGATATCGCCGAAGAAATTAATTTGGACATTATGGATAATGTCGGTTTCGATCCCGATTTTCCCGAATCAATCATTCAGGAAATCATTAATCACATAAAAGCGGAGGTTTTTAAGATTAATACCAGTGATGTAATTGGGATGTGGACCGACGAAGCCGACCCGGGAATCAATTTTGGCTGTAGTTATTATTAAAAAAACTAAAGAGCAATCATTATCAAGATTGCTCTTATTTTTTATTTCTTTTTTATCTTTAAT
>Ga0172381_10006849_pt1 | contig 11369 bp, 20 predicted proteins | sample Leawel6488metaG_FD_119754 | JGI IMG/M metagenome (GOLD analysis project Ga0172381, IMG submission 119754) | Leachate microbial communities from a municipal landfill in Southern Ontario, Canada - Leachate well 64-88 metaG | ecosystem: Engineered > Solid waste > Landfill > Unclassified | place... | reverse complement strand
TGATGCGCCGGCTGTGGTTGCCGTTGCCCTTGGAGCATCCGAGGACGCAGGCGTGGATTGCGGACAAGTTCAAACACCTGCATTCCTGCTACCTGAACCCGTCCTTGTCCGGCCGGGAACAGTGGGACAAGATAGTGTTTTATCCGGTACCGAAGTGGAAACTTGAGTCCTTTGTCGATGACCCGCGCTTTTCCGAAGAATGGAGAACCAAGGAGAAGGCGCAAGTCGAACTCAAAAACTCTGAGATTATTGCGAACGCGGCCAACATCGCAAGCGACTACAATCATGCCGCCGTGGTGTCTATCCGAGAGTATTATCCCGAATTTGCGCCGACAAAGGATCAGATCGATGGCAAGGTGCAAACTGTCGGCAACTGGTGGGAGACGATGGCCGCGCGCCCAACACCGGAGACCTGTCCCGGACAATACGGCACAGCCCATCCGGTCAACGGTTCGTGGTGTCAGATGTGCGGATACAAAACCAAATAAAGGAGGACGCTATGTATTTCATCAACCTGCCGCAACTATCAGACCTGCTGGTGATCGTTCTCACGATTGCTGGGGAAGGGATTGGTGAGTCATGGGCTGGCAAGGTTCTTATTGCTGACTCAATCTACAACTACGCCCAAGAACATCACCTGACCATCCGGCAGTCGTGCCTGGCGCGTAGGCCAAACAGGTATTCTTGCTGGGGAGAACCTGAAAAACTCATCGCCAAGACAGCGAGCTTTGTTACTACAACGAGTGCTTGGAAGGATTGCATGATGATTGCCAGGCAACTGAACGCTGGAACCTACCGGCCGTATAGCAGGGCTCAGTATTATTACAATCCGAAATTGTGCAAGAAGCCGAAACACATTCGGTCAATGGTGTTTTTGCTCAAGGAAGGTAACCATGTTTTTTTTGCGGAAACAAAATAACAAGGGAGGTAGAAAATGAGCAAGTCAAAACATACGCCGGGGCCGTGGTATATTGATAAAAAATATCCATTGTCAATAATGGCTCCTGATGGACGGGAATTTGAGCCACCTTGGCTTATCGCCAATGCCATGCCAGATATTGACGGTGATGATGCGCCAGGCATTGCCAACGCCCGTCTGATCGCCGCCGCGCCCGTCTTATTGGAGGCGCTGAAGGGCATGATCGAAGCCGGCCATCTTGGTGTTAAGTTAAACGTCAGAAAATCTGAGCATTTTTCATGGATGAACGCCGAGGCTTGCGCTCGCAAGGCAGTTTTACAGGCCGAAGGAGGCTAATTATGCCAATCAAACTCGTCAAGAAAAGTTGCGGAATTCATTGGGGCCGCACGGCCGGGCCTTGTGCCAAGTGTGCGGCTCAGCAGAAATCGTATCCACCGTCCTCTCTGGTGAGCGGTGCCGAATCTGACAAAAGAATCAAGCCTCCGTGGATTGATTCTGGACAGAAATGCAGCGAACCGAACTGCACGGAAAAACCCTTCTTTGCTGTGACGCAGAAGCAGGGCAATCGCAAGTTCCAGCCCAAGACTCGCTACTGGTGCTGCACTCACGCGCCGTCCTGGGTTGACCGGGGATACACGAGCAAGCATTTCGATGTCAAACGGATAGATCAATAAACGATATGGGAAAATCCCATATCAAACAAAGGAGGATGCCATGAAACAAGTGATTGATGGCAAGGTGTACAACACGGAAACAGCAACAAAAATTGCAAACTGGTGGAATGGCTGCGGATATGGAGATTTAGATTATTGTGCTGAGTCCCTATATCGGACAAAGAAAGGACAATTCTTTACCGCCGGTGATGGTGGGCCACGGTCAAAATATTCCGAATCAACTGGTCAAAATTCCTGGAGTGGCGGGGAGGGAATTGAATTGTTGAGCGAATCTGCGGCGTTGGCGTGGTGTGAAGATCACAATATTGAGGCTGAGGTGATCGCCAAACATTTCAACCTGCAAGAAGGTTGATAACCAACAGAAAGGAGAGCGATATGGACAAACAGGCAATGCTGGATTATGCCAACAACATGGAAGATGACGAGGAGGTCTTTGCTATCATCTACTCGAAGGCTGATGTGTCGCAATGGTTCCGCGACGAAGACCACAAGACTATCGTGCCGCCGGACGACGATATTTACGAAGCCTTGCGGTGCTGGAGCGACAACATGGACCTGGCGTGCACAACCTGCCTTGCCACAGATTTCGATGATCTGTGCGAAGAACTGCTGAGTCTTGAAAAGAAAAGGATGCAATAATAAGGAGTAACCCATGAACATCAAAAAGCAACGAGTAAAAAGTTGATCGAGGAGGCGATGTGGCGCTACGAAAGCATGGAAAACGATGGCGCTTTCAGTTCGCGCGATGTATTGATATTGGAGTCTATCCGGGCCGAACTTGGACGCCGCGGTTACATAGAGCATCTGACCATTACCCTCGAGAGGTGAAATGTTAATCACAATAATCTGCATTGCGGCATGGTTTGCCCTATGTTGGTTATTGTCCAAGGAAGAAAGGAGAAAATGACATTCTGGTTCTATTGTACCGAAGAAGAAACGAGATTGATGGCGGTGTTTGTAGCGCAACTTGTCAAAGAGGATGTCGTCTTCACGATAAAGAAGTGTATGGATCGTTACGAGATAACGCTAACGGGTGGTTATTAACCAAAGGAGAAAGCAAATGCAAGTTCTGCAACCATTGACCAATGAGCAGTTAATTTCACGGGTCCCGGCCATCGGCGCCGAGCACGCCGCTTCCAAGGTTAGCGGCATCTACAAACAGGTACGCACGATTGAAGTGGTGGACATCCTGCGTGACCAAGGCTGGAATCCAGTGCGTGCCAGGGCGATGAATGTGCGTTCGCAGGAACGCGGCCTGTTCTGCAAGCATGAGATCAGGTTCCAGCGCGAGAATGACAAGAGCCTATCTGCGGTGGGCGACGAGACTATCCAGATGATCTTGACGAATAGCCACGACGCCGGCTCATGCTACCATGTCATGCTGGGTGTGTTCCGGCTGGCGTGCAGTAACGGGATGGTGGTGCAGACATCATCGTTCCAAGACATCCGCATCCGGCACGTTGGCTTCGACCCCAAGGAGATCATCAGGGCCAGCGCGCGAGTAGGAGAATCCGGCAAGTTGGTGGGAGACAGAGTAAATCTAATGAAGGCGGTCACGCTGCTTCCAGCCGAGCAGGAGGCGCTTGCGGGGTCGGCAGCCACGATGCTGTTTGACCCGGAGGATATTAAGTCGCGCCGCATCGAGTTCGACCCAGCAAAGCTGAACGTCGGGCGCAGATACAGCGACAAAGGCGGAGACCTGTGGAGCACGTTCAACCGCATTCAGGAGAACGCGACCAAGGGCGGTGTTCGCTATATGCGGCACGACCAACTGAACGGCAGGTATGCCGGCACGGTTGACGCTCCGCAGGGAGCCCGGTACGCCAGAGCAAGGCTACACCAGATCAAAAGCATTGACCGCGACATCCAGTTGAACAAGGCTTTGTGGGTGCTGGCCGAGAAGATGCTGGAGCTCAAGACCAAGTAACCGATACTGGAATTTCCCATATCATAAACCCGGAGGAGATCACGAATGAAGATACTTATAGCTTGCGAGTTCAGCGGAATCGTGAGGGACGCCTTCATTGCGCGAGGGCATGATGCCATAAGTTGCGACCTGTTGCCGACAGAAAGGCCTGGCCCGCACTACATGGGAGACATCGGATACATATTGGAAAACGCTCCGATATTCGTCCCTGATAAAGGGGTTATGTTTCCGCACCACAAGCATGGCTGGGATATGATGGTAGCTCACCCCCCGTGCACTCATCTGTCGGTCAGCGGGGCGCCGTCATTCAAGGAGAAGGTAGCGGACGGCAGACAACAGGCGGCATTGGATTTCGTAGCGATGCTGCTTAATGCACCCATCCGAAAGATTGCTTTGGAAAATCCGGTGAGCATTATCTCGACTCGCATTCGCAAGCCCGACCAAATAATTCAGCCGTATCAGTTTGGACATGACGCAAGCAAGAAGACCTGCCTGTGGCTCAAAGGGCTTCCGCTATTGGTGGCCAATCCAAAAGATTACGTCAAGCCGCGCATGGTTTGCTCGTGCGGGAAGGTGTATCCGTACGATCAGGAGTTTACGACGGGATGCCCTGAGTGTGGGCCTGGACACGCAAAGCCACGATGGGCAAACCAAACTCCTGGAGGTCATAATAAACTCGGCCCATCTCCAAACAGAGCCAAGCTCAGGTCGCTGACGTATCAGGGTATCGCCAACGCAATGGCCGAACAATGGGGGTAACATGAAACTTGAGAGAAGACTTTCTGATAATATTCTTAACAAATGGTACGCATTCGACTGCACAGACTTGACAGTTAATATCATAGCGATGCGTTGCCAGTGTTCCTCCTCAAATGCGAGGCGGACACTTGAAAACGGAGGGGTAATAAGCGATGGAATGTACGATTATAGAAAAGAAACGGACAAGTGCTTGTCGGCATAACAAAAGGAGGAGACCAATGAACCAGCTAACAGCGATAGTAACAACGCTCGTCCTATTGAAGGGCAGTTCGAGACTGTCAATTGACGAACGTGCGGCCGTAGGTTGTGCGGTGCAGATTATGAGCGAAGTCGAGCGGCTGAGTGTCTCGGTAGATGTTTGTAGCAAGGATTTCTTCTACAGCACCCATCCAGAAAACAAGAAGCCGCTTGACATACATTAGCATTGTGTTAGCATTCAATTCGTTGTCACAACAACACCGGGAACAAGAGCCTCGGAGAACGGAGAGAAGCCATGAAAGACCTCAGAGCGTGCGCTCATAGAAGCGGCATAGTTGAACGCCGCACAATGGGCGCCTACCACAACGGTCGCCGCCTAATCGTTTCCTTGGAACCAGGCGACACCATTACTATGCGAGTCGAAGGCAAGCGGCTGAGATATACCGCCAGCCTTGGGTTCGTATTCATTCAGTTGGCTCGGTTGTACGGCGAAGAACAGGCCAAGAAATTGGAAAGAGAACGCGAATTAAAGAGGAAAGGATTGTGGTAATGAACAAGGCGATAATTCTTGCGGCGTCTCGTGCCTTTGCTGAAAGCGTAGTCTCGCCGCCAGTAAAAGAACCCACTAAGCACAAGGGTTATCTCAACAAGGAGTGCTTGCATTGTGGCTCAAGGCGTTTCTATCCAAACAAATATCCGTGTAAGCAATGTATCGAGGAAGAATCCAAGAAAGGACATCAATGACATATCATATCCGTGGAGATGGCAAACTTAATCACCTGTTCGACGACGAAACCTGTGCGTGTAACGGTAAAAAGTACGGCTCATTTGACCCCAAGCATAAGTTCGTCACCGTAGGCAAGCTCGATGCCCAAAAGATCACTTGCAAGAAGTGCTTGGACAGGGTAAACGAATTCGTAATGAGGGAAATGCTGAAAGCAATAGGAGGCAGTCATGCCCATAAACCTTCGGGGCCAAGACATTGCAAAAAGTGAGGTAAAGGACTGCCGTGGCGAAGGTTGCCCGATTTATTATTGCAAGAAAAAGAAACCGGCGAGCGATAATAAATGTCTGGGTTACTACGAAATGGTGGATTGCGTTGGCGGCAAATGTCGGGCGTGGAGATGTGAGTACGTAAGAATATAAAGGAGAGAACTTATGCCATACTTTTCAGTTCAAGTTCATTACCGGCAGGAAGTCTGCGTAAAGGCCAAGGACGAATCGGAGGCCGAGGAAATCGCTATCCGCGCTGACTTCTCTACGTCCATGCTGGACATCGAAGAAGTGGATGCCGAGGAAATGTATAACGATCCCGGCGACGAGCGCCTGGTGCAGGAATTCAAAGACCAGGACAAATATGCGGAAGGAGAGTAAGTATGGAGAATAATAATTGGAGCAGCCAAATCTGTGCCCTGTGGGCCGAGAAGTGTGGTGGTTCCCCACAGGTTTGGCACTTGAAAAGTCTCAAGCCTTTGGTAGACCAGTATGGCGTGGATGTCGTCAAGCGCGTGCTGACGTTCTATCTGGAACACACCGAATTAGAATACGTTAGTCTTCCAAGTTTTGTGTCTAAATTCGGCGCATGGAGAGCCAAAGCGATTCCACAGGTCAAGGTAAACCCTGCTCGGTTCATGCCACATTGAGGTCAACGATGAATGAAAGACGACCGGCCTGTGACGAAGACTCCGAGAGGGCGCTCTTGGGCTGCATATTGCTGGACTCCGAGAGGGCGTTCTTTATCCTGAACGAACTAAAGTTTACTCCGGAGATGTTCTACGTCAGGGCGCACCAGATAATTTACCAGACAATGCAGGTCTTGGCGTCCAAGCATGTGCCTGTGGAACCAATAGCGTTGATAGAAAGACTGCGCACTAAAGGACATGACAAGGAGATCGGCGGACATGCGTATCTGATGCAGTTGTTGGATGCCCCAGCAACGCACACCTATGCTCGACACTATGCCGAACAGATCGTAGAGAAGTATAAACTCAGGGCGCTCGTTGATTGTAGCAAGAATATTCAGGCGTACATAGACGAAGGGCAGACAGCGGCGGAGATCAGCGCAAACCTGATGTCCAACCTGATCTCGCAGCAATCTGTTGAGTCAGAAGAAAACGTAGAGGAACTTCACGGCAAATCGCTTGGTGTTGCCAAAACAATTCACGATGGAGGTCAGCGCCCTGGATGCCCGTCATTCTTGGAGCCCATAAACTCCGTGCTGGGTTCATATATGCCTGGATGCACGTACATCTTGGCGGCAACTACATCGAACGGCAAAACTTCTCTGGCTTGCAACGAGCTGGAGCACAAGACGATTGAGCTGGGTGTACCCGGAGCGTTGATCTCGATGGAGATGTCGCAGCGTACCATAAGGCAGATTATGGCGGCAACAATAGCCGGCGTGGATGCCTTCAAGTTCTTTATGCTTGGTAGGTACACGGACTTCGAGGCCGATGCTGTCAAGGAAGCGTTCGATAAGTTATCAAAAGCTCCCCTGCACATCATTGATAGACGCATGAATATAGAACAGATAGTTACATGGCTTACTTTCAAAGTGAAGAAGCATGGCATAAAATTTGCCGTTCTCGATTACATTCAGTTGATTAAGTATTCGCAAGGGCATCAGCAGTTGTCGCGCAATGAACAGACGGCCGAGTGGAGCGCGTTGCTGAAGGACACGGCAAAACGACTCGACATACCTTTGCTGATAATATCTCAATTATCCCGTAGCGGAAACAAGACAAGGGAACTCACGCCTCCTCCGCCAATGGGCGAGGCTTTAAGAGATAGCGGAATGCTTGAAAACGATGCGGACGCCATCATCTTTATCTACAAAAAACCTGGGGAGCCATACGAAAGTTTCGTTACAGATTGGCCGATGGAGATAGACGTTTTTAAGCATCGTGTTGGGCCTGTAGGCGCCGTCAAAGTAGTGTTCAGGCGTAACAGGCAGAAGTTTGTGAGCGAGGATTATTTCAACGGTATCAATCAACAACAATCTTTTAAATTAAAGGATGCAAATGCCTGCAAAAAAGAACGCACCTCAACCGACCCGTACTGAAATACTTAGCAAACTTATCATAGAAACAAGAGCAGAAGTCACGATGTCTCAGGACTTCCGGAAGGCTGCAATCGAGGAACTTCAGAAATACATTGAGTTCGGTTTTGATAGTCTCGATGAGCTCCGAGGACGCTGGAATATCTTGGAAGACGATCTGGAGTTGGCGGAGAAGCGTTTGATCTATGACCTGGACCTGAACAAAGCGAAGGCGTATCTGGAGAGATGCAAGGCGCGATTGATGTCTAACGTGGCGTTTGGCAAGGAGTTAAAGAAACTGGCGTCACTAACGGAAGGAGGGCCGACAAAGATCAGTTGATTTATGTTAATGATTGCGTTAGTATTTTATGCGAGTAAGTAAAACAACAAAGGAGAAACATGAAACGCTATAATGAAATGACGCCCGAAGAACTCGTGGCGCTGACGGAAGATCAAGTCCGCAGACTCATCGACATTGAGGTTGCGTTTGCTGCCATCAAACCTGCGGAAGCTCCACAGGAGCCTACTCTGGAGACCGAAGGCATTACTGCCAGTATCGTTGGTTACAAGGTCGGCGATATGATCTTCGCCTTAGAGGCCGACGCTCAAATCGTGGCGGCTCTGCCTGCCATGAAATCTGCGTATTCTTACAACATCAGTTACAACTACTGCTGGCTCGAACGAGCCGACCACAAGGTCGAAAAGGTCGCGTTCTATCGGCAGGATGATGTGTTGAGAATCGCCAGAGTCCTGGAGGAGAACGAACGTAAACGCTCTGCCTACAATCGGGAAAAAAGTGATTACGACACCTTCCTGCGGAAGATCACGAACATCTCGGATGGTGTCTGGAGTGCTGTTGGCGAAGCCAAGAAGTATCAACGTGAGATTGAAGCCGGGAAACGCGCTTACCAGAAATATCTGTCGCTGGCCGATGGCGACCATAAGGTCGCAAGCAACTTCTTCCGTGATGCCTTCAAGGATGAAGAAGAACTCGTGAAGACCGTGATGGCCTCCGAGTACGTGGATAGCGTACAGTGTGCATTACCGTTGGAAAACCCAGAACAGAAAGGAACCGCCGATGAGCAGTAAGCAAAAACGCCAAATGGAAATCAGCCCGCTTGGAGAAGTCCAATATGCGTGGCTAAATCGTCCACAACCGCCGCACCCGAAGAACAGGAGCAAGGACGCCAAGGCCAAGTACAGCGTCACTCTCCTATTCCCGATCAATGACCCGAAAGTAATAGCGTGGGGAACGGCAGTCAAGGCTATCTCGCCCGGAAATCACACGCCCTTCAAGATCGACAAGGAGACGGGGAATCTGCAAGTTAAGTTCTCCTCGGCATACGCTCCGCGCGTTGTGGACGCCAAGCGCAATGACATGCCACCCGGCCGGCTGCCCTCCAAGGGATCGATGGTCAAGGTGGCCTATGTTGCCGACCAGTACGACACCGGGAGCAACAAGGGCGTCACGCTGTATCTCCAGGGGATACAAGTTTTGACGCTTGTGGAGTTCTCGCGCAATGAGTTGCCGTTCACGGACGAGGAAGGGTTCGAGCGGGACCCGAACGACAAGGGTGTTGCGGAACACGTCGCGGGAGCGTCGACGGAAGGCAGGCACGAGGATGGGCCGGCTGACGAGGAACCGCCGGCGGCTGACGATGACTCGGATTTTTTGCCCTTTTAGAACATTTTAATTGCATTGTTATTCTTCTAATGATACAGTTTTGTCAAGGAGGATAATATGCAAAAAGAATGTTTCAAATGCGGCAAGTCAAAAGACATCAGCGAGTTCTATGCTCACTCAAAGATGGCGGACGGACATCTTGGGAAGTGTAAGGAATGCACCAAGCAGGACAGCCAAAAGACATACGACCACAAGATTGTCGATCCTGTTTGGGCTGATTCCGAGAGAGCAAGACATAGGGAAAAGTTCAAGCGCCTGCATAAAGGATGGAAGCAACCTAATGCGGAGGACATAAGAAAGTGGCATCGTGCCTTCGCTGAACGATTCCCGGAGAAGAAGAAGGCGACAAGTGCTACTTGGAACTTAGACCATCGCGCCGGGCATCACAACCATCATTGGTCGTATCTACCAGAGCATAGGAAAGACATTGTTCCGATGACAATTTCCGATCACGGCAAAATTCATCGGTATATGAAGTACGACCAAGAACGGATGATGTACCGGCGCCTTGATGGAGTGCTGATAGATTCCAGACAGGTAGCCATTGAGTATTATGAATCGTTAAAAACAATGCCATAGAAGGGGCCGACAGGTTTCGACGGAGGGTTCTATTCAACAGATGCGCGCCGAGGATGGTCATGGGCCTCGTTAAAATCTTGACCACAAAGCACTCGACATAGAGCGCGATCTCGCGGCTTAATTGCCCGCGATAGGAACCCGGAGAGCAGGCGTATCCGGTAGTACGACTAATCACTCCTGAACGATGGGGTTTGTCCGTAGGCCGACAGGAAACGGATTGGTGGAGGGTGCCAGAAATCTGGCGCCCCTGGTTGCTGGACCTAAACCAGACACGCACGTAGATTCTTTGGAGAACGCCTTTCGGACGGGGGTTCAACTCCCCCCGGCTCCATCTATATATCACGCTCCGGCGACAAGGATGTTTTCGTCATGGTTTGCATCCTTCCCTATGCTGTCATGATTCGGCCCCTGGGGATAGCCGGGCGTTGATCTTTTAGGAGAGCGAAATGAAGGTATGCGGCATATACAGCATTCGTAACATGGTAAATGGAAAGTGGTATGTCGGCCAAGGCGTTAATGTCTACACCAGAAAGAGCCAGCACTTCTGTCTGTTAAAATCTGGCGGGCACTTCAACGATTATCTTCAAAAGTCTTTCTTAAAATACGGAATACAAAACTTTAATTTCAGAGTTATAGAAACAGTTCCAGAAGACATGCTCGACACGAGGGAGAGGTATTGGATTGTTTACTACAGAAGCAACGAAAGGAGTTACGGATACAATCTTGATAGCGGCGGAAATTTTAATAAGAAACATTCCGTTGAAACCAAAAAGAAAATATCCAAGGCGAACAAAGGGAGGGTTTTTTCAGAAAAACATAGATCAAACCTATCGAAGGCGCACTTGGGCCAAAAGCCTTGGTCCACAGGTAAGAAGTTTTCTAAAGAATTAAGGAGGAAGCTATCAGAGGCGCACAAGAATAGTGCGGTTTGCGCAAAACATTGGGAGTCAATAATGAAGTCTCGTATTGGGTGTCGTCTTTCTGACGAACACAAACGAAAGGTAAGTGAAAGCCTGAGGGGTCGTTCTGTTTCTAAAAAGACTCGCCGTAAAATATCTAAGACTCTTATGGGTCATTTTGTTTCTGAAGAAACAAGATGCAAATTGTCACGTAGTCATCAAAAGTCAGGGTTAAAGGAGGACAATAGTAATGATTATAACGAATAAACTTGGTCTGCCAAATCCAGTAGTTCGAGCCGTCGAGGCTCAGGAACTCGCGCATAAGTCGAATGCAAATATAAGTTGCACCGGCCTTATCGGGAGCCCGCTGAGATTCTGGCTTGGTCGCAAGTATTACGACCAGCTCGAAGAAGACGCCTCCGACCGTCTGTGGGCGCTGTATGGTTCGCTGACTCATTTGATTCTTGAGAAGTACGGCAAGGCCGAGAAGGACGCTCATGTTGAGCGCCAGGTTATCGCTGAAGTATTAGGCTGGAAGGTAAGCGCCATTCTCGACTATCTCAAGGAGAACGACAAGTTGAGTGATTACAAGTTCACGTCCGGTTTCGCCGTGATGAGGGGCGTGAAACCTGAATGGGAATCCCAGCTAAACGTCGTCCTATGGCTGGCGCGTAACGGCTTAAATCCCGAAGC
>Ga0172381_10006848_pt1 | contig 11370 bp, 10 predicted proteins | sample Leawel6488metaG_FD_119754 | JGI IMG/M metagenome (GOLD analysis project Ga0172381, IMG submission 119754) | Leachate microbial communities from a municipal landfill in Southern Ontario, Canada - Leachate well 64-88 metaG | ecosystem: Engineered > Solid waste > Landfill > Unclassified | place... | reverse complement strand
TAAACTGGCTTAAATATAGGTCTTTCTTTTCTGATATATTAATTAATGATAAGAATGGATATATGGGAATTGGCAGAGAAATGTACTGGCTTAATTGTTTAACAGTTGGCATAGGCCCAACCGTACCCTGGAATGATATTAAAAAAATTGGTATTGGCAACCAAGGTACAGCTGAACTTAGAAAAAGCTTTTAAGGAGGTTCTACTATGGCTAAGAAGAAAAAGAAGGGTGGTTGCTAATAATGGCACATTGGATTCAACAAGCAATTAAACATCCTGGAGCTTTCACGAGAAAAGCAAAAGCTGCAGGAATGTCAGTATCAAAGTTCGCTTCAAAAGTATCTAAAAAGGGAAGTCATTTTTCCTCAACAACAAAGAAACAAGCATCTTTGGCAAAGACATTAAGCAAAATGAGGAGTCATAGATAATGACACTTGTTAGAGGTAAATCCGCAAGAATCAAAAATAAAGCAACATCTCAAACTCAACCAGGGGCCAAGATGAACTATTCTGATCTGAATTCTCTTATTGATGTTTCACAGGCTCCAGGTAATCCATATAAATCCACATTTGACAATACCAATACTCCAGAAGCTAAGATGGCACAAACAGTAGCTAAAGCTACAAGAAGTGGAAAACCAGTTAAGTTCGGGGCGCTAAGATTTAAATAAAGAGGTTTATATATGCCTTCATTTTCTGGACTGGGAAATCTAAGTAAAACTGTAATGAGCAAAGCTGCAGCGGGAGGAGATTATCTTCTTTCCAACTCTATTGCTCGTTATTCTACAATGGCTGCTGGTTCAGCCATGGCGGCATACGGTTATGCTAACGACCGTCCCGTTATGGGAACATTGGGTCTTGCAGCTGCAGGTGGAGTTGCTTTTGGATCAGCTTCACGTGGTTATTTCGGTCCCCGCGCACAGGGATATGCGAAATATGCAACTGGAGTCGCAAAGGGACTTGGATCCCAAGCCAAAAGTACAGTTGGAACTATGAGTGATAGATTTAGAGGAATGAGATCTCAGTTTTCGCGAGGACCCAAAGACGATTGGACAATGACGGGTAGACCAACCTCATTCGGAATCTAATAAATGCCATATCAAATATCTGAAGGAAAAACTGCATCTGAAGAATTAGGCCAGTCTATTGGAAGTTCGGTAGGATTAGCTTTGGTATCTCCCATCGGAGCTGCAGCAGTATTAGGTGGACTTAAGTTTGGTGCCAAGACTGCATGGAAAACAGCAAAGGTAGCAGGACCTCCCATTGGAAAAGCAATTTGGGGAGGAATGAGAACTGGAGCAGGACCAGCAACTAAAGTTGCAGGTTCATATGCTTCTGCTGGTATTCGCGGAGCATTGAGTGCAGCCAAAACTGTTGCAGGTGGATCAGTTTATGGTGCAGCAAAAGTTGGAGCATGGATATACAAAAATCCCGGAACAGCATTGATCGCAGCAGCTCCTATTGGGATAGGAATGGCGGCATACAATAGTGAAGCTAATCCAGAAAACATTATAGGTTCTCCGAATATGACAGAACTTCAGGGAGGATCCAGTGGTAGTGCTGGAGTTAATGAATTAATGGATAGTCTTAATGCAACAGGTGACGTTGTACTTGGCATGCATAGGAGTCGTTAATGCAAGCATCTTATGGAAATGCACAAGATAACAACGAATATCAAGGTCCAGGATTAGGTCGGACTCTACTCCCAATCGCTGCTTGGGCAGGTTTGGGAATGACAGACAACTGGTTAAAAAAAGATAAATTTCTTCAGGAAAACAGAGGCTTATATCGTCAAGTAAAACCTCTTTCAGGAACAGCAAGAGACGCAGCCTTTGATAAATACTACAACAAAAAGTTTCATGGTGTTCTAAATAAAACCCCAGAAGCACAGATGGCTTGGAAAGCCGAAGCTAAAACAGCCATGTGGAAAAAGTCAGCATCCACAGTAACAAGTAGAGCGCTAGGAGTAGCTAACTTTTTGTTCTTGGCTCCGATGTTATATGGAGCTACCTACCATGGATTTAAAGGACTTCAAAGACTTGGTTATGAACTAGAAAGACCCGAAGTTGGTGGAGGACATCTTTCGCTAACTGCAATGGCTGCAACAGATAGACAAAGAGCAATGCAAGCAATGCATGATAGTGAATTTAATGGACGTAGTGCATTAGGACAAGAAGCATTTTTATATCATCGTTAAGGAGCAATTCGATGTCTGAAATTAATATAACCAGTGACATGACGGCAGAGGGAACAATAGCAACTGTTGATGGAAAGAAACCCAAAGGTAAGATTAAGAATATTGATTTTAGTCTCTATTATATGCACCCATGTTGCTGCTGCCACTGCAGTCCCTGTTCATGTGAAATGGAACCTTTTCCTGTTGTTAGACTTTCATACAATGTTGAAGAGGAATTAGAAGACGGAACCGTTAAGACAACCAACTTCTGCATTGAAAAACGTGGAGAAGATGAAGTAGTAGAAGATAGTAAAGATCTTACAATGGCTCCAGAACAAATCATGGATTTCCTCAAGAAGAAATTTCAAGGAAAAATCTAATCGGACTCAGTAATGCATCCAGCATGTGAAGCCTGTTTAAAAGCCAGAAAACAAAAGTTTGGCGAAATGGTTCCTCCTCTTCAGTGTTCCGGTATTAAGGAAGACGTGTTGGAGGGTCTACCCGTTTCGTCATATACAGAAGACGAGAAAGAAGCTCTTCGTGATCTTCTAGATATATCTCGTTGGGCCAAAAAACAGTTAGGAATTACTCTTCGTGTTTACCAAGAGTTAATGGCTAAATGTACTGCTCTAAGAAAAGTAACTAGAGTAGGGCGTCAAGCTGGAAAAAGCGAGACACTTGCAATATTTTCCCTCCACTATGCTTTTACTCACAAAGATAAAAAAGTTCTTTTAGTTACTCCTCAAGAATCCCAGATTAAATTAATATTTGAGCGATTCGAAAAATGGAGAGGTCTTTCTAAGGAGTTTGATACCTCTGTTGCGAATTATACAAAAGATCCCTATACACTAAAACTCAGGAATGGTTCTCAAGTTTTAGGAATGACAGCTGGTACTAAATCGGGAATGGCAGCATCAAACATTAGAGGACAATCAGCTGATGTGGTTATATTAGATGAAGCTGACTACTTATCCACCGAAGATATAAATACTATTATGATGGTCTTAAATAAGACCGATGAAACAGAAGACTACAACAAGATGTTGTGGGCATCTTCAACACCAACTGGAGCCCACAAAACGTTCTATAAATGGTGCAATTCAGAAAGATTCAAAGAATTCCACTATAGGTCTCAAGATAGTCCCACTTGGGGACCTGATATGGAACAGTTTTTCCTAGATACATATATAAGTAAAACTAGCGCCGAATGGCTCCATGAAGTTGAAGCTGACTTTGGAGAACAAATTGCAGGTGTATACCCACACGTATGGGTGGATCGAGCTAGAGGAAATGCTGATAAATTTTTTGGAGTTCCGGGTAAATGGGATTATGCAACTCAAATTCCAAAAGCTGGATCATTATATGTTATTGGAGTTGACTGGAACTCATCGAAAAATGGAGTTCAGATAGTTGTTCTCGAATATGATACGGGAATGGTTTCTCACGAAGACTTCGAATCAGGTATCAGAGGACGATTTCGTGTTGCCCACAGAGAAAGTGTCGGGGGCATTGAATACGTTCAAACCCAGGCAGTTAATAGAATAATAGATCTTAATTATATGTGGAACCCTCGTCACATATATGTGGATCAAGGATTTGGATATCAACAAGTTGAAGACTTAAGACGTTATGGACATAAACATCCAGAGTCTAAGATAATCCAAAAACTTCGACCAATTGATATGGCTTCCATGTGTGAGGTCCGTGATCCTCATACAAAACAAATGGTAAAGAAACACATGAAACCCTTCATGGTTAACAACTCAAGAATGTTCTTTGAAAAAGACTTAGTTGTTCTTAATAAGGCTGACAAAGAGTTAGAAAAACAATTTAGAGACTACACAATAGATCATACTACAGTTGATGGAAGACCTGTCTATGCAAAGGGTAATGATCACGTTCTTGATGCTTTTAATTTAGCTCTATTGGCCTATACTCTAGAATTTACTGATCTAGGAAGACCCATTTATGCTACTAATATGCGAATCGCTGGTAAGTTTGGAGAAAAACCAAAACTTACTCCTGACGAATTCCCAGAGGAAAATCCCGATGGTTCTACTAAAGTAGTTGATAAGACTTTAAAAAAGAGTTCTCCAATTGTTGCACCAAGAGATATTCCTAGAGATAACAGAACTTGGTTCAATCAACATACTCTATGGCGTATGGGGAAATATTCAACTCAGAAGAATAATAGACCAATGAAACGAGTAATTTAATGGCGAAACGCGGTATTAACACTCCATCGGAGAAAAAACTTCTAAATGGTGGATCCATTCCAACCTTTATACCTCGCAAAATTAAGGGAGCCAAAGTAAGAGGTCTAACGGGTAAACCTATTACCGTAGAAACACCATCAACAACATACTCTAATTCAGATACTTTAGAACAAGAGTTCACGGATCTGAAAATCCAATTCAACAATGTGGCTTCTCGTTTAGATAAATCTGGTGAAACAATGAGGTTATGCCAAAACCTTCCTCCCGTTATCCAAGAAAGATATGTTCGACAGAAAAGATCAGATGAGTCATGTTGGGGTTTCTATAAAAGAATGGTTGCAATTGCAATGTCATCTCCGCCAATTGATATCAATGGGGGAGTAACAACAGCTGAGGCTCTTGCAGGATCTGGAAATGATGTTACATCAAATCCCTTCGGACTCGACGATCAAGACATTCTCGGAGCATTTGGGGACAACAATGAAACTAATCCCAATAGAGGAATTTCCGAACCCGTAAGAGATAATTATAATGAGAATCCAGGAAAACAAACGCTTCTGTATATGTTATATCTGGCAATTCTAAAATTACTAGTTAGTATGGTCTTTGGGGTAATGAAATACCCAATGCAGATGTATAAAAAATTATCAGATGATAATACCAATGCTGGAAGTGTAACTGCTGGGGAAGTCGCGGGAAAAACACCTCAAGGTGGTGGAATAGGTTACACTATTCTCAAATTTGCAAGAGGATTGGCAACCTCCATAATGTTTACAAAAGCAGTTAATCTAGCTGTTGATTGGGCGCAAAAACAAATCAATAATGGTCCCAAATTAAGTAGAGATGTTGAGAGATTCGATGCTCTCATAATTACTGGTTTTATAAAAGAAACAGCCTATCAATCTGATGAGGATTACTGGCCAGAAGCCGTTCAACTATACCCTCACTATGATAGTCTTAACAAGCAGTACAATGCCTCTATGAATATCTTTGATTACTATAAGCAATCTGGATTACACCAGTCCGATGTTCTCAAGCAAACGGTCTCTACAACTAGTAAAACAGTAACTCAAATTCCAGAAGACATGATAGGAATTTTAACTCTTCAGAAAGACTATTATGGATCCTCCCTGGCAAGAATGGATAAACTACTTGGGGGACATTTTACAGATAACTTATTCTGTTGTCTATTCAGATTTCTCGGAGCCAATGACGATAAATTCCTAAGAACCTGTCAGGCTATTCTTCGGTTTGCAATGAACCGACAAGCCTTAGCATTTGAAAGTCTAGATTCATCTCTTGGAAATCTATGGCAGACTATCCAAAAGATCATTTTATCCCAAATATTGTCAGTTATCTCTAACTTATTTGATGAAATCAATAGAAATGTAAAGGGAAAACTAAACCTCTCTCTAAGCCAAAACGCAAATGACCTAGCCTACTGCCTATCCTGGAATGTGTTCGTGAATAACATGTTAAAATACATACGAGATATAGAGATTTCGATCCTTGATCTTGCGATTGACCTAAATAATAGTTTAAAATTGCAAGACAAATATCAGATTATTTATATCGAGGGGCTTGAGAAGAATCAAACAGCAAAGAGACTTCTCAAACTCATTGATATTATAATTCGGGCACGACAGAATGGAGAACTTTGTCGCAATACATCTGTCCCCACAGACACAGAATTAACCGCCCTTTATAATCGAGTAGATGATTTGATTGATACTCCAGTTGAAACTATTCCTACAACAGATACGACGGGTACAACAACGGTTAATGTAACGACTCTAAGTCAAAACAATTTTAATGACTGTCTTAAAAAAGTACCTCAGGAAGATGTCGAAAAAGTAATGGCTTGGATCAATAACTTGAAGGGTCAATCCTAATGGACAATATTTTTACAAGATGGTTTCGCGGAAAACCTACTCCTCCAGTTCAAGACATTATTGTTGAGGATAAATTTGACCCAAAGAATGTAACTGTTGTACGAAAAACTTTTCCAGTTAATCCTCCTACTATTACAGCAAAAACTTCGGGAGCAGGAGGTTCTACCCAAACATACGATTTATCTATTGTTGACAGATTCACGGATAGTGAGTCTATTGTTTTCCAAACCTTCTCCAAGATTGCAGAAAAAGCAACCAATAGTGGATGGACAACGGCATGCAAAGACGCAGAAGTTGTCACATATCTCAAACAACGTTTTACGGAAATTGCTATCATATCTGGCAAACCCAATGAGATTCTTATTAGAGAAGTATTAGATGATCTAATTAAGTACTCAAACTGTTTCCTATATAAGGTAAGAGATGCAGAAGCTTCAAGCGGAAACCCCATTAAGAATGAAGCTGGTTTAGATCCTATCGCCACCTATCTTAGAGTAGATGCCACAACTGTTACTCCTGAACGAGATGATAAGGGTAATGTTAAAAAATATTCTATTGCTCCAACAGTCCAGGGTGGTACAGGCGGGGGAAATACTAAACCTAAAAGTGTTCGTGTTGAGGATATGGTTCATATTTATTGTTATATGAATTCCAGAAATAACCTTGGAGAACCATATATCTGGCCAGTGCTAGATGATATTCGAGTTATGAGAAAACTTGAAGAAAACGTAGAACTTCTAATTCACCAACATCTATTTCCTCTCTACCAGTATGTTATTGGTAATAAAGACCACGAAGCTGAACCGGAGGAAATCGAAAAGGTAGCTTCTGATATAGAAAATATGCCAACAGAAGGATGTTTCATTACTCCATGGCATCATAAAGTTGAAGTTTTAGGAGCTCAGGGTGCAGCCTTGGATGCTACTAAATATCTTGATTATTTTCAAGCAAGAGTTATCAAGGGACTTGGAATTGGAGAGGTTTCCTACGGTATGGCGGGAGGGGCCTCAAGAGCGTCCTCGGAAACAATGTATAACTCTCTTACAGAAAAAGCGAAATTCTATCAAAAAGTATTTTCTTGCTTCTGGGATGAGTTCATAATTAAAGAACTTCTTCAAGAGGGTGGATACGAGACATACGACCAAGCAAATGTTGTAGATGCTAAATTTATTTTCGCAGAAATCGACATAGATAGTAAGATGAAAAAAGAAAATCAATTGACACAACTCTTTTTAAACAATGCTATTACATATGATGAATATCGTCTAGGACTAGGATATGAAGTCTTGGATACTGCTGGAGAAGAAGGAAAACTTCTATTCTTTAATCTCTTTGGTCCAGCTATGTTAACAACCTTCGAACAACAATTAGCTCAAATTGGTGCAGCTGCTAAAGCAGCAAATGCATCAAGTGGATCAACAAGTAATGCCGTACAACCAGAAAATCAGCATGGGAAAAACATGGCTCCCGGTAGAGCACGAGATCAATTATTAACTGATGCCGAAACAGATGTTGCTAGAGTTAAGAGATGTGAGGCTGTAAAACAACTTCTAGGAACAGTTAACACTCAATATGACAATGCTCGTAGAGATGTAATTAATGTCTTGGAAAAAGCAGAAATAGAAGGTCTAGGTATTCAAACAGGTCATACGAGTGCAGTTAAAATGACTCTAGGTGTAATGCAGGATTTTGTTACTGGCATTGCTCGTCCTCATCTTGAACAGGCCTTTACCGAAGGATATTTAACCGAAAATAGAGGAAAAGTCTCTGCAGCTAAACGCAGTCTCCAAGACATGCGAGCTAAGGAAGTAATTGGGAAATATGGAGATTTTGTTCGCAAAACCGTGACAAAACTACAAAATGATGTTATGAATATATTGGAAACAACAACCCCTGGTATTGATGAAAAAGTCAAGACCATAACGTCCTTATTTGATGTAAGGAAATATTACTTAGATTCAGCGGTAGTAACGGGGGTAAGCAAGGCTTATAACTTTGGTCACGCCTTTGCCTTAAAAGAAGCTGGTCATAAAACAGTAGTTGTTAAAGTGAACTCTGGAGCCTGTGATACTTGTAAGAAACTTGACGGGACAGTTCTTAAACTCGATCAAGCTGATCTAGCAGATATTCCTCCGCACCACATTAATTGTGAGTGCACCATTAAAGCAGAGGACACTGATGGCCAAACTAGCTAAAATCTTCGATGCCTTCGATATCAAAGATTCGTTAGATCCTATCGCTGCCAAGATTAAAGATCATGTAGCTAACATGGTTTTGGATAGTGCTCAATCTGGTAGTAAAGTTGGTCTTCTAAGTGAAATAGCTGTAACCCATGGTGGGATTGTCAATGGGAACTTTGGTTACTATAAACCTGAGAACTTAAAAGACTCTGTTAAAACATGGACCGAACCTTACCTTAAACCAATTCTCAAAAATCACGACATGCATACCGAACCTTTGGGTCGGAATTTAGGATCTATCTGGCGCGATACAGTTCCAGTAACAACACCAAACTTTAAGAATTCTATTCGTAATCAAAACTACTCATATCGTGGACTAGGACATCTTCAAAACCTATCCAATATTACTGATCCTGATGCAGTTACAAAAGTCCTCGATGGAAGATATCTTACCGTTTCTGTAAGTGGTGAAACAGATGAAATGACATGTTCTGTTTGTGGCCAAAACTGGTTAACTGATGGACGTTGTGAGCATCGTTTCGGACATGAGTATGTAGACGAAGATACCGAAGAATCTAAAATGGCCTTTTGGATTGGTGGCAGATTCGTTTGGGATGAATGGTCTTTCGTTAATGGTCCAGCTGATCCATTCGCTATTGTTGTCAACAGAGAGATTGCAGGAGCAACAAAAGATAACATTTTGGAAATTTATAATTACAAAGACACGACAACCATTGAGAAACAAGTAGCTGATTCTTCTCGCCGCATTTTTAAAATGTATGCCCTGAATGATTCACTAAAGAAAATGGTTCGTTTAGATGATACAACAACCGTTGAAAGTTTGTATAAAGTTTATGGGAAACGTTTAGTTAATGTAATTGATAAACTAGATGATCCTACAAACAAGCCTGAGAAAGGGGCTACAACAGTGGCAAATGATAATGCAACACCTGCTGTGTCTCCGCAACCAGAACCTGTAGCAGTTGCAACTCCAGCTGTGGTTGATCCAACCCCCGCTGTTGTTGTTCCTGACACACCAAAGGTAACGGATCCCGAAGTTCCTACTGTTCCTACTCCAGTTACACCTGAAGTTCCAGCAGTAGTTGAACCAACACCCGTAGTTACTCCCGAACCAGTTGTTGTTCCAACACCTACTGATTCGAAGGTTGTACCTGCAACGGTGTCAGTTCCAGTAAACGATGCGCCTCAACCTAATGATTTGTCCGATAAGAACACTGAATTAGTAGAGGAAAACAAAAGTTTAGTTCAGAAGATTGCCGATCTACAGACCAAGTTAAGAAGCGAACGTATCGCTCAGTTACTTGATCTTAAGCAAGCCCTTGGACTGGAAACTTGCACATCTGAAGAAGAGCGCAAGGCGGTTGTCGATGAGTTGCAAAAGAGGTCTCTGGAATCTATCGAAGATGCAATTGCGGATCTTCGTAAAGCTACTAAGGCACCTAAGCGAATCAAGCCAGCCCTAGTTTCTGTAAAGGATGATGAACATGGGACAACCCCGGTTCAAAGTGAGCTAGATCGTCTTCAAAGAACAATTGATAATTTGACTCCACTTCAAATTGGAGCCCTATTATTCAGCGGGAAATTTATGCCCCGCGTAGATAAGTAAGTAAGGAAAACCACGGAGGTTTTTAAATGACTGAATCAGTTGGTAATTCCTCGAAGTTGCCCGTCCGTAATTGGGCCTTCAGTTCGAGGACACGGCCTCAGTTCGAGATCAGTGATCCTGATCGTCCGGCAGTTGCGTACAAGCCTGCCACGGACTTACCAGTCGTGTTCATGGACATGGAGCTAAAGGATTGGGTAGTTCTTACGAAGGGAACAATTGTTGCCATTGATACTACTGGCTACTTAGTTCCTGCAAACGGTGGAGACACCACGAACGGTGCTTATACTTATACGATTGATGACCAAAATGCTGGCGTCCGCAAGGCCGATGGTACTTTGGCAGTCGCAGGAGATACAGCAGCCGTAACAGCAAACGTACCAGTCGGTGTTTTGCCTCTTGATGTATATCAAGATACAAAGGGACGCTACCTCAACTACAAGATCCAAAGTGATGCTATTGGCATTCTTTGCGAACGTGTAATTGAAGTTCCGTACTTTACATTCGCCGATCTAGGTTCTCAAAGCACAGCTGCTTTGTCTATCGCTGCCGCTAAAGCGAAGTACAATGCATTGGCCTATGCACAAACTGCCGGTGGTAACTTAGTCAACGGCGATTTCGTACAGGCAGATGCTAATGGGAAATATATTAAGTGGGCACCAGCAAACGTTGCTGCTCCAACAGCTGCAGAAATTCAGCAAATTGTTGGTCAGGTATTGCTTGTTGACACTGACTTCCCTAAAGACATGCTTCAATATGTACAGACTTATCCATACTCGGAGACGCCAGGTTCAGAAACAGGCGGGTTCCCAGGTCATTTGGCTGCAGTCGGCGCAACGAAGGCCGTCCGTATCCGTTTGAAGTTCTAAGGCAAACCTAACAGGAGGAAACGCCTAAATGAGTACACCGATTAATGATGCAGCCGTTGCAGAAAAGGCAATCAAGGATAAGTTCCGCAAGAATGTCGAGATGGCATTCTTGAATAACGGCTATGTATCTGACGATATAACCTATAAGGTTAAGGACTTATTGGTTTCTACTGACATGACGATGTTCATCCCCAAGGTGATCTCGCAGGTCATTAAAGAAGCTATTGAGCCACGCCTTATCATCTCGGAATTGTTTCAAACAATCCGGATCAATACTGGTCGCTCCATCGAGTTTCCCGCAGTGGGCGCTATCCAAGCGGAAGATATTGGTGAAGGACAAGCATATCCTGAGAAGCAGCTCGATCTAGGAGGCGGAAACATCGTCGCTATCAATGTGACGAAGTCCGGTCTTCTT
>Ga0172381_10006847_pt1 | contig 11370 bp, 14 predicted proteins | sample Leawel6488metaG_FD_119754 | JGI IMG/M metagenome (GOLD analysis project Ga0172381, IMG submission 119754) | Leachate microbial communities from a municipal landfill in Southern Ontario, Canada - Leachate well 64-88 metaG | ecosystem: Engineered > Solid waste > Landfill > Unclassified | place... | reverse complement strand
CAGCCTTCCATCCACTTCCTTTTTGCTCCAGCCTTCGGAATACACGATGTTCACCTGATAAGTGGTTCCGTAGTAAAGCAGGGAGACGGGTTCTGAGAACTCCTCCCCACCGCTCAATATCTGATTCCACTCATCAGTATAAAACGCCATCATTCACCTCATCAGGCCGCATTGACCAGCACGTTCGCACTCATCCAAGTATCCAAGGAAACAGGTGCCGCAATCGGTGCCATCTGCACAATGACCTTCGCCGGGTACGGAAACTCGTTGGACTTGTCAACCAAAACAAGTGTCTCGGCTGGCACATACGCCGGCATCCCATTGGCACCACGGCTATCACATGCAGCATACATGAAACGTCCCATGTTGTTGCTGTTCGCAAGGATCACGGTTCCAGCAGGGAGCATGTCGGTCGGGGTGCCCGCAAGGTCATACTTGGAAGCATAGGTGTAAATCTGGATTGCACCGATTCCGGGCACCATGATTTTCCCACCATCAGTCACCCCAGGGTAATCCGCAAGTGCAGAGGCCGTGATTGTACCAAGGGAGAAATTCCTGATATCCATGGCCTTCTGCACTGCGGTATCGTTCACCATCAGCTTGTGCACATCGGGGGCCACGACCATGCTGTTGGGCATGACTCCGCTCTTTGTGAAGATGCGCATCGCCCATGTGTAGATATCCCCAAGGATGTCAACACCAGTTCCGCCGGAGGTGTCCCACTTCACAGCAGGGTTCACACCGATGAGAGTCGGGTCGATGTCGAACACGATCTTGGAACCGTCCACCATGGTGACCTCGCCGTTAAGCAAGACCTCGGCGGCCATAAGTTCCTTGGCACGTTCGAAACGCTTCTCGATGTTCGTCTGCTTCTCGGCCAAAACCATGAGGGTCTTGGTGTTGTCGTCGAATGGGGTCTCAGCACTCTCGCCAAATGCAAGGGTCCCAAGGTCCTCAGCGGTTATGGCAGACTGGCCTGCGAAGTAGGGCGGCTCGTAAATGCTTCTCTTGTATGGATCGGTTCCAAGCACATGAGTCGGCTCACTTCCGCGGCGAATCGAGGTCGCCACCTTCTGCCCCGCCCGCTGGACCTCGATGGTCACATAGCGGTAACGGGAAATGACAGGGGCGTTTCCGAAAAAGAAATTTCGGAGGAAATTGCTAATCGGGTGCTCCTGACGATACATTGCGTGGACCTGCAACAGTCCGGTTGTCAGCAAAGGATCATAAGCCATTGTATCCCTCCTTATTCAGTGATTGCGTTCTTGATGTAAATACCAAGAGTACGCAATTCATCTTTGCAGTTTGCGACTACCACACCGTCTTTTGCGGTGATGGAGTTCTGGTCGAACAGGCCCCTGAGATACACGAACGAGCCGGTTGCATCAGCGGCGGTTCCGACAGTCACGTCGTTTCCAAGGATACCGTAGATATTCTCAGACCCGTCGGTTGCATCGGGATCGTAATCCACAAGTTTCCCGGCATTGGCGTTCACCGCCTGGGTGAGCGTCACCAAGAAACCATCACCAGCGGCGAAAGCAACCTCTTCACCTGCTGTAGCCTTGTCGGTAATGACAAACTTGATTTGCTTGGCCCATGTGTCGCCAGCGGTTCCTGCGTCGGTCTTTCCGATGTATGCACCATCAGGGGCATAAATCTCAAAAACAGCGTCGGCGGCAGGATCTGCGGTTGCGGCAGAGATGCACTTGAGCGAATAACCGCCAAGGGCATAACCCGTGAGAATCGGGGTGGTCACGTCCATCACGACGGTTCCCGTTCCTGTGTTTGCGCCTTCTGCTCCGGCACCGTCTTCAGTTACCGCGGCAGTGACAGCGCCTCCACCAGTGATCTTGCCGAGCAAGCGTCCCTTGAGATAGGTAGCCGCACCGGAAAGTTTGAGCAATGTCACCTGTTCGGTGATCAGAGCCCCAAGTGGATCAATCAGGAGTTTCTTGATTGAAATGTCCTTGTCCTCATAAAATGCCATGTTATTCTCTCCTTACGCCTTAGCGGCATTCTTTGCTTTTTCAGCTTCGATGGCGGCCTTCGCTTTTGCTACAGACTCAGCCATTTTGTTACTACCATCCTGTTTGGGAACCATCGGATTGATGGTATCCAAAGCGGATTCCTTCTCAAGCTCATTCAGGGAAGCGCTCGGGTTGGCAGGTGCCTGTACCGGGGTTTCCTGTTGTTTCTTGAGAATCGCAACGGATGCCTTCTCGACGGTATCCCCATCCTCAATCGCATTCTTGATGATTTCCTCGGAGCAACGGACGCCCCTCAGTTCCTCAAGAGACACGATGCGCTTCTTTTCTTCGAGCGCACCCTCTTTCTTACCTTCGGCAAATCCGGCCACACGCCCTTCCTCAGTAATCGCCTTGGCGATTTCCGGGTGCTGTGCCTTCAAAGCCTCGATGGTCATTTCTGTGTTCTGTGCCATCTGTACACCTCCACCCCCTGCTTGTAGAGAGGGCATGATTTTATTAACGCAACCGTCAAAGTTCTCGACAATCCCATCGACAAGACCCTTTTGCAAGGCCTCGTCAGCATGGAACGTGAGTCCCTTGCCAAACTGTTCAATTGCGTTCTCAGGAGTAACACCCCTGTTGTTTGCTAACATACCGACAAAAAGCTTCATAGCCTCGTCGATTGATTTCTGCACCTCGGTGGAACCTTCCTTCTCAAACGGGTCAAGGTTCTTCTTGGGTGAGTCGGTTGCACGGAATATCTTCTGCTTGATACCCGCATTCTTATAGGCTTCATCATAGTTGTAGGCTATTGCCATGACACCGACTGACCCAACGGTGGTCGATTGTGTGGAATATACTTCCTTGCAACAGGAAAGCAGGAGCAAGGCAGCCGATGCGACAATCCCCTCACCATAGCCATATACAGGTTTGGGGAATTGTTTGATTGCCTTGGCAAGTTCCAGAAGTCCTGAAATCTCGCCACCTGGGGAATTGATATCAAGAAGGATACCCTCGACCTCCGCGTCCTCTTCCATGACCTTGAGAGCCGAGATGATTTGCTTGTAGGAAAGCCCATACCACTCAGGTTCATGGGTGAGCTCGTCGTTGATGCTTATCACCCCAAGGCTCTTTATCATCTGTGTGTGGGTGTACTTGTACCATTCGTCCATAAAGTTATGGTCTCGGTCAAACACGGCTTCCTCGTTCACGTCTTGGAGCTGTGCGATCCGTTCCTCGTTGCGTTTCATCAAAAGATTTGCGGCTGTATCGGGAGAGACCGCCATATGCTGGTAAGCCCTAGCTTCGACCGATGCGTCAAGCGCAAGCAACTTGTATTCATTCATTCGGTTTCCTCCTTATCTTTCTCTTGTGATTCTTCCTTGGCAGGCTGTGCGTCGCCGTAGTCAACGACAAGCCCAAGCTCATCAAGACGATTATGGTATGCCTTGAGGTTGTCCGTCACATCATCTATGTCATTGTCATAGAGCCTACGAGCCTCGATGCTCGGGGTGGTGAGTCCTGCACGTATGCCCTCGATGCTGGCGTTCACGTTCTTGAGCGGGTCGATATTAAGGATTGAAGGTCCTCTCCATGTGGCCTCGCACCATGCCATGCGCATGATAGGGTTCTCAAGGAAGCCTTTGCACTGTATGATATTCTGCCTGACAAGCATCTCAATGAACTGTTCATAGACAATCTGGTTGTACTGGTAGGCAAAGGAGTCTGTACGTATGCGCCAATTGCGTGCCGCGGTCTGGATTGCAGCCTGCGAAGCGGAATAATTGCTGTTGAATGCCTTGAGCAATACCTCATACGGTGTGTCGATTCCCATGCTTATGATCTTGAGCTGTGCCTCGATGAATTTCCAAAACTCAGAGACCGGTGACTTGGACTCGACCATGGTTGCTTTTTTGCCAGCGGGAAGATTCCATATCATCCCGGGCCCCAATTCAGGTTGCCGTTCCTTCACCTCATCGGAATAGGAAATTTTCTCACCTTCGGGATTCAGCTCGTGCCATGTGTCTGAGTTCTGCTGGAGCTGGGCCATCGGCCCGTTTCCTGCTGTCTCGTCGATTTCCGCATCAGACTCAAGGAATACCGTCATGTTGGCCTGTACAACCGCCTTGACGATTTCTGCCTCGCTGTAGCGTCCAATCTGTATGATTTGATCCATAACCCTAAGAAGGATGGAACGCCCGCGTATTTGCCCCGGAGTCACATCGCCGGTCACCACCAAGTTGTACTGGAGCCTTTCTGTCCTTGAGCCATAGCGTGATACACGCTCGGTTTCGGGAAGATACTCGTTGGTGTTGGCCTTTGCCACATGATAGGCGATTTCCTTGCCTGTGATATCGGTCTCTACACCGCCCTTTATCCTGTCACTGTCGCTTCTGTTCGGACTCATCACCGCCTGTCCCGGGATGTTCTGAATGCGAGGAAGCAACAGGCCATTGCGCTCGGAAATACGTGCAAGCTTCACATGCAGGAGCATGTCACCCGATGCAAGAGCATTGGTGTAGGCTTCCCTCTGGAGAGCGCCAAATGTCTTTTTCCCATATATGTCGCACAGGGAAGCGTTTTTTGTCCATAAGTCCCAATACCATTCGATGAAATCCTTCACGGGCTTCACACCAGCCTCGGTCAGACCAAGTATCTTGTAGTTCGGTGCACTCTCAAGAGAAAGCCCTCCGCCTATCGAACCGTCAACGATAGTGTTCACGATTCCCGCGGCAATCGGGTTCTCAAAGAAAAGCCCTATGGATTTCTGCTGTCCGGCATTATGCTCTGCCGACATCATGTAGTTCATGTTGACAGGGTAGCTCACCACGAAATTATCAGTCTGGTGTGAGCGAGAACGTACATTGTAGATTGAGCTTCCCATTTGTTTTGGGCTGTGATAGATGGAGCTTGTGGTGGGATGCCTGCTTCTTCCTGATTTGCTCATATGCCCCTCATATGGACGATATTGCCCGTTGTGGTTCCGGCCACCAATCTCTCAAGCTGAGCGACCTTGTTCTGAAGACTTATGACCATGGCTTTCGCTTCCTTGAGATTCGCACGTGTCAACTCACGCCGGGTGTCACCATCGGTGAATGAGTAGGATTGGCCTGTGTCGGCAATCCTGTCCACCGCCGCAATCCATTTCGCAAGCCTTGTTTCCATCTCTGCTAGTTGCTCGGCATATGTCTTTGCCATGTATATAGTATCGCCCGATTCGCCCCATATCTGCAACATTTTATTCCCTATACTGCCTATTTGTAGCGTTATAAGGTTTTATTGTTTGCAGAACACGCTATATGTGGTGTATAATCCGCGCATGGGTGGCAAATATGAGCAGACGGATTGACTATCTCGTACAGGATCTTACCGATGGAACACAAAAGATATGCTACGGCAGGGACAGCCTGTGTGCTACCTTGTGGGGATTCGGATGCAAGGTTGACAAGAACAAACTAAGCAAGATACGGCAGAAAAACGCCGGTGTCTATTCCTTCTCGTTGCTATCCAAGAACAATCATGACATATCAATCGAGGAGCTTTTCGAATGACCAGAAAAAAAGAACTCATAACGCAATCCGAATTTGCAAGGCGCATGGGCGTGAACAAGTCGCAGGTCACAAGGGCAAAGGCCCGAGGAAGGATAGAGCTTGACAGGAAGACGGGACTTATCGACTGGCTCACCCAGAAGGACAGGTGGGAGGACAACCGCTCGGATTCGCTTTCGGGAAGTGGCAAGGCGAACAACCAGAAGACATCCCTTGAGAGAGGATTGCCAGCGGTAGGCGATATACCGCCAGTTGAGGATGTCGAGGGCATCGATGATATACAGGATGAGGTCGCCAGGTCAGTTGATGCACAGAAACCTGTTGATGATGAAGGAAAGATTCCCAAGAAAAATACTATAGCCTACCAGGACTGGCGTGAGCGCAAGGCGAGAGCCGATAGGCTGGAAGCCAAGCTCAAGGTGGAGATCGGTGAGCTTATCCCAAAGAACGAGGTGATTGGGGTTATCCTTGCCACGCTCGGTGGGTTGAAGAACGGAGTGAAAGCCCTGCCGAACCGAACCGCCCTTGATATTTGGGGAATCGTGAAGGAATGGTGCATCAAGAACGATGCACCCATAAATGACGATGCAAGCGCCGATTTGCAGACCGAGATAAAAAACATCCTTGAAAAGGAAACCAATACCATACTCACCGACATCCAGACACAGAAGAAAGCCCTTGACAAGGAGGCTGAGGAAATTGCCAAGAAATCCAAGACAGCCGAGAAATAAGAGACCACCAAAGCCTAGCACCTCACGTGAATGGGTATGGAGCCAGGTTCTCAAGGCTTTGGAACCGCAACCGCTGGTATCAATAAGCGAGTTTTGCGATGGGCATCTCCAGCTTTCTTCAAGGGATGCGGAACCCGGTCCCTATAGGCTTTCACGCACTCCTTATGCCAAGGAGCCGATGGATGCATGTTCTCCCTCGAGCAAGTATCGAAAGATAGTGCTCTGGACGGGTACCCAGCTCATGAAGACACAGGTCGAGCTGAATACCATCTATTTCTATGCCGTCAACTCTCCGACCTCAATCCTGTTTGTATTCTCCAATGCCGAACAGGGGAAGCTTCTGGTCAAGACACGCATAAACCCGATGATCGACGCGAACCCCGACCTCAAGGAGCGCATCGGCAGCACACGCAATAACTCCAAGGGTGATACCGCAAACTACAAGGAATTTGTGGGGGGATTTCTCAAGCTCGGTAGCGGACAGTCCGCATCATCACTCAAATCCACCCCATGCCAGATTGTCATCATCGATGAGTTCGACGAGATGCCGGATAACGTTGAGGGCCAGGGAACGGTTGAGGCATTGGCTGGGGCCCGCTCGTCCACATTCAACGGGCGGGACAAGCTCATCATCAGCTCGACCACCACGAACAATGAAAGCAAGATAGCCAAAGCCTACGAGACCACGGACAAGCGCCATTATTTTGTACCTTGTCCAATATGTGGGGAGATGATTGAATTCCTATGGGACGGCCTTCATTTCAATTATGAGGGACAGCTTGTCAAGAATGTGTGGTATGAATGCCCTAAGTGCCATGGGACCATAGATGAGCACCATAAGAAGCACATGGTAGCACGTGGCAAGTGGATACCGACCAACACCAAGCCCACGGATCCAAAATCGGTTGGATATTGGCTCTCGAACCTTTACTCACCATGGAAAAGCTGGGCTTCAATAGCCACCGAATATCTGATAGCCAAGGACGAGGTGGAGAAGGGATCACATTCGTCCATGATGTCGTTCTATAACAACCTGCTTGCCCTTCCCTATGAAGTGGCCAACGACAAGCCCGATTGGGAACAGCTCTATATCAAGGCGAAGCGTGAGGGGCGGTATCACCGGGGACAGATACCTAATGAGGTCATGGTTCTCACAAGCGGGGCTGATGTTCAGGAGAATCGTCTTGAGGTGGAGATAAAGGGGTGGGGAAGGAATGGCAGGTGCTTCTCAATTGACTACTACCAGATCATGTGTCCACCCGGAACGACAACTAAGGATATCAACAACCAATGCTGGAACGACTACGAGCAGATGGTACTAAGAAGGACGTTTTACCGCGAGGATGGCGTTCCCTTGCAGATATTGGCAAACGCAATGGACAGGGGGCACAACACCCCACAGGTCAACGCTTTTTGGATGCGCATGAACAACCCAAGGTTTTTTCTTGTCCGCGGAAACGCCAGCATGGTATCTAGGCTTTCCATGGAGAAGGAGGATAAGGGTGGAAGTACAAGGCAAGGCAAGAGCAACCAGTTCAGGGGATCTTCCTACAAATTTTTTGACATTGGTGTCAACACGCTCAAGGCCGAGGTGTATGCAAATCTGTTGCGAAAAGAACAGGTGCAGGATGGAATCATCCTAGATACCCCGTACATGATGTATTTCCCCGATGACTATGACGAGGAATACTACCGACAACTCACGGCGGAGAAGTTCATTCCACCATCGGTAAACAAAAGGCATGGGGAATGGGTAAAGGACAAACAGGACAGGAACGAGGTGCTTGACTGCACGAACTATGCGCTGGTCGGGTTCTACAAGCTGAACCTGCACAGTTATGGCGACAGGGAGTACACTTTATTGGAACAACACCTGAAATCCCAACAGAAGATACCTGACATGAAAAAAGCCACCGCTCAGAAGAGGGTGGCCACGCTGGTGTCGAAGGGGATTAGATATTAGCTATTTGCACTTATAAGTACACTTGTCAAGTAATTGCAATGCACACTGGATTAAGTAAGTGGTATTTTTTTCATACCAACTTTGGGTTATATCTTTTCCACATCTTACACGTATTCTACGCAACTTTTTAGAATATTCTCTGTTTTTCAAAATAATTCTGCCGCTTTTGAAATATTTCTTTCTCTGTCGTTTTCTCATCACGTCCTCCCCGATGGTATATGTCGCAAAGTTCGTTGTATTCTTCAATCCATGCAAGGCATACTTTATCGTTTGTGACAAACATTCTATTAACAGCTTCTTTTATATCATCCATGCGGTTTTCATCGTGGATGGCTTTAGGCATAAGCCCTAATGGTGGTTTTATATAGTGGCAACCAAGCTCCCCTAAATCAACTTTTGCATAAGCATCGATTTCATTTCTGTCCAAAGAAAGTTGTTCACATAGCGCTTTCCTTTCATGATAAACCACCATTTCAAAATCACCAGCTTCAATATGTGATTGTCTTACTGCTCCTAAAGCCATATCACGCAACAGCAATCCTTTTTTGATTCTTGCTTCATGGATGATATCCCCGAACTCACGCTTTGTCATCACGCCCTCCCATTCCAGTTGTCGATAGCTTCTTCCTTGGTAGAACATCCTGCTGTTATACATCGAACATTACCGTATGTGCGACAGTACCATAATACAACTACTTCAGAATGGCACTCAATTACAGGATATTCACCCCAACAATTTGGAAGACACCCATCGTCATTGAGGACGCCAAGGTCTTTAATAATTAAATTCCTAGCGAAAACAGGACATGGTCGCTGATTAATATCCATTTTACATCCAATAATACTTTCTACCTTGCATTCAATAGTTTTTAATCCGACGCTACATAGGAACGAACAACCATCACATTTATTGTCTCTGTAAGGCGTCACCGCCTTCACCATGTGCTTCTTCCCGTCAATCTCCTCAATCCACTGGTCACCTAATTCTTTCATTTTTCACCTTCTCATTAAGCTTAAAAATCATTGGTTATCCTCTTCTTCTACAACATCACGCTTAACTATTGTGGGCTTTATTTTTCCCGCAAGCTGGTCAAGGATATCCTGTCTCTTCCAATCAAGGAATCCAAGAATCTCTATCGCACTAAACCCATCGTTTCTTCCTTTAACATAAAACCCCTTTTCTGTCTCACCCATTGAAATCTCATAATGTTTTTCTTTCATCCCATTCTCCTTCTTGTTCTATGGTTGGATAGGTATTAGGTTATATCTTTGACAACACCACCATTTCGCACAACCTCGACTTTAATAGGGCAATTCGTATTCTTGAACGCCTTATTGGTGAAAAATGATTTTTCCAACAATGGTTGAGGAACGCAATACTTATTATGCAACTCTGAAATCTGCTCCGCATCCTTTTTTGACATTGCAAGGCAGATATTCCTTTCCCTGTTTTCTACCCACCATTGCTTTTCACCATTCACAATAAACTGCTTGACACTCCATTTGCTTGAATCTCTGATTCTGATCCCTTTAAAAATTTTTTCGATACCGTCATTCATATTCATACATTTTTCTCCTTTACTTTTGCCGACTATTTCAGACGTTTCAATGACTTTTCCATAAGGATGGTCATATTTGATATATCCTCAACCTTGCGCATCTCGATACGCTTCCGCTTCTGTTCTGCAAGCTTGGCTTTACGAAGCTCTGCAAGCTCCTCAGGTGACATTCCAGCACGCTCTTGCTTGGAAAGTGATATATTTTCCCATTCATGGCGAACCGATGCGCTACGGGCTTTTTTTATAGCCTTGTCGATAAAACTTGCTTTCTTGAATTTCCTTGTGTCCATAATTTCTCCTTTAAACTCCTAAAATATGTCTAGTTTTTACAAACTCATTGCGCCCATTTTTTAACCTGTGCTCGGTTTGCCTTATCTCAATCGGGTGGCACCTTTCAAGAATCCTTGAGAATATGCGCTTGTTTGAGATATCTTCAGGTCTCTTTATATCCTCAAGAGAAAGGTTTGTGGTGATAATCATCGGCAACTTGGCGGTGTATCTGGTATCAATAACACCATAAATAATCTCTTGCATGTAGTCGGTTCTTCTCTCGGTCCCCATATCGTCGATGAGCAACAAATCATAGGAATTGAACGATGTGTAAAAATCGGTCTTGTCAAAGTCTGCGAAAGATTTACTCGCTAGGTCGGGAAAAGAAGTCGCCTTGCATGGGTATCCTTGATCCAAGAGGGCATTGAGAATGCAGTCTGCAAAGAACGTCTTCCCCCCGTCCACCAAACCATGGAATAATAAACCCCTGCCTTCTTTAAAAAATGATGCGAAATTATCAACATAACGCTTGCAAGCGTTGGTTATCACAGGAAGGGAGTTGTCGTCTTGATCAAAAGTGTTTTTGAGAAGCGAAACATCATTGAAGGCATTCCCTTTATTAAAGATAATCCTCTCAATAAGACGTTGCTTTTCATCCTCTTCCTCTTTTATGCGCAATTTTTCAGCCTGGCACGCACAAAGACATGCGAAAAGTCTCTCAGAACCAAGAAACATTTTCCTCGATTCCTTAGGAGTATTGCATTTTCCGCAATACAAAAGCCCGTCCTTAATATAATCCCCTTCACTTTCTGTTGATTGAAAGTTCTCAAAAACCTGCTGGATCATATTATCAGCTTTCAAAATGGCACATCTCCTTTTTCCTTGAACGGGTCAAATTCTGTTCCTCGTTCGGTGTAATATTTTCCGTTCTCGATTCTAAACACACCCTTCGCTTGGAGTTCCTTGGATATTTCGTTGCCTTGTTGCTTTGAAAATCCCTTCTCATTCAGATACCCTTGGAATTTTGAGGCGTTGAATAGTGTAGCAGGCCTCAGAAACTTCTCATACTCAGTCCCTTTCCAATCCTTGACTTTATTGTCGATAACAGTGATAAAGTCCTCTTTCGTAAATCCTTCCTTAAGTCTAGCGTGAATAAATTCATTATGAGTTTTGGTCGCTTTGTATTTGGAGGAGGTTTTTTCATTGAGGTAGGCAATTATTTCGTTGCAAACCTCACTATATGTATTACTATCCTTTACTTTACTATCCTTACCTAAACTATCCTTACCTAAACTAACCTTAACTGGGTTTACCGTTGGTATGACATTTGGT
>Ga0172381_10006846_pt1 | contig 11372 bp, 19 predicted proteins | sample Leawel6488metaG_FD_119754 | JGI IMG/M metagenome (GOLD analysis project Ga0172381, IMG submission 119754) | Leachate microbial communities from a municipal landfill in Southern Ontario, Canada - Leachate well 64-88 metaG | ecosystem: Engineered > Solid waste > Landfill > Unclassified | place... | reverse complement strand
CGGTAAAACGTGCGTTACGTTTCCAGACTGCGTAGGATTGCCGATAACGGTACTGGATAGTTGAGCCACGGTAAGATTCGCAGAAGACGAGCCGTCAACAAAGGTAGGTTTTACCCCTGTCCACGTAACACCTGTCACATTCGCCGAACTTGTTACGGTCAGATTAGCCGCCCCAAGATTAGTAAGGCCGGTCACACTCCCGCCGGTGATGGCGACGTTGGATGCGTCTGTCAGGCCGGTGACGGGGGTAGCCCCGCCGGTTTGATATGGCCCGGCATAAGATACTCCGGCAAGCAACAAGAAGATGATTAAATATCGTAATGTTTTCATAGTTTAATACCTCTTGAAGTACACAACATAACTAGCTGTTCCGGCTGTGGTTATGTTGATATAAATTCCCTTGCTGCAATCAACGGGCGGATAAACCCCGAAAGACTGTGTTTTTGTATTGGCGTTTTGTGCAAAGGTAATTGTCGGCACAATCTTTTCGCCTGATGTTGACGTTCCGTTGTGAATATCAACCGTGATTACGTTTGTGCCGTCGCCGGTGATGGTGATACCGTGAAACTCCGCTTTACCACTGACAATCGTTGCGTCCGCTGTGAGGTTTGCTGAATAGTCCACCTTATCCGCGAAGACCGTCACCGAAAACAACATGATCAAAATAACCAAAATAAACTTTTTCATGATTCTCTCCTATTTTAAATTTTCCGGCGCTCCCAGCCATTCCCTTGTCTGGCCTGAATAAGATGTCACTCGCCCTTTGAAATATTTTTCATTTGCGTTAAGCCATTCCTCTTTAATGTTGCCGCCTCTGAATTGATTAACCACTTTTCCGGGAGGATCAAAGAAATGACCAGACCCATCAAGAGGAACACCGCATAAAATAATCTTTTCGTACCCCAGCGCCAAACCAACCATTGTCGCAAAAAGCCCCGAACTTCCCCCTCTGCCGCCTTCAATAACCCAGATGTAATCCAAGCCATGTCTCGTCTTAAAGTCGTACTGTGGGAGATTCTCGTTGTTTTCGGGTAGCCTGTGCGAATGCGTATGAACATAAGAAGGTTCGCATTGGTTTGTCATGCGGAGTTGCCGCCAAAGCGGAGGTTCTTCAGGATGCAAAGAAACGCCGTGATGAACCCGCCCCTTAAAGTGCATGATCATATTGTTAATTGCGATGACTTCGACTTTCTCAAAATCAACTTTGTCTATGTCATCCCAAATGCACCTGGCCGAACCCAATACGACAGCGGTTCCGTGATAATTTCCGGCACAGGCCGGGCGGGGATGTAAATCCGCCCGACCATAGATGCCGTTACTTTCCCAAAGAGGAACTTGCATTTCCATTCCTTACAGGCAATTTTTCAGATAAATGACCCATATCGTTCCGGTCATTTCTTCCGTTGCCGTGGTTAAGGTTACAATCATATCCTCGGTTGCGGTGTACATACGGCCGGCTTCGGTCGTACACTGCGTGACCTGGCCTGCCGTGGTGAATACGGTTGCCGCAAGATAGCGGTCAGCGTCGCCCACCGTGGAACCGTCCGACGCCTTAATATCGCCCAGCGCCAAAGTTCCGGCAGACGAAAGATCATCGGCAATGACCCAACCTGTTATAAACGTTTCACCTTTACGCAACAGACCCACCTTAATGGTTGAGCCTGTTCCCAATGAAGCGGCTTCGTATTTACCCATAACCGCTTTTACCCGTCCCTCGTATTCCGTCCCCATGTAAGAAGCGGGAGAGGGAGAAACGGCCTTAGTGTATTCAACTGTTTTTACTGCATCGCCCATTTTTCATTTCCTCCTTTAAGCTTCAAGGCAGTCGATTTCGACGATGCCTTTTTCATCCATGCGGGTGGCGCCGATGGACATTCCCAAATAAACCTGATTCGCCATGTTCTTGTCCCGTCTGGGGCCGACATCAACAACCACATCCAAACCGACAGCCAAAAGCAGACTGTTTTTCTGACCGGCAATACATTTGCGGATTGAAGAAGCGACAGACAGTCTTTCGGAACGGACGAATTTAAACCCCAGGAAGGTGTCAACGTCGCCGTTAACCAGCGCTTTAACAGACGCGAAATCGCTTGATGTGACTTCCGTCACACCCAACAGATCCTGCAACTGCTTGGAACCGATGACACAAAAACGACCTTCATCATCAACTTCATTGGCATCCAGAATCTGTTTTGCACTCCGAAGTTTCGCAAGCGTCAGTCCTGCGGAACCATTGGCAATCTGGTTATTGGATGTGTCAAAGGTGTAAGACGTGGAACCATCGACTCCGCCGTAAGCGGTTCCGAAAGCGGCGGTGATCATCGCGTCATCCATCGCCCGATTCATTGCGTTGCGGGCGTTGAGGGCGTAAGCACTGGCCGGATCGGTCAGTATCTTTTTGAGGTCCATGTTGTCGATCAGGTCGGCCCAATCGTAATCGCCCAGGGAAACACGCCGTCTCAGGTGAGGCGTGCTCACTAAAGGCGTGTCGGCGTGACGCTGTGTGCGCAGAACGGCCGCGGTTGAATTTAACTGATCAAAGAAAGCATTCTTCCCCACAACCCCGGTCTCTACTCTGACCAAAGGCCGCAGGCGGCTTTCTTTCTGCTGCATGAGAATCTGGACATTGGCTGAATATTGTTCAACCATTGCAGTGGTGATTTCTGTACTCATTTTTAATAACCTCCGAAAAAATTTTATGTTTTTTCGATGGCTCTACCCGTGAAACGGAAGCTATCATTGGCACGGTTCGCTGTGCCTTTGGCGGCCTGTTTTCGGCTTCCACGGACTCAAAAATGAGCTACCCGACTGCTTAACTTTTACTCCTTTACGGACTCTTGCGAGTTACCCGTTCCAGCGATCCCTCCATGAAGCGGGCGGATTGTTGGCTTTATTGCAAATCTTTTCCAGTTCTTCGACAGGCTGGAATAAATCTATGACCTGGCCGGTGTTTCTCTGGATTTCTTCCAATTCCCTTTTAAGGGCATAAGATAAGGCTGGAACCGGAATAGTGACTTCCGGTTCTGTAACTGTTTCTACCCTTGGCAGATCAGCGTCTTTCGTTTTCTTTTTTGGTCTCGCCATTGGCCTTTGTCCCCTTGTCTGTGTATTCGTTTTTATTCGGCTGCCCCCATTGGGTTACAACCCTCCGGCTTTCTTTTTTTGCGTCAAATTTATCGCTCATATAACCCCCACTGTTTTAGTTCCGTGAATTAACGACTGCAAACGGTAAACTTCATCGACTGCCGACTGATGCTGAGGATGGCTATTGTTCCAATAAGCCCCGTTCATCTTGTTGTCTTTGTCGTACAGGATTGCGTCCAACTTCGCTTTCGGGTCTTCACCGAACAGGTCAAAGGTTTTGTCGCCCCTCAAAGCCGCGTCTTCCAGCATACCCTTTGCGACATTTCCGAATACCTTGACGACCAGCGGATCGTTACCGAATTTGTCAATAAAAGCCTGAACTTCTACGGGATCGCCGCCGAATCTCTTTAAGGCCGCTTGCGCTCCCCTCATGTACTCATCATATTTGTCTTTGGTTCCCAATTCCTTGATGAGCGCATCCATGGTTTCTTCGGCTTTCTGGCTCTGCTCCCCTTCAAATTTCTGAAACAGGTCGATATTGTACTTATTCCAAAGGTCATAAAGCCCCGCCGCCTGTTTAGGAAGAATTCCCAACTGATGAAATGCCTGCCGAAATGTCTTCTCCATGTTTTCGTCGTAGGGAAGATTCTCCGGGTAGTCGGCCGGTTTTGCTAATTGATACCCGTCCGCGTCTTTCGGGCGCCCCAATTTGTTGAAGACGTGTTCCCAATTTTCCGGGGTGTCCAGCTTCCCTTGTGGAAGTACCAGTTTTTCGCCGCCAATTAAGCTCTGCGCCGACTTAAATGATTTTAGGACTTCTGATACGGGTTTGCCGTCAAACGGCTTAAAAACGGGATCATCCTTGAATTCTCCCAAAAGTTCCGCGTTGATGGTTAATGCGTTCTGATTGCCAGAATCACCGCCTTGATTTCCCTGATTGCCAGGATCATTGTTCTGATCGTCCGCCATAAACTTAAATCTCCTTTGCTATTTGTGATTTCATCTCGTCAGAAAGATTTGACAAGATGTATATAAATACGTTTCTTTCACCTTCCCGAAACGCTGTTTCTATTTGATCGCCCGGAACATACGAAGTCGAGAAAGCATGGGTGAATTTCAGAATGTCCTTCAAAACTTCGAAGCCCGTCTGGGTAGAGAAGGTCAGGCCGTAATTGATGCGCTTTTGCTTCTCAATATCTATCGCTTTTTGAACGATTTCGGCTTGCTCGTCTTTGTTTGTGTCAAATATTTCTTCCATTTATTCTCCCATGAGGGCATTAATCGGGCTGCCCTGTTCCGGTTTCTTGCTTAAATTCGGCACTTGACTTGCCATGGCTTCCATTTGCGCGGCTTCCTGCGCCTGCGCCTGCTGTTCTGCACGCTCCGCCCTGATTTCATCGCGTCTTTCAGGCGGCATTAAATACTTGATCGGCATACCCGACCGATGGGCTGTTCCTTGCGCAATTTCGTCAATGTCGTAATTATCAAGGATTTCCGGCCGGACTTCGGCAAGTTGACCAACAAAACTTAGAACGGCTCCCGTCGCCTGTGTTTCAAAGGACTTCATCGCTAAGGCCAATCTTCCAACGTACTCAACCGATAATCCTGCATCTTTCAGTTCGGGCGGAGGCGGCAATAACATTCCCCCGCGGTACATGATGAAGAATACCCTCGTTAAGAACGGGTCAAAAAGTTCCGTTTGCTGCCGTCCCAAAGCCGGGCCCAGAATAGACAGGTTTTCTTCAAGCCTTTTGCTGATTTCATACGCCGTGCGGTCATTCGACTGATCAGAGGCCAGTAATTGAAATAAATCGTTATAAAAGGCCTCTTTGATGGCCTGCCGTCTTTGTTCTTCGACTTCCAAAGCAACTTCGAATCTGGCCCCGGAATGAAAGACTTTCGGTTCCTGTCCCGATTTGTGGTAAATAATGCCCCCGGCTTTGGTGTTTGTTGTTGAGAGGCTCGCCTCATTAGAGGCCGTGATGGGAGGGTCAATCATCTTTTGGATTCCCCTCATGTTGTCGTAACACATCTGATTGAGCATTTTGACATCAGGCAAGGCATCCATCGCCGGGGAGCGTCCGTAAGACTCGCCGGGTGTCTTTTCCCAGCGCGGGCAAGCAAACGGAAATTCGTTATATCCGCTTTCGCTTAATAAATTGTGTGTTTTTCTCTCAATGTAAACGCTCGCATACGGCATATTCACATTGCTTTTCTTTCTCCAATCATAATCATTTCGTGGAAATACACCGTGTATGATTTCAAATGCTTTATCAGGTGCATTGTCTTTATAGGCTTTTTGGATCTCATCGGAGCATTTGTCACCCCATAACTGAATGCACTGTCGGGCGGTGAATTTCTCCATCCTGTAAATCCCGTCAACCACACCCTCTGCGTCTTCGGTAAGACAGCAGTTCCCGATGGAATAGGATTGACAGTTTATGACGTAACGGGTTCCGGGTGTAATGTACAACACGCCGGTCCCGGTGAATCCTTCGTTGTAATAGATTTCATGTAAAGCCAGCGGAGCATTGGATGAGTTGATTGCGTTGCGCATTCTTTCCGTGCTATCGGAAAGCCAGAATTTGACATTGGCGTTTTCAGCCAGCTTTTGGTCTTTGGTCGTCAACATAAACCACGGAACTGATTGAGGTGTTAAATTGCCATATAAGCCATTGGCGAACACCCTCAAGGCTCTGATGGCCGCGCCGTCATAGATTTTCGACATCCGCTTTGCGCCCATCTGCTTTTGGCTGTTGATGTTCTGATGAACGGGAGCCATGTAATCCGCAATCTCTTGCAGATGAGTTTTTAATGTGGATTTTTCTTCATCCAGCTTATTGTATAATTGAACTACTTTTTTCGGTTCGATCATGTCTTATTGCCCCGTTGTCTCGCGTCCGTAAGTCCCGCCGCCCAAAAGTCTTTTTTTCGTAATTGCCGCTTTGCCTTTGTTGCCTGCAAAGGTGTTTTGTGTCGCTGATGGTAATCCGGCCGCCATCCTGCGTCTTTCGTCTTCCATGGTTGCAGATGTTTGTCTGGGTACGCCGCCCGGTGCAACCGGCTTTGGTTTGGGTACTGGAAGATCAGTCTTTTCAGCTACGGGCGGAAGTTCTGCTTTCGGCTTTTTGGTCATAAGGGTTGACGCCGCTTGACCGGCTACTGTTCCAACTGCGGCCGTACCAAGTGATTTTGCCGCCGTTCCTAATAAGCTACCCTTTGCGGCTTCTGTTGCTCCGGCTGCCGCGCCACCGGCTCCAATCATGTCACCAATTCCTTTAGCCACCCACCACCACGATTTTACAAATGCTAATCCCGCCGCCATTACCGACCTCCAAATATGTTATAATCCGTCTGCTGTTGACGGCTTGATAATGTAAAAATATCCGCTACCGTTGATTGATGTTGCGGCCTGTTTGCTTTGTTGATCAATTTCGGTGTGTTAATTGAACAGTAAATCACGGCATCGCCATCATCCGGAGAGCGTCCAATTCGTTTCTTGATTTCGCTTTTTTCTTCAATCTGAATTCCGCCTGGCTTCATTTGCCAAAGCGGAGCGCATAGATCGGATTTCAGTTTAGGATCGGGAGGTAAGGCTATATTATCGCCGGTCTCCGGATCCAGGCTTTCCCTGAATCTCCAATGGATCATTGCTCTTAGATTTCTGAATGTTAATCTTCCTGTTGCTTTGTCGGTCTGGGCGACACAAGACTTTGTGTCATAACCAACTATCGGCTCAACTTGCATTCCATTTGATTCAAGGTGTCCAATTGTTTCACCGCCGACACCCAAAGCGTCAACATGAATTGGCGCCGCGTCTTTGACACAAGAAACGACTATTCCGGCTGTTATAGATCCATTGGGCGTTTCTTTTCCGGGCCAGCGTTTTAATTCCGAATACCAACGGCCATAGCGTGTCGATACAACGGTTTGATCTGAACCACCCCGCGCAACATCGACTCCCGCGCTTGTCATTTCGCCCTGTTTTCCGTTGGGTGTCCATCGTGCCATGGCCGCGTCAACCCACGCCGTCGGGAATACTTGCCAAACACTATCTTCCACACCGGCCTTGAAATCGCCGTTTAGCATCTGTGATCTTAATGGTTCTGGTAGTGCCTGAAGTGTCGCTTCGTAACCCGTAGCCATCAAAAAAGGATTGTCTGTTACTCTTGAGGAAATGAATGTTCGTGATATCGGCTGTACCATGCGTCCATTCAGTTTAAAAGGCCGCCCACTTTCAACTTCAACATCCTTTCCGTCAATGGTCGTGTACCAGCGTATTTCTCCCGGTAAAGCGGGATTAGGATGTTTGTCATCAAGCCACGGCGCCCAATACTGAATAACCCAGCGTCCGTTTTCGTCGGTCGGCGGATTGCCCGCGCAAATAACACGGCATCTTTGACCTGGAGTAGTTGTCCGTAACCAGCCAATTAAAAAACGAAACTGGCTTTCAAGGAAGTGGGTAATTTCATCAAAGCCAATAAAATCATGTGGCCGCCCCTGATATTTGTTTTCATCTCCCAGGTTATTACATGAACCGAATTCGATACGACGATCCGGAAGACGTAAAATATCATCCTGGCCATTCCAGTTTTTCCGGGATTTGATTATTTCATCAAGTAAGCGGTTTTGAATGCCTAAGAGTTGCGTTGATTGTCTGCGGTAAATAATTGAATTGGTTTGCTGTGTTAAGCTGTTGCCTAAAAGTAAATCTGTTTTCCCGCCGCCAGCTGAACCACCATAAAAAACTATATCGGCCATGCTCTCTAAAGCATCGGATTGCGGCCCGACCATCGGAACCCAAACAGGAAGTTCAGCCGCGAGTATATCATCAAGTTCCTCGCGTTCTTTATCTCCCATTGCTTCTAATATGCCGGATATTTCCTCAATCTTTCTTGCCGCGCTTTGCATTCTTTTTCCTTTTAGCCGCTTGGTCAAGTAAATAAACAAGCCGCGTGGCTCGTTCCATGTCTGTGAATAATCCGCCTATGCTTTGAGGCTTTCCGTTGGCATCCGGAAACTCGACTTTCTGATTCTTTGGTGGATAATGATTCCCCAACTCAAACGCCATATCCAAAGCTTTGATCTGCGTTGCGTGGTCTGGAACCTCGATGAAATCCATAGTCTTTGTACCGGCATCTTTGCCCGACACACAGGAAATAGATTTTTGCGCTTCGAGCAATTCGCCAAGCTTGACAACCAAACGCGGTAAACCCATACCGGCATCTTTCAAAGCCTGTTGGGTTTCGGATATAACTTCTTTGCCAGCCTGAATGCTATCCATGGCTGCATTATCTCTTGTTTTTTAAAAAGATGGAATTTGCCAAATGTATGACAGATGTATGTCATTGCTTTTTAAGCTGCCAGCGAATGACTTCTTCAGGAATTATATAGGGCTTACCGTTCCATAACCTATGAAACGGCATCCCTGATTTTCTCCAACGCAAAACTGTACGCCATGAATAGATTCTGAATTGTTCTGACATGAAAGTCTTGATTTCATCATGCCCGATTTTTATGTCTATTTTATCCATGGCCTCATCCATGCTTTTCAACAAAGTCTTTCAGCGCTTCGATGTTCTCAAGGATCGCCGCGGCTTTCTTAACTCCAATTCCAAACCACTCTTTTTTTGAATCATACTTATTTTCCCCCAGATAGACGTTGAACATGGGGTATTCCCTTCCGTTGTCCGCTGTAAATGTTGTTTCTTTCCATGTGTCCGGCATATTAAACTCCTTTTATATTTTGCGCCCATTGAACCAGATCAATCGGCTGTTTAAATTCTTCTGATCTCGCTCTATGTTCCTCCGCGTTGTAATTCATGTTTTCAAGCGTGATTATCTTTTCGCAATAGGCCCAGGGCGCTTTGACTTCTCCGACTTTTGAAGTCTGTTCAATAAGCCGGTTAAACGTATGGATTATTGCTTTTGGATTTTTGTTTTTATAAAGCTGAAAAAATTTCTGTATTTTAAATGTCGGGTATAGTTCTGATATTTTTCTATACAGGATATTTAATTCATCCAGGATTTTTTGATCTTCAAAAGGCGACTCTTTTTGAGGGGAGTTATCAACAGGTGATAAGGTGTCTTCTGTGGCTTTTATATCTTTTTCTTTATTCTTTATTCTTATATCTTTATTCTTTATTCTTATTGCTTGGAAAGTTTCTTCTTCGTCACTTGGAAGTTGCTTGGAAGTTTCTTGCAAGGTATCTGATGTATAATTGTCTAAAAGTTTCTTAAATTTAGGAATGAAAATAGTTACTTTGTCATTATTGAAATTTATTTCCCATCTATCTTCCTTGGTTGGATTTTGCGATATTTTCGTGAGAATCTTTTGCAGTTTTGAAGTGGAAAGTAAGAGTTGGTCGCGTAAGAACCGAGTTTTGACGCAGAGTTCATAGCGTTCTGACGGCACGAAGTTGTCAGCATAAATCTCTAAAGTGCCGAAAAAAACCAGATAGGCATCTGATCCAAACTCATACATGAGTTCACGAATAAATGGATTATTGAGGCTCTTTGACAAATGTTTGTACCACTTCATAATTCCCTCTCTTTCCCCTTGATTTAAGCGGCAGGCCGGGAGGGGTTCCCCGGCCGTTCGTCTGGCCCAGACTATCCGCCGTGTTTTCGATATTGTCTCGCTATTCCCTTGATTTGCCGTTGTGTTACGTCATCCCTGTAACAATTCTGGCACAACTCATCTTTTGCGCTATATAAATCTATATTTTTTCTTCCGCATATCGAGCAATCACCCTTCAGCCGGATGTATTTTTTTCGTTTCGGGTTTTCTTTCCGTTCCGGATGGTAAATCTTAAAATTCTCATTGGTTATATTGGATGCCCCGCATTTGTAACAAGTATCAATCGGGTCATTACGGAAATCATTAAGCGTTTGGCATTTTGTACAAAGAGCGATCATTTGCACACCCCTGTTTGATTAATCTCTACTATCTCCAATTCAGCCCGTGGGTTTACTTTATCAATGCCGCCGAACTTATAGGTCACCATCGGTATGTTTTTATAATTATCATTCTCCAACAAGCCAAACTCTTGCAGGGCGTCTGCTGTAAACTTGTCGATTATAGCCCCTACGTTGCTCACATCAAACGATCTGCCAGATGGTTGATAGATGGTGTATGTAAAATGATATGGCGGTTGTAAGCCATTTATAAGCCTTGCATTTTCCAGCAATGCTTTTTGCACAACTTCTTTCCACAACTCTTTTGCTTTATTTAAAATGAAATGATGTGTGTTCCGGTAAATGTTAAGGTTCAACTTAAACTCCCGATCCTCTTTTGTTTTGTGTGGAATGAAAATTGATAGAGGCAAAATTATTTTATTCATTTAATCCTCACAATGATATTATCCGGGTTGTTTCTAAAATACTTAACCAATCCACCGCGCACCATGCCCAAGTCTCTTTCAAGGGCATTTATGGCCTTCCTGATAGCCCTATCATCGCTATCTTCAAAGTTGTGAAACTCATAGTTGCGTTGATTATGGGTCAGTAAAATATATCGTTCTATCTGGGGCATTTTACACCTCAAACCGAATATTACCGGCAAGCGCCTTGAGTTCATCGGGGATATCAACATCCTTCAGCTTCTGAAGGTCTTCGTCAATTTTAAGAATGTCCTGGATGTGTCGCTCTCTCTCATGGGTCAAAAGCCATTTGGCAGCCTGCCGCGTTGATAGAGAATTGAAATTATATGTTGGTTATGATTCTGATTAAAAGGTCACACGCCTCAACAACTCTTGCGTCTTTATCTTTGTAATCCGCCCGGAGGTTTTCAATGTCTTTGATTTTCATTTTATGCTCCAAAATATACTCACGGTTTACTTTTGGGATTAATTTTACAGGCACCCCCGTTGTATTACTCAACACGTTCATAGGTGGCTTCAAAAATGTCTGGTTTACACGGATATAGTTCACCCTGAACGCCCTGAATAATCCAGTCCCCCCACGAAACTAAATGCGCACCTTCAAGCGTGCCAATCGAAATAGTGCCGTCTCCTGTTCCTTCCTCTGTCGGGTATAGTGAGCCGGGTGTTTCTCTCTCCAACTGCCAAGCACGGTGCATCCACTCCGGCCACTCGAAATTGTTGAATCTGCGTTCTTTAGTCATTTGGAATGCTTCAATAACCACTGGTTTCTTTCTGAATTTCATTTTATTCCTCCATTTTCTTTGATTTTCATTTTCCCCAAAATTGTCTAGCTATTTTTTCGGCCTCTTCTCTAACAATGCGCCAAAATGTATCTGGGGAAGCCACATATAAATCAATTCGTCT
>Ga0172381_10006845_pt1 | contig 11372 bp, 9 predicted proteins | sample Leawel6488metaG_FD_119754 | JGI IMG/M metagenome (GOLD analysis project Ga0172381, IMG submission 119754) | Leachate microbial communities from a municipal landfill in Southern Ontario, Canada - Leachate well 64-88 metaG | ecosystem: Engineered > Solid waste > Landfill > Unclassified | place... | reverse complement strand
GAGTTTAAATAACCGAATCTATTCGTTGTCCCAGGAGAAAAAAGCGCTCCAGGCAGAGCTTGATCTAATCGGCCGGAAAGAGACCGTTGCTTTGGAAGAACTCTCCCGGCTGGATAAAAAAAGAGTTACTCTTGAAAAGGCTAATACGGATAAGATGTACAAATGGGTAAAAGTACATCAGAATCCGCGCACAGGATTAGTAATGAGTTTTGAAGGCGATAGCGATATTAAAGGCTGGGCTTTTATCTACGATCAGTCTTTAGCTTCGCAAGTTTATACATATTATTCAGATTTTAACGCTACCCAGAAGCTTTTGGATTTTTTCCGTGACCGGGCTAAAAGAAAAGACGGCCTGTTTTTTAATGCTTACTATGTTCTTGATGGAGAACCCGCCGAATATGTTGTGCATAGCGGCCCGAATATCTGGTTGGGCCTGGCCGTAGTTCAATATACCTATAAGGCTCAAGACGTAAAATACCTGGCCTTAGCCGAGGAGATCGCCGGGGCAATTATTAAATTACAGGAGCAGGATGCGGAAGGCGGGATTCGCGGCGGCCCTAATGTTGATTGGTATGCTACTGAACATAATCTTGATGCTTACGCTTTCTTTAACATGCTTTATAAAATTACCGGCAAAGATAAATACGCCAAGTGCGCGGATAAAGTTTTGAGTTGGCTGATAAAGCATACTTATGATAAACCCGGCCAGCCGATTAAAAGAGGCAAAGGCGACGCGACTATTGCCACGGACACTTACGCTTGGTCGATTGCCGCTATAGGCCCGGAGAAACTGGAAAGAATAGGGATGAGCCCGGACAGGATTATGGAGTTTGCCGAAACAAACTGTGCCGTAGAGGTGGAGTATACCCGTCCCGAAGGAAGAGTAATCAAAATTAAAGGGTTTGATTTCGCCCCCCAGAGGCACGTTGCCCGCGGAGGAGTAGTCTCGTCGGAATGGACAGCGCAGATGGTGATTTCTTTTAGAATTATGGAAGAGTTCTATGCTAAGAAGGGCATGACTGCTAAGGCCAGGGGTTATAAAAATAAAGCCGATGAATACCTTTCATCTTTAGGGAACATGATCATATCCAGCCCCTCGCCATCAGGCCAGGGAGAGAGTTGCCTGCCTTATGCTACCCAGGAATTTGTAGATACGGGGCATGGCTGGCTTACTCCTAAAGGAAAGTCAACGGGTTCTCTTGCCGGTACCGCTTATACTTTCTTCGCTCATAATAATTACAATCCTTTAGAGATTAACGATTGATGGTCTAATAAGCAGTAATGATAAATCGTAAACGATTAATAAAACTTACGCAAGATTTAATCCGCATTAATTCCGAGAATCCTCCCGGTAATGAGCGCCTGATCGCTGCTTTTATCAAAGATTATCTCTGTAGGCTTGGTTTAAAATCCAGAATTTACGAATTTAAGGCCGGGCGGCCTAACCTAATAGCGTATCTTAAGGGCCAAGGCAAAAAGTCGCTCCTTGTCACTCCGCATTTAGATACCGTGCCTTCCGGCAGGAGCTGGAAATTCGATCCTTTTGCCGCGAAAATAATTAAAAATAGAATTTATGGATTGGGTGCCACTGATTGTAAATGTAATATCGCCTCTATTATTGAGTCCATAAATAGTCTTCTTGAAGAGGGTGTAGTTTTGCCGTATAATCTTATTTTTGCTGCTACTGCGGATGAAGAGTCCGGATCCATCTTCGGCCTTATCCCGCTATTAAATAAAGGCATACTCAAACCGGACGCGGCTTTAGTCTTAGACGCCGATGATTTTGAAATTATCATTGCGCAGAAAGGCCTGATTCATCTAAAGATTAGGATTAAAGGTAAAAAAGCGCATGGTGCTTACCCGGACCAGGGGGTGAATGCTATTGATATGGCTTTGGCGATTATTCGCAAAATAAAGAAGCAAAGATTCGCCTATCGAAAGCACAAGTATTTAAAACCTCCCACAGTTAATTTAGGGACGATATCTGGCGGAGATAAGGTTAATGTCGTGGCTGACTGGTGTGAATTCGAATTAGATTTTAGATTTCTTCCCGGAATGAAGGCAGAGAGGATCATAAAAGGCGTTAAGGATATTCTTAATCAAGAGGCCAGAGCAGCCTCCATCTTTAACGGAGTACCGTTAAATGCGGGAAGAATAGAAGTAGAAGGGATCCAGGAGCCTTATGATATTTCAGAAAAGCATCCTTTAGTTAATTACTTAAAAGATGCTTTGCGCGCCGCGCGTATTAAGCCTATAATCAAAGGGTCGGAAGGCGCTACGGTGATAACGTTTTTTCAGGAAAAGAATATCCCGGCGATTGCCACGGGGTTCGGAGTTTCTTCCTGCGCGCATATAGCGGACGAATATGTTAAAATAAATAATCTTTATAAAGGCACGGTGGCATTAGAGAAGTTCTTAAGGATATATCAGCCAGCAAAAGGAGCAAAGGACTAATGGAAGAAGTAAAATTTTCTAAAAGGCCGAGATTAAGGAAACCATATTTAATTGTCGCCTGGCCCGGGATGGGAGAGGTGGCTTTCAGGGCGGCGAGTTATTTGGTGGAGCAGTTGAAATTCGAGGAGTTTGCTTCTATCCCTCCGGAAGATTTTTTCTATCTCACCAGCAGCCTGGTTAATCAGGGGGTGTTAAGCGCTCCGGAGCTGCCCCATAGCAAGTTTTATTACTATAAAAATAAATCTGGAAAGAACGATTTTATTGTTTTCTTGAGCAACGCCCAGCCGGATTTAGCGCGTGCGGAAGCATATTCGCAGAGGATTATCCAGGTGGCCAAGAGCTTAAAAGTGGATACGGTAGTGAGCTTTGCTTCAATGCCTTCAGGTATAGATCATACTTATGAACCGGAAGTTTGGTTTGCCGCAACATCTTTAGAATTAAGTAAAAAGCTTAAAGGTTTGGGTTTAAACGCTCTCCCGGAAGGAGCGATCAGTGGGATGAATGGTTTATTTCTAGGCATAGCTAAAAGAGAGGGTTTAAAAGGATTTTGTCTTTTAGGCGGGATCCCTCTTTATACCATCCAGATTGATAACCCTAAAGCGTCTTATGCGGTTCTCAATGCGTTATCCAAGATCTCAGGCCTTAAGATTGATCTTTTAGGCTTATCTCTTCAGGCTAAACACATGGAAGCAGAGATCAATAAGCTCTTAGATTATTTAAAACTTGGAGGGCAGGCTGCCGGGCCGATAGGAGAAGATGACATTGAAAAGATCAAACATTCTTTAAGCCAGCTTACCAAGTTGCCTTTATCTATCAAGGAGAAGATCGAAGAACTTTTTTCTTTAGCGAAGTCCGATAATCTTAAAGCCGCGGAGCTAAAAGCGGAATTGGATAAGTGGAATGTTTATAAAGAATATGAGGATAGATTCCTGGATCTATTCAAAAAATCAGACGGAAAGAATAACTAATGGGCCAGGGAATAAAGGTAATTTTATTTGATTTAGGCAATGTGCTTGTGGATGTCGATTTTACAATCGCCGCCAAAAGAATATCTTATTTTTGCGAGAAAAGCCCTAAGGAGATAGCCGGCATAGTTTCAGGATCTAATCTCAACACTCTTTTTGAAGGCAACCAGATTACTCCTGAGGACTTTTTTGTGCAATTGAAAGATATGCTTGGATTAAATATTTCTTATAAAGGGTTTGTTCCTATCTGGAACGAAATTTTCTTTCTCAGCGCCAAGAACCGTTCTGTTTACAGCCTGGCTAATAATCTGAGAAATAATTACAGGATAGCCATATTATCTAATATCAATATCCTGCATTATGATTATATCAAAGAACATTTCCCTATTTTTCCTATTTTTAATCAGGTTTTTGCTTCTTGCGCAATGGGATTAGTTAAGCCCGATAAACGGATCTATAAACGGGTGCTGGAGGAATTGCATGTTTTGCCCGAGGAAGTTTTTTACACCGACGACAGAGAGGAGTTGGTAAAGAGCGCGGCGGATCTTAATATAAACAGTTTTGTTTTTACCGATTTTAAAAAACTAAAGAACGATCTTATAAACTTAGCCTGCATATAGGCAGTCAGGGAGCAATATGAAAACTAGTAAATATCAGAGAAGATTCTACAGGGATTGGATAAAAGATAAAGGGCTCTACGTTACCCAGATTATAGCTAATGAAACCGATATCAGGGTTACGACCAACAAAAAAGCGGATAAGGATTCAATCGCGGATAAGATCAGGCTCTGCCGGATGGATATCGAGAAGTATATCAATAAAGACCACCGTTTTTTAACTGCTTTGAAGCCTCTAACCGTGGAATTAAACGCGCCTTTAATCATTAAAGAGATGGCCGAAGAAGCCAGAAAAGCCAATGTCGGGCCTATGGCTACTGTGGCCGGAGCGATCTCCGAATCTTTGGGGCGTGAATTATTAAAGCGCGGGTATAAAGATGTTATTGTCGAAAATGGCGGGGATATATTTTTAAAGACACGTAAGACCAGGCTTATTGGTATTTATTCGGGGCGTTCCAAGCTTTGGGATAATCTCTGCCTGAAGATAAAACCTAAAGATACTCCGCTTGGCATCTGCACTTCTTCCGGAACGATCGGGCATTCTTTAAGTTTCGGTTCCGCCGATAGTGTTGTAATACTCTCCAAGAGCGTCAGCTTGGCCGATGCTGTAGCCACGGCTACTTGCAATCGTATAAGATCTAAGCAGGATCTTACACGGGCCCTTGATTTTGCGCGTCAGATAAAAGGTGTTTTAGGCGTGGTAATTATTTTAAAAAATAATTTGGTTAGCTGGGGTAAGGTAGAATTCAATAAATAACATTCTCGTCAATAAAGCTGTATTTTAATGCCCCGCCAAGAGCTATCTTTGATCTCGCTTCTCTCAATCAAGCGTTCATACTTGTCCTCACTAAAGCTCGGACAAGTTCCTTGTTGCAATATGCAACAAGGATTTCACTATATAAAAGATTTTGTGTTCAAATTTCGCTGGAAAAAAGCTTTATGTGCCGGAGTTCAATTTCCTTGACAAGGGCAATATATTGTGATAAAAAAATAGTATAAATACAATATTTAGCCACACTTATTAGGAGGCATTAAGTCCAAATTGGAAAAATAGACGTTAACTCTTAAGGCTCTTGTAACCTAAGCGAGAGCTTTTTTTGTAAGCATATGAAAATTGTCGGATTAACTTACGATTTAAAAACGGATTATAAATTTAAGGATGGCGATCCTGAAGATGCCAATGCCGAATTTGACCATCCTTCTACTATTGATGTTATTGCTGATGCTATCGAGGCTAATAATTTTAAGGTAGAAAGAATAGGGAACGCCGAGAATCTTTTAGAGAGGCTCGCTTCTTTAAAAGTAGATATTGTTTTCAATATATCCGAAGGGGTTTCCGGAAGAAATAGGGAATCACAGGTCCCGGCTATTTTAGAGATGGCCGGGATTCCTTTTGTCGGAGCAGATGCTTTAACTTTAGGGCTTACTCTGGATAAAGTTATGGCGAAAAAGATCTTTATTGCCGATAAAATACCCACTCCGAAGTTCTTCGAAGTTAATTCCAGCGAACAGCTAAATCATGCTAATCATTATAAATTCCCCTTGATTGTAAAACCGCGTTTCGAAGGTTCATCTAAGGGCTTAAGCGAAAGTTCCCGGGTTAAGAATAATGCAGAGTTGAAGGAACAGGTGGAGTATATAGTTAATACTTATAAACAGCCGGCATTAATCGAAGAATTTATCTCTGGCCAGGAATTTACCGTTGCGATCATAGGCAATGAAACGCCCGAGATCATGCCTATCGTGCAGATAAAGATCGACGGGAAGTTAAAGCTGAATGATAAGTTTTATACTTTCGCCAGAATTACTTCCGATAGGTTAGAATATGTTTGCCCCGCTAAAATATCGGCGGAATTGAAAAAGATTCTCGATGATCTCGCTTTAAAGACTTATCGCGCGGTTGAGTGCCGTGATTTCGGCCGCGTAGATTTTCGCGTAGATAAAGATGGCAAGCCTTATGTTTTAGAGATTAACCCGCTCCCTTCTTTATCCACAGAAGATGTCTTCAAGCTGGTTGCCGAGAATGTCGGGATTACTTATGAAGAGATCATCGGTAAAATCTTAAAGTGCGCGATTGAAAGGTATAGTTTAGCCGCATAGCGGAGTATTATCGGGATGAAAATAGCTTTAACCTATAATTTAAAGAAAAAAGACGAAAGCAAACCGGCGGATTATTTTTCCGAATGCGATTCCGAGGAGACAATCAGCTCGATCGTCGCTGCCTTAGAGACCAAGGGGCATAGAGTCGAAGCTATCGATGTTGAATACCCAAAGCTTTTTTCTTATTTTAATAAGAACGCTGTCGATATGGTCTTTAATATCGCCGAAGGCGCGAAAGGGAAGTTCAGGGAGTCGGAAGTGCCGGCTATACTCGATTATTTAAATATACCCTATACCGGCTCAGGGACATTTTCTTTGGCCTTAGCTTTAAATAAAGCGCTGACTAAAAAGATTCTTAAAGCGGAGAATATTCCTACTCCGGATTTTCAGGTTTTTTCCAAAGGCAGCGAAGAGCCGGATGCTTCTTTAAGGTTCCCTTTAATAGTTAAGCCGAACTGTGAAGGTTCGGCTAAAGGGATAAGCAAGGCCAATGTTGTCAACAACCGGGAGGATCTTTTAAAAAAAGTCCGGGAGATTTTAGATGTTTATCATCAGGAAGCTTTAGTTGAAGAATTCATCGAAGGTAAAGAGCTTACCGTCGGTATACTGGAGAACGGCAAGACCAGGGTCCTGCCTATTTTAGAGATAGATTTTTCTAATTGTAATAACAGCGGTGAATATTTTTATTCCTGGCGGATGAAAGAATACCAGGGCGACAGAGAACTCGGGCTCGTCCCTGCTTTTCATTGTCCGGCCAGGTTAGATGCAGAGACGGAAAGATTAGTTAAAGAAGTTGCTCTTAAGACCCATCGGGCCGTCGGATGTTTAGATATTTCGCGAACGGATATCCGTTTGGACAAAAATAATGTCCCTTATGTTTTAGAGATTAATCCGTTACCGGGGCTTGATCCCAAAGAATCAAATTTTCCGATTATGGCTTATGCTGCAGGTATGAAATACGAGGATCTTATCGAGGCTATTCTTTTAAGCGCCTCAGAAAGGAAAGGTCTAAATTGAGCAACCTTCAGGCAGCTGAAGATCAGAAGCTTCAGCAAGAGGTAGCAGCTCCACAGAGGTCGGGCAGAAAGCCGCGTGATTACCAGCAGATCTCTCTTTATAAAGATGTAAACCCGCTTGATTGGGAAGATTGGCATTGGCAGATCAAGAACAGAATCTGTACTAAAGATGCCCTTACGCAGATTATCAAGCTTTCTCCTGAAGAAGAGAAGGGAATAGATAAGGCTAAAGGAAGATTATCTATGGCGATAACTCCATATTGGGGAATGCTCCTTGATCCGGAAGATCCGAATTGCCCTATCCGCAGGCAGGCTGTTCCTGTAGCAGAAGAGTTTGTCGTTTCGCCTCATGAAATGACCGATCCTTGCGCGGAAGACAGAGATTCTCCCGCTCCTCATCTTGTCCATCGTTATCCGGACAGGGTCCTCTTGCTTTCTACCGACCATTGCGCTATGTATTGCCGTCATTGTACACGCAGGCGTTTAGTCGGCGACCATGAAGAAAAAGCTAATAATGGCCAGAATAGATTTGATGCGGCTATAGAATATATTAAAAGTAACCGTAAAATACGCGATGTGCTTATTTCAGGCGGCGATCCTTTAACGCTTGAGGATGATGAGCTGGAAGATTTGATTCAAAGAGTACGTTCGATATCCCACGTTGAACTTTTAAGGCTGGGTACGCGCGTTCCGGTAACTTTGCCGCAGCGCATTACGGAGAACTTGGTAAATATTTTGAAAAAATATTCTCCTATCTGGATGAGCATACATTTTAATCATCCCAAGGAGATTACCAAACGCTGTAAAAATGCCTGTGATATGCTATCAGAAGCGGGAATCCCTTTAGGCTCTCAGACTGTGCTTTTAAAAGGTATAAATGACCGGCCGTATATTATGAAAAAACTTGTGCATGAATTATTGCAGATCAGAGTCCGGCCGTATTATATCTACCAATGTGATCCGGTAAGAGGCACGCAGCATTTCAGGACTCCTGTTGCCGCGGGGATCAATATTATGGAGAAACTGCGCGGGCATACTTCGGGTTACGCTGTGCCGACCTATGTTATCGACGGGCCCGGTGGCGGAGGAAAGATTCCTGTAGGCCCTAATTATATTCTTTCGCAGGCAAAAGGTAAATATGTTCTGCGTAACTACAAAGGCAAGATCTATACCTACCTAGAGTAAAGGTTGCTAAAGGGTTCCTTATATAAACTTAGGAGCACAAGTTTATGGATCCTAAAAGTAAACGTAACTTTATCCTCTTAGGCCACGCTCAGTCAGGTAAAACTACACTCGCCGAAAGCCTGCTGTATTATTGTAAGGCCACTACCCGTAAAGGTAAGGTTGAAGACGGTACAACTGTAAGCGATTATAGTTTTGATGAGATTGAGAGAAAAAACTCTATAAACCTGAGCCTGCTTTTTTGTGAATACCAGGGGCAGCGTATCCAGATTATAGATACTCCCGGTTACGCCGATTTTAACGGTGAGGTTATCTCCGGATTGCGCGCGGTTGATAGCGCGGTTATTGTAGTAGACGGAATAAGCGGTGTAGAAGTAGGTACGGAAAGAGTTTGGAAGTTAATAGAAGAAGCCGGCTTGCCTTGTATGATCTTTGTCAATAAAGTGGATAAGGAAGGTTTTAATATCAATAGTGTCTTAGGTGATTTGAAATCGCGGCTCTCGAAGAACTGCGTAATTATAGAATCATTGGAAGACCCGCTTTTAATGGAGGCTATTGCCGAGAGCGATGATAGCCTGCTGGAGAGGTATCTCGCGGTCTTGCGCCTATCAGTCGATGAGATCAAAGAAGGCTTAACTCAGGCAGTAATTAAGCGTAAGCTCTTTCCGGTTGTTATGGGCTCTGCGTTAACCGATAAAGGGATTAAGGATTTTTTAGACGATATTTTGCAGTATTTGCCTAATCCTGCAATTAGAAACCCCGTTTACGCCGCAGATCCTTTAAAAGATAACCAAAAGAGAGAGGTAGTGTTTTCAGCAGATGCTCCTTTTTCCGCTTTTATCTTTAAAAATATCTCCGATTCATACGTCGGCCAGTTAAGCCTCTTGCGTGTTTTTTCCGGCACTATAGCTTCCAATAGCGGTTTTTACAATGTGAACAAAAAAACCAGAGAAAGAATCGGCCAGGCACATATTTTACAGGGAAAAGAGCAGAGGAACTTGGATATTGCTTCCTGCGGCGACATCATAGCTCTTGCTAAATTAAAAGATACCGGGGTATCGGATTCCCTCTCCGGTGAAAAAGAACAATTTTTATTTGATCCGATTATCTTTCCGGAAGCGGCAATCTCTGCTTCAGTCAAGCCTAAAACCCGGGAAGATGAAGAGAAGATTTCTGATGCTTTGCATAAGCTTGCGATAGAGGACCAGACATTTAAGTTTACGCATAACCCGCAGACCAAAGAACTGATTATTTCAGGCCTCGGTGATTTACATCTGGCCGTAATGGTCGGGCGACTAAAAAAAAGGTTCAATGTTTCAGTAGAATTAGGTACGCCGAAAGTTTCTTATAAAGAAACGATTACCAAAGCGGTAAAGGTCCAGGGCAAGTTCAAACGGCAGTCAGGCGGCCGCGGGCAATATGGCGATTGCTGGATCGAGGTTTCTCCTTTACCGAGAGGGAAGGGATTGGAATTTATAGATAAGATATTCGGAGGCGCGATCCCGAGAAATTTCATTCCTTCAGTGGAAAAAGGAGTGCGCCAGGCATCGCTTGAAGGCGCGGTTGCGGGCTATCCTATAGACGATCTGCGCGTGACTTTAGTAGATGGGTCTTATCACGATGTTGATTCATCGGATATGGCTTTTCAGATTGCCGGAGCGATGGCGTTAAGAAAAGCGGTTATTGAAGCCGGGCCGGTTTTATTGGAGCCGATCATGGACGTTGAGATATCTATTCCTGAAGAATTCCTCGGGGCGATCTCCGGAGATGTTAATTCACGCCGCGGCAGGATTATGGGTATGGAAGTAAAAGGGAAAGAGCAGATAGTTAAAGCGCAAGTTCCCTTATCTGAGATGTTTAAATATGCTAATGATTTACGTTCAATTACCGGTGGCCGGGGCATTTATATCATGCACTTCTCGCATTATGAAGAAGTGCCGCATAAGGTATCCTCGCCGATCATTTCTCATTATCAATCCACTAAAAAACAGGAAGAGTAATAACTTATGAAAATCGGACTATTTTCACTCCCGGAAATTACACCGGGAAAGCGGGAGATTAAGGATGAGCGCTTGGATCAAGTTGATAAAATTACTAAATCCAAGAAAAAAGTTTATATCCAGGTGGAATTATTAGGTGAAAGCGCTGTTTTAGATGCGGATGTTGTCCTTGTGGCTAAAGAGGCGCGTACCGATATTATTTTATCCGACCTTGAGTTTGTAGAGAATCGTTTAGCTAAAGCTCTTGATGATTCTGAAAAAAACCTGCTGCTTAAATTCAAGAATATCTTAGAGAAAGAAGAACTTATTTCAAGTATTGTTTTAAGCGAAGAAGAGAAAAAGATCATTTCAGGTTACGGGTTGATTACAATCAAGCCCGTTGTGATGGCGGAAAAAGAGGAGTTGGAAGATTTAGATAAATTATTTTTTAGAGTATTTAAGGAAAGCGGATTTATGAGTTTCTTCACCACCGGTGAAAAAGATACCCGCGCCTGGCTGATTAAAAAAGGCGCGACTGCCTGGGAAGCTTCCGGGGCGATACACTCGGATATACAAAAAGGCTTTATTCGTGCCGAGATCATAAGTTTTAATGATTTTATCCAGTTCGGCGGGGAGACCGGGGCAAAGCAAGCCGGTAAACTTCGTCTTGAGCAGAAGGATTACATAATGGTCGATTGTGACCTGGCAAATTTTAGGTTCAATAAATAATCTTGGAGGCATTTAGGGATGATTAAAATTAAGCGCGCACTTATCAGCGTTTCAGATAAAACCGGAGTTTTGGACTTGGCTAAAGAGTTGAATAAAAATAGCGTGGAAATTATCTCTACCGGGGGCACGGCGAAGCTCTTGCGCGAGAATAATATTCCCGTAAAAGAAGTCTCTGATTACACGGGTTTTCCCGAAATGCTCGATGGTAGGGTTAAAACATTACACCCTAAGATTCATGGCGGGTTGCTTGCCTTAAGGGATAACCAGGAGCATATGCAGACTATCGGTAAAGCTAACATCGGTTTGATTGATATGGTTGTGGTTAATCTT
>Ga0172381_10006842_pt1 | contig 11374 bp, 9 predicted proteins | sample Leawel6488metaG_FD_119754 | JGI IMG/M metagenome (GOLD analysis project Ga0172381, IMG submission 119754) | Leachate microbial communities from a municipal landfill in Southern Ontario, Canada - Leachate well 64-88 metaG | ecosystem: Engineered > Solid waste > Landfill > Unclassified | place... | reverse complement strand
TCGTGCCACGCCTTGCAGGCTCTCCTCCTTTCAGTCGTCGGGTCGTCTAACAGCGATTAAAAAGAAAAATCTTGCAGATTTTTCCCAAATTTGCTTCGCAAACTTTTTTTAATCGCGATGTTAATACAATCCACCACAATAAATTTTAAAACTCCTTTACCTATTTTCTAATTATGTATAAAAAATATTTAATAGTTGCAAGCAAACTTGACAAAGCAGGAATAAATATCACAACTCAGCTTTCTCAATTTAGGCAAAATCCTGTTTTGACTTCAATGAAAGACTCCCCTAATTTTGATTTTTATTTATGTGACCAAGAAGTAATTTATACTGAAAATTTGAATTTAGAAAAAATTAATCAATATGATTTTATTATTTTTGCTTCAAGACATGAATCAACAAAAAAAGAAAAAACACTTTCAATTCATGCTCCTGGAAACTGGAGGCAAGCAGAAATTGGAGGAGAACCTGAAAAAGTTTGTAAAACTTCTGCATTATTTCAAAAACAAATTTTTGAGAAATTAAATAAAAATGCAAATGAACATAAAATGGAAGATTATAATATTACTTTAGAATGCACACATCACGGACCTTTAATTGATAAACCTTGCATCTTTATAGAGATTGGTGCAACAGAGATTGAATGGGAAGACCGACGAGCAGGATTTGTCATTGCAAAGACAATTAGAGATATAATCCAAGATTTCAAAGAAAATCCTTATAATGAAATTGCAGTTGGAATAGGAGGTCCTCATTATTGTCCTAATTTTAATAAAATACAACTAGATTCAAATGTTGCTCTTTCACATATTATTCCTTACTATGTTTTGCCTTTAACAGAAGAGATGATTAAAGAAGCAATAAAGAAAACAGAAGAAGAAGTTGATTTTATTTTATTAGACTGGAAAGGATTAGGAAATTCAGAACAACGGCAACAACTTATTAATATTTTAGATAAATTGTATATTCAATACAAAAAAACAAGCGAGATTGATAAATAATTTTATAGAATAAACGCCTCGAGCAGGAATTGTGGAGAAAACATCTCTAACGAGATTTTCCCGTCATTCGCCAACAAGTTGTCAAATGAAACCCAAGGCTTCAATTCCTAAAACGCCTCGAGCAGGAATTGAACCTGCGTACCCCGGAGGGTCCGGATTAGCAATCCGGTGCAATAACCACTATGCGATCGAGGCTTAAATCAAAGTATAATTCTTAGAATTTAAAGTTTTGTATTAGGAAACCTTTGTGCCCTTATTGGTCATGAACACAATTTCAAAGGAAGGTTAATCAAAGGAGATCGATAGGTGTCCTCGCAAAATAATCACCCCCGAGGAGAAATTCAAAGGAAGGTTAAGCCGAGCAATTTCGCGAGATATTATTGTGAAGCTAAATTAAAAAAGTCACGAGCGAAGTTGGGAGTTAAGGAAACCTTGGTGTCCTCGCAAAATAATCACCCCTGAGGAGAAACTTAAAGGAAGGTTAAGCGAAGGAAACCTTGGTGTCCTCGCAAGGCCAAATATATTCCAAGTCATCTGAAACATCTTTACTAAACTCAAAATAATATTCTGAATCTTTTCTCAATAAATTGCTTTTATGCGAATCATGAAATTTTTTATTTCCAAACCATTTAGGCAAAATAATTTTTCCATTTATTTCTTCAAATTTCATTGTATTTTTGAAACCTCTCGAAATCCATAATTTAACTGATTTATTAAAATAAAGTTTCAATGCATTTTCATAACCTTTCCACATCTTAACCGCAGGATGATTTCTCCAACCTTTTTTATCTGTTCTATTCAAAAGTATATTTAAAATTTGAAAAGCTTCAACTCTTTGTTTTCCAAGTCTTCGATTATCTAAAACTTTTAATGATTTTTTCAAATTTGGATAAGGTAAAAATGTTTGCATTTCAATAGAATTTTTTAAAATTTTTCAAATAAAAAATAGCGGGGGCAGGATTTGAACCATGCGACCTCCGGGTTTCCTATGCAATCGCGTAGGAATGAAAAACCTACGGTTTTACTTATGGGCCCGACGAGCACTCCAGGCTGCTCCACCCCGCTATATAAACTCAACAAAAATTAAATTTATAAAGGTTGTGACTTTTGAAAATTTATGTTAATTTTGGGAATTGATGATGCAGGAAGAGGACCCGTTATTGGACCAATGGTTTTGGCAGGATGTTTAGTTGATGAAAAAACCGAGGAGAAATTTAAAAAATTAGGAATAAAAGATAGTAAGCAATTAACTCAAAAAAGAAGAGAATCATTTGAAAAAATAATAAAAGAAAATGCAGAAACTTTTGAGATTACTCTTGCTTATCCAAATGAAATAGATGGAAAGAATCACGAAGGAGTTAATCTGAATGCTTTAGAAGCAATAAAAATTGCACAAATAATTAATAAGATAAATAAAGGTTTCAATAAAATAAAAGTTATTGTTGATTGTCCTTCAGTTAGTATAATTAAATGGCAGGATTTCTTAAAAACAAAAATAAAAAATCTTTCAAACTTAGAAATTATTTGCGAACATAAAGCAGATAAGAATCATATTTCAGTTTCAGCTGCATCCATTCTTGCAAAGTGTGTAAGAGAAAAAGAAATGTCCTTGCTTAAAGAAAAATATGGAAATGAAATTGGTTCAGGATATTGTAGCGATCCTTTAACAAAAAAATTCTTAGATGAACATTTTAAGAAATACGGGGAAGATGGAATTTTTAGAAAAACCTGGCAAACTTGGAAAGATGTTTTATCTAGGAATAAACAGAGAACACTTAATCTTTAAAAATATCTTTTCTTTCTTTCTATTATGATTAAATTAAAAAATATCTTCGCAATTTTCTTCGAGGGCAATTTAAGAGGTTGCCCAACCGAGTTTAGAGAGAAGGTTAAGCGAAGGAAACCGTAGGTGTTCTCACAATGCCTTATATTAAAAAATTGGTGATGCATGGATTCAAGAGTTTTCCCAGAAAAACTGAATTGCCTTTTACACAAGGAATAAATGTTGTTTTAGGTCCAAATGGTTCTGGAAAAAGTAATGTTTCAGATGCATTATGTTTTGTGTTAGGAAGATTAAGTGTAAAATCAATGAGAGCAGCTAAAGCAAGCAATTTAATTTTTTTAGGGACAAAAGCAGCATCGCCTTCAAAAGAGGCAATTGTAGAAATAATTTTTGATAATTCTGATGAAGCATTTTCAATGAATCAAAAAGAGATTTCAATAAAGAGAATTGTTAGAAAAAATGGACAGAGTATCTACAAAATCAACAATCAAACAAAAACACGACAAGAAGTTTTAAGTTTATTAGCTCAAGCAGGAATTGACCCAAATGGATTTAATATTGTATTGCAAGGGGAAATACAAAATTTTGTAAGAATGCATACAGATGAAAGAAGAAAAGTGATAGAAGAAGTTTCAGGAATTTCAATTTATGAAATGAGAAAGGAAAGGTCGCTCAAAGAATTAAATAAGACAGAAGAAAAACTAAAAGAAATTATCGCAGTTCTTAGAGAGAGGACAATTTATTTAAATAATTTAGAAAAAGAAAGACAACAGGCATTGAGGTTCAAGAAACTTGAAAAAGATGTAAAAAGGTATAAGGCAAGTATAATTTATTATAATCTTACAAAAAAGAAAAAAGAAGCAGAGATAATAGATTCAGAGATTTCTAAAAAAAATAAAGAAGTAGAAAAAACAAAAAAAGGAGTAACAATTTTTGAGATAGATATTAAGAATTTTGAATCAAAAATTAATTCTATAAACTCTACAATTCAAAAATCAACAGGATTAGAACAAGAAAAACTTAACCAAGAGATAGCAAATATTAGAGCAGAACTTGCAGGGATGAATGTGAAGTTAGAGAATTATGAAAATAAACTTTCAAATATTGCAAATCAAAAAAGAGAGCTTAATGAATTGATTAGAAATAATGAACTTTCAATAAAAGAACTTCAGAAAGAATCTCCAACAATCTCAAAGAATCAAAAAGAAATTGAGAAGAAAAAACAAGAACTAGAAAGTTTAGAAAAACAAAGAAAAATATTTTATGCAACTAAGTCTGAATTAAAATTAATTAAAGAAAGACTTCAAGATAAAAAAAATGTATTCCAAAATTATTTCAATGAATCCGAGTTTTTGATAAAACAGATAAAAACTTTATCAAAAGAGTTATTTGATAGAGATACAAATGAGAATAAATTAAACTCTTTGAAATTTTCTTTAAAAGAAAAGAAAGAGTTTTTAGAAAATTTAGATAAAGAAGAAAAAGAATTAGAAAAAATATCATATACAAATGAGCATGAAATTGAAACTCAAAAAAAATTAATAGAAAATATTTCTAAAATTGATATTTGTCCAGTTTGTAAAAGTCAAATAACCAAGGAACATATAAATTCAATAAATAGCGAAGTTTCTCCCAAAATAAATTTATTAGAAAAGGAGATAGAGAATTCTGATAAAAAATTAAGTGATATTTTTAAGAAAAGAGAAATACTGAAATCAGAAATAGAGCAGATAAATCTAGAGATATCTAAAAGAGAATCAGATTTACTAAAAATTGTAAATATAGATGAAAAAAAGAATCAGATTAAATCTTTTCAAGAGAAAAATGAAAAATTAAAAGAGGAAATTTTACAATTGGAAAAAATTAAGAAAAAACTTGAATCAAATTTTGATGAAAATTTAAATATTGAGCAAAAATGTGAAACTCTTAGGGTAGAATTACAGGAAATCTCTTTGAGGACAGAAGAAAATGTAAATTCAGAAATATCATTTAAACAACGGGAATTTGAACGTTCTAAAATTTCTTTAAGGCAACAATTAAGAGACGAAGAAGATTTGAGTAAAGAACTTGCAGAACTTAAGAGAAATTTAAAGGAAAAAGAAGACTTGCTTCAAAAAAAGAAAAAACAAGAAGAGGAATTAAGTGAAAAATTTCAGAAATTTATTTCAGAGAGAGATTCACTCCAGAAAAAAATAAGGGAAAATGAGTTTCAGGTTTCAACTCAAAAAAATATTATTCATAATATTGAGCAAGAAATAAATAATCTTAAAATTGAAAAAGCAAGAGTTAGAGCAGAAATTGAAAATTTAGAAATTGAAATCCTTGAGTTTCCAAATATAGAGATAATAAAAACAAATAAAGAAATTCTTGTTCAAAAGTTAAATAAAACTCAGGAAATACTTTCGCAAATTGGTTCTGTTAATTTGCGTTCTTTAGAAGTTTATGATTCTATTAAAAAGGAATATGATTCAATTAATGAAAAAGTAGAGATTATTTCAAAAGAGAAACAAGGAATTCTTAGAATAATTCAAGAGATTGATATAAAAAAGAAAAAAGCTTTCATCAATACATTAAGTTCTTTGAATGAAACTTTTTCAAGGAATTTTGCACAATTAAGTACAAAAGGAGAAGTATCTTTAGAAATTGAAAATAAAAAAAATCCTTTTGAAGGAGGAATTAATATTGTAGTTAAAATAGGTCATGGAAAATATTTTGATGTTAAATCCCTTTCAGGAGGAGAGCAGACACTCGTTGCTTTATCATTAATTTTTGCAATTCAAGAACTTAATCCTTATCCTTTTTATTTACTTGATGAAATTGACGCAGCTTTAGATAAAAGAAATTCTTTAAGATTAGCAAATCTTCTTAAAAAATATATGCAAAAAGGACAATATCTCGTAATAACTCATAACGACGAAATTATAACAAATGCAACAAATTTGTATGGAGTCTCAATGCATGACGGAGTTTCAAAAGTTTTGAGCTTGAAACTCTGACTAATTGCCGAAGCGTATGGCTAATCGCAATAGATTTAAGCGTAGCGAACTAATTGCCGAAGCGTATGGCTAATCGCAATGCATGATGGAGTTTCAAAAGTTTTAAGTTTAAAATTATGATTTTCTCATTTTCAAAATTTTGAAGAAATCTTTTTATTCTTCACTATTTATATTAAAAAAATTATTTGTTTGATCAAGTTTTGTACAAGAATATATTTTTATATCTTTTTTTAATCCAATAATTCTTTTAATCTCTATACCTGCTGTTTGAGAACCTTTAATATATTCTTCAAAATATTCATCAAACAACTCTCCTACAAAACAATCATTTTTTTTATCAATTCCTAAAAACTTATCATAATGTATAATAATATAAGGTGTTCTTTCCATTTTAAATTTGGTACTTTGATTAGGTTTTTCATCATAAATAAAGATATTTGTAAAATCACTTTTCCTGAATACTTTAATATGTTCTGTTTCTAATAAACTAAACCCAACTTTTTTGGAAGTGCTATATATTAACTTTAATGATTTAATAAATTTCTTTTTTATCTCATCTCTACACGAAGATAAATTTTCAATTCCAGATTTAGTTGATTTGGGTTTTTCTAAACTTAAATAGATATCTTTTGCATAATTATTTCCATAAATTAACTCATTTACTTTGCTTTCCAACGATGAATAATCTTTAAAACTTTCTTCCCCTGAATATAATTTTCCTTGGTATTCTTGAAATATTTCTTTAATATCTTTTTCATTATCTAATTTAGACATTACTCCTTTCAGTATAAAATACATTTTTATAATTTCTAAAATTTCCTTTTTTTCTATTTCATTTTCCATTTTGAATGGAATTTTTTTATGATTAATATATTTATCTATAATTAAAAATAACTGTTAATATTACAATTGGATTTGTCAATTTGCTTACGTCTTCACAGTGAAAATTACTATTTTAATATATTCTTTATTTATTAAAAATACTTGCCTTAAAATTATATTATCTTCATAGAGAAGAATTTTTTAGATAATTTAATAAGGCATTTTCAGATTTAAATAATTATAAATATAAAACTCAAAAAGAATAAACCTTTTTCATTACTATTCTTTATAGAATTCACATTTATAACATCCAGTTATTTCATCTTTCTCACCTTTATATTTGCACTTAAAATATCCTTTTCTATCACATATAGCAATTTTATCATTTTTTCTATTATATTCTATGCAACAATTTATGCAAAACTCTTCTTCTTCATGAAATTTAGGATTATGCTTAAATAAATTATCTTCCATGAGACTCTCCACACGTCTCAATTTCCCGTAATTATAATATAAAAAAGAAAAGGAAGAAAGTAAAAAATAAAAAAAAATTAAAAAGAAAAATTAGTAATAACTTTCTCCGAATTCTTCTGCTTTTTCAGGTTTCTTTGTAATCAAGACAATCAAAACAACTAGTAATACTAAGAAAACTATTGCTAAAACAACTGTCATTATTACAATTGGGCTTCCGATTGAACTTACTGTTTCTTCACTACCATTGAAAGTAACTGTTGAAACAAGTTTTCCATTCATTGTGAAAACATTCACATCAGAGCTGTATTCTCCTTCTGCATTTGGATTTACTGTAATTGTTTCGCTTGAACCAGCTTGAACAAAAACAATTTCATCACTAACAGTTGTTGGAGCTTCTACAACAATTCTGTAACCAACAATATCTTTAGTTGGGTTCACAAGAATTAAATCATTTCCAGATTTAATCACTTTGTCAGGGAAACTATTTGTTACTTCAATTGTTACAGTCTTACTTATTACTGCATCTTCATTTGAAACTTCTACTTCAAGAGTATAAGCTCCATTTGTAGCATCATAAGGGATTGCAAGATAGATTCTTCTATTCATAGTGTCAGTATCATCGTCATCATCACTTGTTGAATCTTTTTCTGCATCTACTAAGTCTCCAAAGTAGAATGATTCTTCAACACCTAATGCTGAGATTTTTGCAGTCACATGTAAGTCATCTAAGTCATTATAACCATTATTCTTAACTAAAATGTCTACTGGAAAACTTTTACCAGCTTCAACATTTTTAGCTACATTCACAGATTTGAAATCCACATTGTATGAAGGTCTTTGAACAGTCAATCCATCATCAACAAGAGTTTCATCTCTTTCATCATCAGCACTAATTTCTATTTGGAAATCTAATTCAGTACTAAGTTCATCATCATCAAAGTCATAAGGAACTTTGATATTCAAAACTTTTCTGTATGATTTTCCAGCTTCAACATCGAACTTAGATGTTTTAACAACATTATCTCCAAGTTCTGCTTTAATTACAACTTCAGATGCATCTGTATCAGCAGTGAAATAAACTTTAACAGTCATTGTTTCACCAGCAGTAACAGCTACATTACTTTCTGTAGTATATACATAAGTAATTCCATCAATTGTAACTTCAGAAGTACTTGCAATAGCACTAACATTTGTAGCTAGTACGAATAAAGCCATAACAATTGCAACAAAAGAAACCATAAGGTTTTTTGTATTCATTATATTTTTTCTCATTTTATTTAATTGCAGAAAACTTTGTTTTCTGTAAAATAACCACATGTTTTACCTTTTATAAACTTTACGATGACAACAAATATGTATCTATCTTATAGTAACTAAGTGTAGGGGACAGCTGGTGAAAGAAAGTTACTAATTATTTTTAATTGCAATATTAAAATTTAGTTTTCAATTAAAGGAAAATTTTCATTAATTATTATAATGGTTTTTGTCGTCGGTAAACTTAAAATAAATGATTTAAAAAATTATCTTAAAAAAAACAAAAATCCCCGTTTCCGAGGAATTAATTTTACAAACTCAAAAGCTTTATGTTTGTATCTGTTGTAGAAAAATTCTTTGCTACAATAATCTGAACATGCGCTTCTTCTGCAGCATTAATTGTTGAACTTGTTACAATTCCATCAATTATAATCACTAAAGGATTTTCTTCTATTTTTCTTAAAGTGCCGATTAAAGATTTAACTGAAACTTTTTTAATCTCTTCTAAAGATTCATTCAATAGAATTGCTTTTCCTGTTCCTTGATTTTCATCTGAAAGTTCTTTAAGTTTTGATTTATTTTCCTCACTTAAATCAATTTCTGATTCATCTGAAGTTTTTTCTGGTCTTTCTTCTCTACTTTTATAACCAGACCTTTTCAAATATTCTTGAACAGAGATTTTCTTTCTTAAATTCATCAAAATTTCTTTTCCAGTTAATTCTTCAACTTCTTTTCCATCAGGAGCAATTACAATATAATCTAATTTGGTGTTGTCAATGACATTTTGGATAATTAATTTTCCTCCTCTGTCTCCATCAACAAATAAAGTAATTTCTTTGTCCTGACTTAATTCTCTAATCTCGTCTGGAAGTTTTGTTCCGTTCATTGCAATTACATTTTTAACTCCACCTCTAATCAAGTTTAAAACATCTGCTCTTCCTTCAACTACAATTATTTCTTTTCCAGAAATATCTCCACAAGGAAGTTTGTTCTTACCATATTCTTGAACTCCAGCAATTTTAGCAGAATCTTTTATTTCAGCAGAAATTTCTCTTGAATCTGTAGATCCTTGGATATTTTGCATCAATTTTTTTGCTCTTTCAATGATATAATCTCTTTTGCTCCCTCTAACATCTTCAATTTGTTCAACTTCAATTTGAGAATCACAAGGTCCAATTCTTTCTATTGTTTCAATAGCTGCAGCAATTAATGTTGTTTCAGATTGGTCTAAGGCAGTAGGAATCTTGATAACTCCTGTTGTTCTTTTTCCTTCTCTGTGTAAATCAACTTCTATTCTACCTATTTTTCCTTCTTTCTGCAATTCTCTCATTTCCAAATCAGAACCAAGCAAACCTTCTGTTTGTCCAAATATAGCTCCGATTACATCAGGTTTTTCTAAAGCACCTTCAGCTGAAAAATTCGCATGTATCATATATTTTATTGATACTGGACTTATTTTTGCCATGATTTAATTCTCCATTTAATTATCTAAAATCTTATGATTTTATAGAAAAATATCTAACTAACTCTTATGTTCATCCAAATATAAATTAAATAAATTTGATTGTGAATGTGATAATCTAATAAAAGATATTTTTCTTAATACTTAATACAATAATTAGTTTTTAAAGATTTTGATGGTTTCTTTTTCTATAATAATATAAGAAAAAACACCTGTTCTACTTCCTATCTCGTTTACTAATGAGTTATATTTAGATTCTTTAATAATATCAAGAAAGTTTTCTCTGTCAATCTTAGTCATTCTTTCATAAATTTCTTTGAATTGATTATTATATTTTTCCATATTAGCAATTTTGTAAAATTAGTTAAAATTTAAAATAGAATTTAGAATATTTATTCTTTCTTCTTTGTAATTTCAGTACACATTCCTGCAGCCACTGTTTGTCCTGCATCTCTTACTGCAAATCTACTCATAAATGCATTTTCTTTTTGTGTTTCTAAACATAAATTTCCTACAGGTTTTATTCTTACTTTAGCTGTATCTCCATTTTTCAAAAAGTCTGGATTTTCTTTAACAACTTCTCCTGTTCTTGGATCAATTTGAGCAATTAATTCTGTAAATTGACAAGGAACTTGAGCAGTATGAACATGGAATACTGGAGTGTATCCTTTAGCTAATACAGTTTGGTGATTGATTACTGTGATTGTAGCAATAAATTCTTCTACAACTGGAATAGGATTTGAAGCTTCACAAATAACATCTCCTCTTGCAATATCTTTTTTACCTACTCCTCTAATATTAATTCCAACATTATCTCCTGCATCTGCTTGAGGCAATGTTTCATGGTGCATTTCAATTGTTTTTACTTCTCCATCAATTCCTTTTCCAGTTCTTCCAGGAAGAACTTTAACTTTTTGTCCAATTTTCATAATTCCTGTTTCAATTTTTCCTACTGGAACTGTTCCAATTCCTGTAATTTCATAAACATCTTGAACAGGCATTCTCATTGGTAAATTAGTTGGAGACTCAGGAGGATTAAAAAAATCAAATTGTTCTTTAATAGTTGGTCCCTTATACCAAGACATATTTTCTGATTTTTTAACAATATTATCTCCTCTTAATCCAGAACATGCAATAAATGTAGTTGCTTCAGGATTTATTCCAACACCTTTTAATAATTTTCCAACATCTTCTTTAACTTGATTAAATTTATCTTCTTTATATTCAACAGCATCCATTTTATTTACTGCAACACAAAGATTTTTTACACCCATTGTTCTCAATAACCATAAGTGTTCTGTTGTTTGAGGTTGAACTCCTGCAGGAGCAGCTATAACTAAAAAAGCAGCATCTGCTTGTGAAGCACCAGTAATCATATTTTTAACAAAATCTCTGTGACCAGGTGCATCAATAATTGTTATTTGGAATTTATCAGTCATAATCTTTTTGTAAGCAAGGTCAATTGTAACTCCTCTTTCTCTTTCTTCTTTAATATGATCCATAATGTAAGCAAACTCAAAACCAGCTTTACCGTGCTTTCCAGCTTCTGCTCTTAGCTTTGTCATCTCCTGCTCAGAAACCG
>Ga0172381_10006841_pt1 | contig 11375 bp, 9 predicted proteins | sample Leawel6488metaG_FD_119754 | JGI IMG/M metagenome (GOLD analysis project Ga0172381, IMG submission 119754) | Leachate microbial communities from a municipal landfill in Southern Ontario, Canada - Leachate well 64-88 metaG | ecosystem: Engineered > Solid waste > Landfill > Unclassified | place... | reverse complement strand
TGGACCCTTTACAAATTCCATTAATTCTTCAACGCTGGCTTCAGGATTAGTGATTAAACAATCAATTGCTCCGGCTAATTCTCGCAAATTATGAGGTGGAATATTTGTCGACATACCGACAGCAATTCCCATTGTTCCATTCAATAATAAATTCGGCAATTTAGAAGGAAGGAGTCGGGGCTCTTTATGGCTGCCATCATAATTAGGAATAAAATCAACTGTATCTTTATCAATATCAAACAACATTTCTTCGGCAATAGCTGATAATTTTGCTTCCGTATAACGCATCGCGGCAGCACCGTCTCCGTCCATGGAACCAAAATTTCCTTGACCTCGAACTAACGGATAACGCATTGAAAAATCCTGAGCCATTCTTACCATAGACTCATACACAGCGCTATCTCCATGAGGATGATATTTGCCCAAAACTTCTCCGACCACAGTCGCCGATTTACGGAATTTCGCGCTAGACTTCAACCCGATGCTCCACATCGCATATAAAATGCGCCGATGTACCGGCTTCATGCCGTCACGAACGTCCGGTAAAGCACGAGAAACAATAACACTCATCGCATACTCAAGATAAGCTCGTTGCATTTCTTCAACAATCGGCTGCTCTTCAACGGTTCCATATTCAGTCTGCTTTCTTACGTTAACCAAACCCTGCTCGGATTTTTCCGGAACCGGCTTGTTATCATTCTCTTTATTTTTTTCTTTCTCTTTATCCACCTTAGACATATAAACAAATTAGTAAGCAATTATTGTAATATCTTCGCATCCCGGAGGAATAACGCAAGGACGCGACTCCTCGCCGATAGTCGGCATACAATTTATATATTCCGGGCAATCCTTAACTTTATCAATACTATTTTCCTTAGTTTTTTCAATAATATCAATTATCAAATCATTATCCGGTAACGAATCTTCTCCCGACTCAACTATTGTGTTATCAACTTCATCGGCGCCATCCTTGAATGCCCCTAACTTTGATTCTATTTCTTCGGTTGTCTTTTCTAATTCTTCACGAAATTCAAGCCAGGTCAGGTCTTCTTCATTAGAAGAAACCGCCGTCGGGTGCCAAATATTTTTTAAATTGAAAATCCAAAAAATTAAAACTAAAGCAGCCACTACCATGACTCCCACTCGCATCAAAAATATTTTTTTTTGCCGCTCTTTATCCATATTTAAATTACTCCCTGATACCGTTCAAATCTACATCATAAAGAATCTGCTCGGCTACCAAGCGATAACCCAAAACTTCATTCGATGCGAACCAAATAGGAATTTCTCTTTCCGCATCAGCTACCGGGTCAGAACAATGTACTAAATTTCTAACTGCTCTTTCGTCGATGCTAGATAATTCATAAGAATCAATTGTATAATCGCCACGAATTGTTCCGCCGTCAGAAGACAATGGCTCTGTGGCGCCAACAATTTTTTTAACTATTCCAACTGCCTGATTTCCCTCCCAGACCATAGGAACAATCGGACCGGCAGTCATAAATTTTACCAATAAACGAATAATATCTTTGCCGTATTCAATTGGTTCTTTATCTACCGTCATACCAGCGGCCTTACGATCCTCAACAATGCGAGTTCCTTTTTTTATAAACCACTCATCATCTTTATTATAATGCTTCCAGACCTGATCTTCTTCCGCGATTACTATCTTCATCGCTACAAGTTTCAAGCCCGTATTTTCAATTCTTTTAATTATTTCACCAACTAACCCTCGCTGAACAGCATCCGGCTTAAGGATTACTAAAGTTCTTTCTTTTTTAGGATGAGCCATATATTTTTTAAATACTTAATATCACCAGCTCCATATCTTCTTGGGGCAGGTCTTTCTTAGAAATTTTTAATTTTTCTTCATAACTAGGAGTTAAACCAATCTCTTTTACAAATTTTTCAACATCCTCAAGCTCTAATTTCGAATCTTTTGTTTTGTAATGCATTGGGATAATAATCCGCGGTTCAATTTGCGAAATAACCTCAATGGCCTTTTTAGCATCAAGGGTATAATTTCCACCGACCGGAATTAATAAAATATCAGTTCCAGCCAATTTTTCTATTTGATTATTATCCAAAACATGCCCCAAATCTCCTAAATGAGTAATGGAGATGTCTTCCACTTCTATCCTGTATATAATATTTTCTCCGCGAATTTCTCCTTTTTTTTCATCATGATAAGAATCAATGCCTTCCACCAAAATACCTTTAAAATCATATTCTCCGGCACAATCCACCGTAAACGGTTCGCCACGTAAAGCCGAGACATTATTATGATCATGATGTTGATGAGAAACAGTTACAATATCCGCTTCAAAATTTGGCACCTTTAAACCAGCTTTCGCCGCCAACTCTTTATCAAAGGGATCGGTTACGACGGTTACTCCGTCCGGACCAATTTTATCTTGAATTTTAAAACAAGAATGACCCTGCCAAGTGATAATCATAAACTTAAACAATAAAAATAGGCTTAAAAACCTTATTATTATTATACCAAACCGAATTCACTTGGTCAACTTTAAAATAAACCTAAAAATACAATAAAATCAAGGTTTTTCCAAATTTATTTCAGCTTTTAATCAATAAGTATTTTTATGTTCCCAGCTTCATCGGTCCGCTTAATATCTATTCCCAAATCAGCGGCACGATCCAAAACATCGGGGTGGGGATGGCCAAATTTGTTATCGGCGCCAACAGAAACAACCATCAATTTCGGCTTAACCATTTTCAAGAATTCCATACTATTAGCAGTTTTTGATCCGTGATGGGAACCCTTAAGAATATTCGCTTGAACATTCCAACCGGAAGCAATAACGGCTCTTTCCGCCCGATAATCGCTATCTCCGGTAAACAGTACGGTTTGCCCGCCACAATTTAATCTGGCGTATAAAGAGTTATTTTCATCCTCCTCAATCCCCAAAGAATCCGGATTCAATAAATCTATAAAACAATTGGAATCGATTTCTAAGCGCGCCGTTCCATAAATCAATTCAACCGACAACTCTTTATTATCCACAATTTTCATCAAGCCATCTAAGGCCGGCGAAGAAAAATTAGTCGGAGCATAAATAATTTTATTAACACGATATCGGGAAATAAGTTCAAGCAGTCCAGTAATATGATCATCGTGGTAATGGCTAAAAATAACTACATCTATCCGACGGTGATAAAACGGCAAATAATCTCCCAGGCGACGCAAAAGCAGATTATCCGGACCACCGTCAATCAAAATTAACTGTTTTGAAGGCGTCTTAATTAAAGCTGAATCTCCTTGGCCGACATCAAAGAAAACAAGCTCTCCTTTTTCTGAAAAAATAAAAAATTCTGACTTTAATATTAGACAAAAAATGCCCAATCCAAAAATAAAAATTAAAATTATTTTAATTATTTTTCTAAGCATTACCTTATTATATAGAAGGGGCATGAAAAAAAATTAAAATTTTTCTAAACTAATATTGACATAAATTAATAAATATGATATATTATTAAGTTCATTAAAAATAAACTAAAACCCCAAAAGCCAAAGGAGGAGGCAAAAAATGGAAACAAAAACCAAATTAAGTAAAAAGATCACGCTCGCCAAAAAGACCGCCGAAGAAAAAGGACTATTTTGTTCAGAACATCTCATAGAAACAATTGCCGTCGTTGAAGACGCTGTGATGAACATCCCCGGAGAAAATGACAAATTTTTAACATTAATCCCCGAGCATGAATTTGCCGTTGCGGAAACCAAAGAACTAAAAAATTTAAAAATTTTAACTGTCGGCGATCATTACCGCCGCGGAGACTTCTACCAAGGGATAATGGTTACTAGAAACTTTTATGTTCCCAAGGAACTTCTTGGAAAAAAAATTCTCGCTTGGGTATTCATTAAAATTAAAATTAACCTGAGCGACGGCTCAAAAAAAATTTTGCTAGACATAACGCCGTCACTAAACCCCCAAGATCATCCTCGAAACGTCCTTAAGGTAGGAACGGAAAATGCACTTTTATTAAAAAGGTGTGGACTGATAAAAGAAAATGGGAAAACCTGGATTCGAATTCCCGAGACCAACCGATTTATTACAATTGAACCCAAGGAACAAACAGGAAAAAAAATCTCCTTGGCTTATCAACAACGCCAATAAGCGTATCGCAAGAAGAAACCAAGCCGTTTGATTTTAATCAAACGGCTTTTTTGCATTCAAATACAAAAATCGCCCCAATTTCACGGGACGATTTTTGCATAATTTTCAAATTAATAAAATCCGTTAATCAAAATTAACAAATTTTAAAAATTATTTCTTCTTCGCGACTTTCTTCTTCGCAACCTTCTTAACGGCCTTCTTTACCGCTTTCTTCACAACCTTCTTAACGGCCTTCTTTACCGCTTTCTTGGCTGGCTTCTTAGCAACCTTCTTTACAACTTTTTTAGTTGCTTTCTTAACAACTTTCTTTTTAGTTTTCTTTTGCATAGTAGTCACCTCCCTTCTAAAAATTTATTATTCAGAAATTTTTTATTTTGAAAAATAAAAAATTTATCTTCTACTCATATTATACAGCTAACTAAAATAACTAGCAATAGTTTTTTCCATTTTTTTTTAAAAAAATAAAAACTCCTCTATCCGATTCCGAGGACAGAGGAGTTTTTGTTTTTTTTCTTTCCGAATCAACTATATTCAATTACATCCATTTTTTCAAAACATTAAAATTGTTTTTGAAAAAAAATTTCTAAATCTTTTATATCAATTCTTTCCTGTTGCATTGTATCGCGACTTCTTACGGTCACCTTTCCGTCTTCCAAAGAATCAAAATCAACAGTTAAACAATAAGGAGTTCCTATTTCATCCTGACGGCGATAGCGTTTTCCAATATTTCCATTATCATCAAATTCACAGCGCCAATTCAATTTTAATTTATCATATATCTCACGCGCTTTTTCTACTAAATCCGGTTTATTTTTCAAAAGAGGAAAAACGGCTATTTTTATCGGCGCCAGCTTCGGAGCCAGTTTTAAAACAGTCCTAATTTCCCCGCCCGTATCTTCCTCTTTATACGCTTCAGTAAGCAAGGCCAAAAAAGTTCGCCCGACGCCGGCTGAGGTTTCTATAATATGTGGGATATACTTTTCGCCCGTGACCGGATCTTGATATTCTAATTCAACTCCAGAAAATTTGGAATGTTGAGATAAATCATAATTTCCTCGAGCGTGAACACCTTCTAATTCCTTAAAACCGAACGGAAAATTATATTCAATATCATACGCCTCTTTGGCATAAAATACCAGATTCTCATGCTTATGCCATTTCAGATTATCGGCGCTAATACCTAAATCTAAATAAAATTTCCAGCGTCTTTCTTTCCACTCTTCATAATATTTTTTGTCATCGCCTGGTTTTATAAAATACTGTAATTCCATTTGCTCGAACTCTCGTGTTCGAAAAACAAATTGACGAGCGGTAATTTCATTGCGGAACGCCTTGCCAATTTGCGCAATCCCAAAAGGAATTTTAACACGCGCCGAATCCATGACATTTTTAAAATTAACATAAATACCTTGGCAAGTCTCGCCACGAAGATAAGTCGGTTCCTTGGTCCAATCTCCGGTGAAATTTCCCAAATTTGATTGAACCAGCAAATTGAATTTCCGACCGGGAGTAAAATCATTAGCGCCACAATTAGGGCATTTTATTTTTTTAATATTATTATCAAAAATTTCATTGATTTCCTCCTCGGTCATTTTCTCATCGGCAAAAATACCTGCTTCTTCCAATAACGTATCTAAACGCAAACGAGAATGGCATTTTTTACACTCCGTTAAAGGGTCAGAGAAACCCTTAACATGGCCGGACGCCTCCCAAATTTTCGGGCTCATAAATATTGCGGAATCTAACCCGACAATATCATCCCTAAATTGAGTCATTGTTTTCCACCATTCTTTTTTGATATTATTCGCCAACTCGACGCCATATGGTCCGAAATCATAAACAGCGGTAAAACCATCATATATTTCGGAGGACGGGAATACAAAGCCGCGCCTCTTACACAAAGAAACAATTTTATCCAAAGAATTGTCCGCCGCTTTTTTTACCATATAATTTATTTTACATTCTTTCTAAAGCTTCTATCCCCAAAATACCAAAACCATTTTTCAAAACTATCGAAACGGCTTTAATGAGCTTTATCCTCGCACAACGCGTTTTCTTGGCTGCCTTAAGAATATTAACATCATGATAATAATCATTAAACAGTTGGACTAACTCAAATAAATATTTAGCAAGTTCGCTGGGATTATACTTTGTCATTGCGGCCGATATAATCTCGGGATACTGCGCAATTTTTACCAACAACTCTCTTTCCTTTCTTTCCGACAATAAACCAAAATCAGCGGCAAAAGAAAAACAACGGAATCCACCTTTTCGAATGATACTTCTCAATCGCGCATATCCATATTGTAAATAACAAGCGGTGTAGCCGTCAAATCGCAACGCTTCCTCAATATTAAAAGTTATTATTTTTTCTGCTCCCACTTTCAGCATTTCAAATTTCATTGTTGATACTGCTAGATTTTCGGCCACATGCTTAATTTTAACAGTCGACCACTCCGGGCGTCTCCTTGTGGTTTCAGAAATTAATTTTTCAATCAATTTATCCCTCAATTCTTGATAAGTTATAACCTTGCCGGTTCGTGAAGCCATCATGCCGTCGGGAAGAGTAACAAAATCATAAGTTAAGTGTCGAAACGGTTGGTTATAACCAACCAATTCCAAAACCTTAAATAACTGCTTAAAATGTAAGCTCTGACGAACATCAACGACGTAGATGGATTCATCTAATTTATAACGTTTAAATTTTTCTGAGGCCAACGCTAGATCGGCGACAGGGTAAAGAGCGGTTCCGTCAGAACGGATTATCGGCAACACCCCCAAATCATATTTCTCTAAATTAGCAATTAAAGCTCCCTCACTTCTTTCCAAAATATTTTTTTCCGTAAATTCCTGAACTAAATCTAAGCCGGCCAAAATTAATTCGCTCTCATAAAAAATTTCTTGAAATCTAACATTTAGCTCCTTGTATATAGAATTAAAATAATCAATGCTCCATTGGCGCGACTTCCGCCATAATTCATAATTCTTTCCGCAACGGCCTTCAATCTCAGACATTATCTTTCCAACCTCTTCTTTGTGCTCAGGATTAGCGGCCAATTCTCGGCTAGCTTCGGCATAACATTTGCCCAAAAGATACCCTTTCTTTTCCGGGCGCTCCGCATAGCTTGCCTTACGTTGCCAATTCCAAATAGTCTTGGCAACATGAATACCGAAATCATTAATATAAGAAACCGGAATCGATATATACCCGTTAGCCGACAACAATTTATTCACCGCGTCACCATACGCGATATTGCGAAGATGACCAACGTGGTATTCTTTATGCGTATTGCCGTTTGAATATTCAACCATTACTTTTCTTTGCCGACCGCTATCATTAAATCCATATCTGCCGGAGAAACGGCACACTTCTCTAATTAACTTTTTTGCCAAATATTCATGAGAAATAAAAAAATTGAGATAAGGGCCGGACATTTTTATTTCTAAAAAATATTTTTTCAATTCAACATTCTTTTCTAATTTCTCTGCCCATTCTGCAGATATTTCCGCCGGTTTTTTACCAGTCTTTTTCGCGACCTCAAAACAAGCCAAGCTTAAATCTCCCAAAGCAGAATTTGGAGGATAATAAAATATCGCCTCAGACAAATCCAGGGCAACGGAAATTTTTGATTTTAACTCTTCTAATATATACATGTTATAAAAGCTTAACCCGCTTAAACGTAAATTTCCCTTTTTGGATAATAACATTCTTAATACCATCATTGAAATCTACTTCATATTTAATATCTTTAATCACCTGTAATTCTTTGGGGCCGTTATTTTCTTCGCCTTCTTTCTCGATTTTGATTTTTATTGCTCCCTCTTCAATTTTCTGTCGCGCTTCCGTCTTGCTTTTTGCCAAACCAATTTCAACCAAAAGCTCCACCAAAGTGCTCTTTCCCTTATTTATTGAACAAACCTCTATCTCCGTAGGAATTTCTTTTTTTTGTATCGTTCTTATAAAATTTTCCTGAGCTTTATCGGCCTCTTCCGAACCATGATTTATTTTGGTAATTTCATGAGCCAATCTCATTTTTAAGTCGCGAGGATTTATTTTATTATTTTTAGAATCATCGGCCATTTGATTTACTTCGGACATCGGAATATTGGTGCAAGATTCAAACGCCGGAATTAAAACTCCATCCGGCCAAGACATCACTTTACCATACATATCTTTAGCTTCTTCGTCTAAAAAAACAACATTACCCTCGGTCTTGCCCATTTTTTTGCCGCTCTCATCGGCCAATAATTTCATCGTCAAAACAAATTTCTCTTTATTTTTCAAAGCGCGCAATAAATTTCTGCCGCACATCATATTAAACATCTGATCGTTTCCGCCAATTTCTAAATCGACATCCATCGCAACGCTATCATAACCCTGGGTCATCGGATATAAAAACTCATGAAGATAAATGGGCTTTTCTTCTTTTAGCCGTTCCTGGAACATATCCCGCTGAATCATTTGCTGAACCGTAAAATTAGATGACAACTCAATCAAATCCTTAAAAGACAATTTATCATTCCATTCACTATTATACATTAAGCGGGCGGGGTTATCACCGTCAAATTTTAAGTAAGCCGATGCCTGTTTCTGATAATCACGGGCATTAGACAAGACTTCTTCGCGAGTCATTTTTTTCCGCGCCGCTTTTTTATCAGTCGGATCGCCGATCAATCCGGTAAAATCACCGATAAGAAAAATAATTTCATGCCCAAGCGCCTGAAACTGGGCTAATTTATTCATTGAAATAGCGTTTCCGATATGCAAAGCAGGAGCCGTCGGATCATAACCGCAGTAAAGACGAATTCGATCGCCGCTCAATAATTTTTTTTCCAGCTCTTCACGGCTCGGATAGACATTCTCTACGCCGCGCATTAAAATTTCAGAAATCAATTTTTTATCTGTTATTACTTTAACCATATATTATAAGGTTAATATTTGGTATTAATTATCAAATTATGTTATAATATTATCAGACTTCAGGAAATTTTTCAACCAATTTTTAATTAATTTTAAATAAATATTAACCAAAGCTAAATCAAAATTAGCTTTTTAAATCTATGTTTTCTTATCGTTCTTGGCTAAAACAAGCTTTAAGTATTACCTGGAAACATAAGTATCTTTGGTTTTTCGGGTTATTTGCCTCTTTAACGGCAGCGGGCGGCTCTTGGGAATATCAATTTTTATCCCAAAACTTAAATAAAGATTTGGTAAATAATTCCTACTCCCAATTGATAAATCTGGCAGTCGTCAATGATTTGGCAGTAAATTTCTGGCATGGGCTAATATCATTATTACATTATGATATTTGGACTATCTTAAATATCATTTCCCTATTAACGATAATTTTCCTAATAACGGCTTCAATTATCTGGTTAGCGATTTCTTCACAAGCCGCTTTGATTAATAATGTCAAAAACACGGCAGAATCCAAAAAAAGAGGAGAATGGATGACAATCCAGGGCGGTCTTACTATTGGCCATCAATATTTCTGGCCTACCTTGGCTCTTAATATTTTAATGAAAATATCTATTTTAGCAATTTTCTCAATTATTAGTCTCCCATTGCTTTTAATGTCGGTGTCAACATCCAACAATTTAGCCATCATTTATGTTATTTTATTTGTCATTTTTATTCCTTTAGCGGCAGGACTGGCACTAATAATCAAATACGCGATTGCCTATACAATATTAGATGACTACTCTCTCGTTAAATCAATCGAGAAGGGTTGGCACCTCTTCAAAAAAAATTGGTTAGTGAGCTTGGAGGCGGCGACTCTATTGTTTATCTTTAATCTCTTCGCGGGAGGAATAATTTTACTGGCTCTCTTTATTGCCATAATGCCCTTATTATTGTTGGGAATAATGTTTGAAATTGGTTGGATAATATTCATGGGGATATTTTTAGCGATAGCTATAATTATTTTGGGCGGATCATTCTTAACGACATTTCAAATAACTTCTTGGACGGATTTATTCCTACGCCTTAAAAATCAAAGCATTATCGCTAAATTAGAACGCCTTTTCAAAAGATAAAAAAATAAACAAAATTATGAGCGATCTTCCCTCCATCGAAACTCTAATCAATCCAAATAAAGACGAAGAAAGCGCTGCCGGGGTTTTTAGTAAAAAACAAGATGAAATAAAAACCAAAGAAATGGAGCGTCAGGCAGAAAAAACAGCGAATCAGCTTGGACTGGGTTATGTGAATCTGTCTGGATTTCCGATTAGTCCGGAAGCACTGTCTTTAATACCCGAAGAAATAGCCCGAGAAATTGGGGCTGTTTGTTTTTATTATGACGGGAAAAACATTCGTGTCGGATGCTCAGAGCCAAACGAAGCTATTGCCGCCGAAACAACCCGTCTCGCCGAACAATTTTTTTCCGATGTAAAATTATATTTAATTTCTCAAAATAGTTTAGATATCGCCCTAGAAGATTATAAATCTCTGCCGCAAGTAAAAAAATATGAAAGTGGAGTAGAAATAACCGAAGAAAATCTAAAAAAATTCGAAGAAACGGTCGCTAATTACAAAAATCTTGGAGAAAAAATAAATGAAGTAAATATTACAGATATTATTACTCTACTGCTAGCAACGGCGCTCAAAGTAAACGCCAGTGATATTCATATTGAGGCCGAAGAAAAAGGCGTCGCAGTCAGAATGAGAATCGATGGAGTTTTACAAGACGCGGCAGAAATTGAAAAATCAAAATGGAGTAAAGTTATCTCCCGTCTAAAAATTCTCGCTCATGTTAAAATAAACATTTCTAATAAACCGCAAGACGGCCGTTATACCATATATCTCAAAGATAAAAAAGTCGATGTTCGCTGTTCTTTTCTCCCTACGGCTTTTGGAGAAAGCGTGGCCATGAGAATCTTAGATTCTTCCACCACTGTTTTAGAATTAGCAAAATTAGGAGTAAGAAAAGAGGTTCTCCCGGCTCTTAATCGGGAAATAGAAAAACCCAACGGATTAATTTTAACCACTGGTCCGACCGGAGGAGGAAAAACAACCTCCCTCTATGCGATATTAAGCCAACTGAACCAACCGGGCTCAAAAATAATAACCCTGGAAGATCCGGTTGAATACCAGCTGCAGGGAATAAATCAAAGCCAGGTCGACACTAAGCGCGGTTATACTTTTTCTGAAGGATTAAAATCTGTCTTACGTCAAGATCCCAACGTCGTCATGATTGGGGAAATCCGCGACTTGGAAACAGCTGAAATTGCTATTCAAGC
>Ga0172381_10006840_pt1 | contig 11376 bp, 8 predicted proteins | sample Leawel6488metaG_FD_119754 | JGI IMG/M metagenome (GOLD analysis project Ga0172381, IMG submission 119754) | Leachate microbial communities from a municipal landfill in Southern Ontario, Canada - Leachate well 64-88 metaG | ecosystem: Engineered > Solid waste > Landfill > Unclassified | place... | reverse complement strand
CAGGCAATGTCTTTAAGAAACTGATATCCCCTCTGTCAATTGCACGAACGATCTCTGAAATAGGCTGACTCAAGGCTTTGACCGCTGCGCGTGGACCTATGCCAGAAACTTTAATAAATTCTAAAAAGAAATCTTTTTCAATGGCACTTAAAAAACCAACGAGCATCGGTACCGCACGTGAAGGATCGTTGTGAATATAATGATAGGTGATCAGGTGAACATTTCCCTCGTGGTCTTTCTTCTCCTCAATGCGTGACAAGACTGATCCTGGCATCATAATGTCATAATAAAGGCCGCCGAGCTCGAGAATGATCGAGTGCGTGTCTTTTCTTACAAGTTTACCAGTTATTTCTGCAATCATTATTTTCCAGGATTTAAACTTAAATATCCAAGGGCCAACGCTAAGGCGTCCGAGGCATCCATGGTCAGCTGCTCTTGATCAATATTAAGGATATGCGCCACCATGGCTTGTGTCTGCTCCTTGGTCGCGCTACCGTTGCCCGTAACCGCCTTGCGGATCCTTTTGACGCTACTTTCCGCCAAGACAATATTTCTTTCTGCACACAAAAGACAAATCACGCCACGCACGTGCCCTAAAACAGAAGCGGTCGTTGGGTACTGAACATGCGTATAAAGTTTTTCAAGGATCAAGACATCAGGCTTATAAGCCGTAACAATGTCGCCAAGATGAGCATAAACTTTTTGAATACGATACTGGAGTAAATCTTGTTTTTTTAACTTCACAATACCTGCTTCAAGCAGTTTAATACTTGTACCCTTAGATTCAACGACACCGTATCCGGTGATAAATGTTCCTGGATCGATTCCTAAAACTTTCATCAAAGCCTATTCTGAAATTTTTTCCATTTCTTCATCAGGAATATCAAAATTCGCATAAACAGCCTGGACATCTTCCTGCTCTTCCAATGCCTCCATAAGCGCTAAAACTTGCCTGGCTTCATTGCCGACAACCTTAACTGTTGAATTGGGGATCATCGTCACTTCCGCCGTATCGGGTTGGATCTTTTTGCTATCAAGAGCAGCTTTAACAGCCTCAAGCTTTGAAGCTTCTGTTGTGATCTCATAGAGATCACCTTCGCTGTTTAAGTCTTCCGCGCCTGCCTCAAGAACGATATCCATCAACTCATCTTCTTTAGCCTTATTTTTTGCGATCGTGATAAGTCCCTTTTTTGTAAACATCCATGCCGTGCTTCCTGCGCCAGCCATGCTTCCGTTCTTTTTATTAAGGATCATGCGCAGCTCGGCAACAGTACGATTTTTATTATCCGTTAACGTTTCGATCAAAACAGCAACCCCGCCAGAAGCATATCCTTCAAACGTTGAAGATTCATACGTAATCCCAGGAAGCTCTCCCGTTCCTTTTTTGATAGCATTATCAACATTGTTCGAAGGCATGTTGATAAACTTAGCTCTTTGCATGGCCGTGCGTAATCGCGGATTTGTCTCCGGATTGCCGCCACCCTCACGGGCAGCTACAGTAACTTCTTTAATAATCTTGGTGAAGGCAGCTCCTCTTTTTGCGTCGGTTGCTGCTTTTTTGTGTTTAATGGTTGCCCATTTTGAATGTCCTGACATATGCTCCTCCGTATCTTCCTTTTATGTTTTAAAATTAAATTTTCTGCCACTATTAGCAAAAAAACTTATAAATTTATTCAAAGAGTAGCCAGTAAGCCGAGTTCTGTGTCCCCCGATTTTTTATAGGCGAGGTAGACGATCATTTGACTAACTCCAGAAATTGCTTTCCAGACTCTTGCAGCCTACCCGAGAATAGTGGCGAAGGGGATACTTCGCCTTCTTAAAGCCTTTCAGCTTAAGAAGTCTTCTCCTATTTGGCCTTACTCCATGCAGAGATTGCGGCGTTTCACTCTTTAGCCTTTCGACCAAAGCATCGTCACTGTGGCTCTAATCCTCCTCGCGAAAACGCGAGTGTCCCGCATTACCGGGATGCATTATCCTCTGGAGCTCGGACTTTCCTCCCCAAAGAGAAACTCCTCAGGGCGATCATCTTGGCTACTCTTTTGTATTTTCAAAGAACTTGTCGCGAGCTTATCTGCAAGCTCATTTTTTTCTCTAGCAATATGTTCAACACGCGCTTCTTTAAATAATTTCAAAAGCAAAAGAACCTGGCCGTGTAAAAACTTTAAATGAATATTTTTAATCTTGTACTGACCACCTACCTGACGACAAACAAGCTGACTATCGGTGAAGATCTTTAAGTGATCAGCCTTGAGAGCTGCAGCCTCTAAAAGAGCATAGATCAAGGCGCTATATTCAGCGATATTATTTGTTGCCTCACCCAGGGGCTTAGCAATTTCTTTGACAAGCTTTCCCTCTTCAAAGATCGCAACGCCGATCCCTGCGGGCCCCGGATTGCCTTGACATGCCCCATCGATAAAAATTGTTAATGTCCTGCTCAAAGATCTTCCTCGGTGTAGAGAATTCTTGCACACGATTCACAATAAACGAGATTCTCGTGCGTCTTGATGGCGTTAACGATCTGCGGCGGAACATTCATGTAGCAGCCTCCGCAGGCATTGTGCTGAACCGGCACAAGGGCCAAACCCTCTTTGCCCTTAAGAATCCGCTCATACTGATTTAAGAATTTTGGCTGGATGTCCTTAGCCTTTTGCTGACGCTGGCTCTCTAGAACCTTAGCCCTATCATCAAGCTGTTTAATCTCATCCTCAATTTTTGCTTTCTCTTCTAGAAATTTCTTTTCTTCTTGAGCCAACATTTCTTTTTCTTTATGGGACTTGGCGGTCAAGGTATCAACTTCATCGAACAAAATAAGAATCTTTTCCTCGATGATCGATTTATCTGCTTTTAAATTCTCGATTTCCGTTAACTTCGCTTTATATTCTTTATTTGTTTTAAGGAGCGATAGCTGCGAATTCACCTTAGCAATATCCCCTTCTTTGACTTGAAGATCACCTTCGCGTTCTTTACGTTCAAGCTGTTTTTTCTTTACTTTTTCTTCAAGCTCATGGAAGAACATCTTTTTTCGCTCAAAAGCTTCTTTCAATTCCTCGATCTTTGCTGGCTTTTCTTTTAAACTATTCTGGTGCTCATAAAACTCAGCGTCGATCTTTTGAAGTTCAACAAGCATCTTGATCTGATCCCGAACCGAAGCTACTACCATAGATAAACCCCTCTTTTTATAAATTAATGGTGGGTACAGAAGGACTTGAACCTTCGACCTCTGCCATGTGAGGGCAGCGCTCTAACCAGCTGAGCTATGCACCCGCGCCTTTTCCCTGGGCCCACCAGGACTTGAACCTGGGACCAATTGATTATGAGTCAACTGCTCTAACCAGCCTGAGCTATGGGCCCGCAAGTTTAGTGCCTAATATATTACTTAATATTATATAGTCTTTATAAAAAGACTCACATTATAAAAATTAAAATGTCAGTATACCAGATTTTCGTATTTCTGCATAGAAAGTTTTGCTTTAAGGCTAAGATTTCATAAAAAAGGCCTATCTTGAACAAAGATAGGCCTTTTAATCAACTTTTTCCGCACAACATTCCGTTTTTTATAACCCTTCACCTTCTTTAACCGTCATGTCTAAAAAGGTCTTGAGTCTTCGCGAACGTGTGGGATGACGAAGCTTGCGAAGAGCCTTGGATTCGATCTGACGTACGCGTTCACGCGTGACCTTAAAGACGCTTCCTACCTCTTCCAGCGTTCGTGTAGAACCATCTCTGATCCCAAAACGAAGTTCGAGGATTTGACGCTCACGATCATCAAGGGTTCTTAAAACCTCGATAATTTCCTCTTTGAGCATCGAATGCACCGTCGCGTTCGCAGGAGAAACAGCTTTTTTATCCTCAATAAAGTCACCAAAATGCGTGTCCCCTTCGTCGCCGATCGGCGTTTGCAAAGAAATCGGGACTTGAGAGATCTTCAAGATCTCTTTAACCTTTGAAACCGACATGCGCATTTGCTTGCCGATCTCTTTTGGTGTTGGCTCGCGCCCAGACTCTTGGACAAACAAGCGTGAAACACGAATAATTTTATTGATCGTTTCTGTCATGTGGACAGGGATGCGGATCGTGCGCGCCTGATCAGCGATCGAACGTGTAATCGCCTGACGAATCCACCATGTCGCATATGTCGAGAACTTATACCCGCGCTGATATTCAAACTTTTCAACCGCCCTAATAAGCCCCATGTTTCCTTCCTGAATAAGATCCAAGAAAGAAAGTCCGCGGTTGATATACTTTTTTGCAATGCTAACAACGAGCCTAAGGTTTGCTTCCACCAAGGCTTTCTTGGCACGGTTAAACTTGATCTGACGGGCACGAATAAGCCGCATCTGATTTTTTACACGCTGAAGCGGCTCGCCTAATCTTTTTAAAAGCTCACTACGCTCTTTGCGCATTTCTGTAATCTTTACGCCTCGGCCAGGAACCTTGCTGTGCTTATCAATGCGATCGATCTTTCTTAAAATATCCTTGATCTGATGAACAATATCTTCATTAACCGTCGAGGTTAACTTAAATTGGGCGATCACTTTGGCAGAATCCTCCGTGCCCTTACGTGAATAACGCGCCTTTTCAAGAATCTTCTTTAAATCTTTGATCAACCGTTCTCGACGCTCAAGCTCATCCTTGATAACATCTTCCACGTTAATTTCTTCTGTAAAAATCTTGTTCACGATCTCCATGGCTTCTTTGCGCGCAAAAACGAGTTTAAAAAGCGCCTCAGCAAATTTGTTTTCTGCTTCTTCAATGCGCTTGGCAAGCGAGATTTCTTTTTCGCGAGAAAGCAAAGGAATAGAGCCCATCTGCTTTAAATACATCTTCACTGGATCATCAAGGGGAATAAATTTATCCCCATAATCAACTTCTTCCTTTTCTTCTTCCTCATGAGAACTTTTCAATTCTTGATTATGAGACTCCTCAGCGATCTCCATATCATCATCAGAATTAACGATACGGATGCCTTTGCTCTCCAAGGAGTCAAAGACTTGATCGATCTCTTCCGAAGACTCCACGTCACCAGCGAGCGTATCATTGACTTCGTCGTAGGTTAGAAAACCTTTGCTCTTTCCAAGCGTCAAAAGCTTTTCTAATCCGTCCTGAACTCCTTTTGGCTTTGCAACTTTTTTCGCCATGAATTACCCCTTCATTAATTGATGAAATTTTTGTTTTAATTCTTCTAAACGTTCTTGATTACCTTCAGATTCAGCCTTTTGAATTTCATAACAAAGATTCTTTCGCTCAATCTTGACGCGATCACCCTTGATACGATTCACATAATCTTTTCTTAATGAATCTTTATCTTCCGTAACGATCTCGCCTGGTGCCGTAAGCTCAGAAAGAAACTGTAATGTTTCCTGATCCTTAAAGCACTGTACAAGATGAGAAATATTCATAATCTTTTCTTTTTTGGAAAGATCAAACATATATTCAACCAATGATCGAACTTGAGTATCCTGAAAATCATCAAGGGTTACTTCTTCTTCCACCAAGGGAATCATGTGCTGCTCTTCGAGCATCAGCCGAAGCAAATCACGCTCAACGGCACGAATAACTTTTTTGCTAGGACGAACAACCGGCGCCACGTCATTTTTCGGTACAGGCGTATTAATTTTCTTAAGCTCTATCTGGAGGGCATCCTCAGAAATCCCTAAAACATGTGCGAGTTGACGTAAGTATTCTTGACGAAGAACTTCGTTCTTATACTTAACAATGGTCGCCAGCATTTCCGCCGAGATCCTTGCCTTGCCTTCGGGTGTCTTGCGATCATGCTTGTTCATCAAGGCATTAATTTTATAATCAAAAAATGACTGCGCATGATCAATATGTTTAACGAATTCTTCAATACCAAATTTCTGAACAAAGGAATCTGGGTCTTCCCCGCTCGCTAAAAGGGCAATCTTGACGTTCATATCTTCTTCGATCAAAAGGTCTAAGCTTCGCAGCATCGCTGCCTGACCCGCAGGATCAGCATCATAAAGCATAACAACATTTTTCGTATACCGTCGAATCAATCGGATCTGTTCATTCGTCAGTGCCGTCCCAAGCGAAGCTACGATATGTTCAAAACCAGCTTGAAATGGTGTTAAGAAATCCATGTACCCTTCAACAACAACCACGCAATCTTTCTCAGCCACGACATGCTTAGAAAGATGAAACCCGTAGAGATGTTCACGCTTAGAGTAAATCGTCGTCTCCGGCGAATTGATATATTTGGCCGACGCATTCTTTTCCATAGTCCTTGCGCCAAAGCCTAAACAGCGCGAACGAATATCAAAGATCGGGAACATAACGCGATTACGAAACCGATCATAAAAACCTTCCCCTTTTTCTTTAGGAACAACGAGTCCGGCTTTTTCCATGACCGAAAGGCTAATATTTTTGCTACGTAAAAAGGACATCAGGCTGTCCCAGCTTTCCGGAGCAAATCCGATCTTAAGCTTTTGCGCGGTCGCAAGCTTGATGCCTCTATTCTTAAGATATTCTTGCGCGCCCTGAGAACCACTTTTCCCTGCGATTAAAATATCATGAAAAAATTCTGCTCCAAGGTCATTGGCCTTAAAAAGTGTTTCACGCAAACTTGTGTTGACCGAAGAAGGCTCGCTGGAAGATTCAGGAACAGTAATGCCGGCCTTTTGTGCTAAATGACGAAGGGCCGATGGAAAATCCATGTGATCATGATTCATCACAAAACTAATGACGTTGCCCCCCACCCCACAGCCAAAACAATGATAAATTTGTTTATCTTGATTGACCACAAACGATGGGGTCTTTTCGTGATGAAAGGGGCAGCAGGCCTTAAAATTACGGCCCATCTTTTTAAGGGCTAAATATTCGGAAACCACTTCCACGATATCGCAACGGTCTAAAACTTGGGTAATAATTTCTTCGGGGATCAATCCCATATCAGCGCCTCACTCGTCGAAAACCTGAACACTCTAAAATTTCTAACTTATGCATCTTTTTTTCAAGCTTATCAAAAAGAAGATTTAATCCTAAATTATCACTGGCAATATGCCCGGCAATCACCACCTGCAGGTATTCATTCTTGACTTGCTTCAAATAATTTTCCGACATATGCATCCCGACAAGTGTCTTGACACCTGCCTGAGAAAGCCTTGCAAGAACTTCTTTCGAGCCTTCAGTCCCACCCGTCATGTCCAAAACGATCTTTCCAGCCTTGTCCTCGGGTTTTCCGGCAATAATCTTTGGCCCAGCCTTGCTGAACGCAGCCATTTTATACTCAGGCTCTTTCAAAAGAAGTTCAACAACTTTTTTTAATGTCGCTGGTTTTTGTTTATCCATTAAATTTTGTAAATAGCGAGCCACGTGATTGTCCGCCGGCGTATGGCAGCACATCAAGGGGATATTAAGCATACGCGCAACATCAACCGTGCGAAAATGATTTTCCCCGTGAACGCTATGGTCGACTTCGTCAATACGTTTTTGCATCAATTCTTCGGCAATCTTCTTATCAAGCCCAAGATTTTCAAGCAACGCGGCTTGCAAATGCATAACATCACCAAGGCCAGCCGACCCCACACCTAAGGGATGATGAGAAATAACCAGATCAATGGGGCGTCCTTTTTTAGCTAGACGCTCAACTAGCAAAAGCTCGCCAACGCCAATATCGATACCGACTAAAATTGTTTTAATTGGGCGGCGCAAATTTCCATGCAAAATACGTGTATCAGCATAAGGATTTGATAAATCTTCTTTGTCAAAGAACTTCTTTTCAAGACTTTTAAGGCTGCGATATTTCTTTTTGAGCGATAACAAATAATCGCTGATCTGCTTTTTATTACGCAAATCCTCAACAAGACCCTGCTGAATAAAAAATTGATAAATATCGTTTAATTGCAATGTCTTAAAGTTATATTCTTTCTTGATTCTTTTGAATAGCGTCTTCAGAACCAAAAATCTCTTGGTTCATTTTTTCGTTGGGGAAATATTTGCTTACAAATCCTTTAAAAACAAACTTGTAAACGCTGGGAGCCAAAGGAGCAACGCGTGATGAGAGATAAGACCCTTTAACATTACGGACCAAATATTCTGAACTTGTTGTCATAAAAAATGCTAACAAAAGACTTGAAACCAACAATCCTCGCAAAATACCGATCGACAAACCTCCAAGCTTATCAAAAAATGATTTTGCCTCTATTTTAAACATAAGAGAAACGCCGCCACGAACAAATTTTGAGACTAAAGCAACAAGTGCCCATAAAACGAGAAACGTAAGACTTTTCGCGATTTCTGACTTTAAAAAAACGCGGTTGACTAAAAGGCTGGAACAAAAAAGATAATAATGAAAAACAACAAAGATCGAGGCGAGAATCGCCATCAGCTGGAAGATCTCATTGACGCATCCTCTTTTAAGGCCAATATAAAAAGCCCTCAAGACAACGAGAATAATAACAACATCAATCCAATTAAGTTTTTGTATAATTTCTAGTAGCACAATATAAAGAGTTGGTTAATTGTTATACGAATTTGCCAAAGTATAACACACGCTTAAGACCATGTCAAGAAAGTGGTTATGCAGACTTGAAGTTCTAACACATTGATAACAATGCCTTTATGACTTGTCAAGAGGGTATTTGATAATAGATAACTTTTTAAATCAAAGGTTGAGAAAAAGAGCTATCTAAAAGTGGTCTATGATCATGGTCAAATCAAGAGCAATAAATAATTTGATCATCCTAAGGCCCTTGCCTTGTGCCGCCATTTGAATAAAATGAAAAGCTTGCTAATTATTTAATCATGTCCTTCTTACAGCTCTTAGCCTAAACCGCTGCAGGGACTTCTTGGGCCCTTTGGACTTCCTTTTCTTCATCCGCCAACCGCACAGAAACGATCTTGGACACGCCTCGCTCTTGCATCGTGATGCCGTACATCACGTTTGCTGCGGCAATCGTCTTTTTGTTATGCGTGATAACAATAAATTGAGCGATTTTGGAAAATTCCTGCAAAAGATAACTATAGCGCCCGACGTTTGATTCATCGAGAGCAGCATCAATTTCATCCAAAACGCAGAAAGGACTTGGCCTTACCTTGAAAACAGCAAAGATAAGCGCAATCGCGGCCATGGTTTTCTCTCCGCCGGATAACAGCGTAATATTCTGCAGCTTCTTTCCTGGAGGGCGTGCAATAATATCAACACCCGACTCTAGAACATTTTCAGGATCAACAAGGATCAAATCCGCTTCTCCTCCGCCAAAGAGCATACGGAAATAAATACGGAATTCTTCGCTAACCTTGGTAAAGGTGTCAACAAAAAGCTGTCGTGTTGTTTTGTTGATCTTGGTGATCGTTTGCATCAAAGAATCTTTGGCCTCAATCAAATCGCTTTGTTGTTTGGTTAAGAATTCGAATCGCTGTCTAAGCTCTTCATATTCTTCAATAGCCACCAAATTGACCGTACCAAAAGATTCACAATGCTTTCTTAGGCGCTCGACTTCTTGATCGAGAGTCTCAAAATTGACCTCAGGACGCATCGTTTTAACTTTAGCAAAAAAAGCTTTAACTTCTTCCTGATGCTTTTGATCGAGCATGATTTGCTCATTATCTAAGTTGCTACCCACTGACTCCGGGATCACAAGATTATCCAAATCGCCTTCCGGTTCTCGATAATGAACAATTTCGTCAAAATCAATTTTATACGTCTGTGCTAGACGGTCTTTAAGGCTTTGCTCCGCAAAAGAAATTTCCTGACGTTTAAGGTCTCGCGTGTGCACATTACTACGAATCTCTTCAAGGCTTTCTTCCGCTTGCTTCATCTTAGAGCGGACATCTGCAATGCGCTTGAAAATATCTTCTTTTTGCTCCGTATAACCTTTTAAAACTTCTTGCAAGGCTTGTTTCTTAACAAGCACGTCTTCGATTCTCAAGTTTAAACTTTCAATAGAAGCTTGATACTCTTTCTTTTTAACTTGACCATTTTGATCATCCTCTTCCAAGCGCCTAAGCTCTTCGACGCTTTGGATCAAGGCCTCTTCAAACATCTTTAAATCTTCTTGATAAGATTTCTCTTGTCCGCGGAAGCCGACGATCTCGGTCTCAAGCTGAGTGATTTCAAGCAACATCGCTTCTCGCTCTTGAGACTTGATCACGATATCTTCCTGGCGAGCATGAATACTCCCCTGAAACGATTCAACCTCCTGATTAACGCCAAGAAGTTCTTGATTGAGATTATCTTCACGTTGTTTTAGATCAGCCAATAAATCTCTGGCCTCTTGAAGTTCTTGCGTAATAATATTCAACTCATCAAAAAGCTTGCTCGATTCTTGTAAAATATTATTCTTATGAGCCTCATGTTTAGAAAGTTCGCGCTCTTGCTCATGAACAGCAATATTCATCTGACTAACTTGATTTTCTAGATCCGTGATCTGAACAACGATCGTTTTCTTTTCTTCTAAGCGGCGGCTGATCTCAGCTGTTAGTTCATTGATTTTCGCTGTAATTTGTTCAGGGTCTAATTCAATAAATTTTGCTTCACATTTCACTTCATAAAGCGACTGGCCATTAAAGCTCGGCAGATGATCCGCGATCCCCCTGGATTGACCATCGCCTAATTTTTCAACAGATTTGATCTTTCCGAGCATCCCCTTGATATCCTCAGAAGGAGGAACAGAGGTGATCAAGGATCCCTCAACGATAGATCCTGATCCGTCTTCATACTGAACGTGCATTTCCTCGATAAATTCTCTTCTCGACTTAAGAGAAAGCGTTAGATTTTCCAACTCGCTGATCGTATGATCAAGGGTCGCCATGCCCTCTTTGAGCTGAGAAAGAGCCTTCTCTTGGATCTCTTTTTCATTCTTCATTGCATTGATACGCTCTGAACAACGGTCAAAATCCTCAGCAATGCTGCGAAGCTTGTTATCAACATCTTCTTTTTCAACGCCTACCTTATCATTTTCTAAATCAAGACGGCGCTTGCGAGCAAGGGCCCCTTGAAAACTTTTCATAATTTCTGTAAGCTCATTTTTAAAATGAATCTGCTTTGTTGTACGATCTAAAATTTCTTCTTCTTCCCTCTTAATAGCCTCCTTATGCTCACGCATCTCTTCTTGAAGCTTGTGAAGAAGTTCATTTTTTGTTGCAAGGCTTCCTGTATTTCTTTCAATGTTCTCAACAAGCGTCCGATAAGAGGTCTTGAGTCCCGTCACCTTCTCTTCTTGGCCGCGGCAACGATCTTTTAATTGCGCCCTTTGTTCTTCATAACGCAAATGACTTGCATCGATTTGCGCCATGCGCTCTTCATTAAAATGAATTTGCCGTTTTTCAATGTCAACCTGATTTTCAAGCTTAATATGCTCGCGCTGCAGCTCGTTGGCCTTTTCATCGAGCTCGCTGATCAATTGATTTTCTTGT
>Ga0172381_10006839_pt1 | contig 11377 bp, 25 predicted proteins | sample Leawel6488metaG_FD_119754 | JGI IMG/M metagenome (GOLD analysis project Ga0172381, IMG submission 119754) | Leachate microbial communities from a municipal landfill in Southern Ontario, Canada - Leachate well 64-88 metaG | ecosystem: Engineered > Solid waste > Landfill > Unclassified | place... | reverse complement strand
GCATCATAAAAAATATCGGGTATGTATGAATTTGAAACGCTAAATATATTATTGGAATTTAAATTGAAAGTCATTTTTAAATCTTCGATATTTACCAAATAATTATTAACTTTTTGTTTTATATCGTTAAAAACAACAATAACATCTCCCAATGTTGTAAATTGCAAGGATTTTATAAAATTCAAATTATTTAATGAATTTAATTCACTATTTATTGTTATATTCTTTTTTTGATTTAATACTTCTTTATTTATCTTTTCTAATTCAACAAGTGCTAATTTCTTTTTAGATTCTTCTAAAACTAATAAACCTTTTAGTTCTTCAATTCTAGAATCACATCCGCATATGATTGTTTCATAAGAATTAATTTTTTGATTAAAATCTTCATTAATTAAACAAATTTTAAATGCATCAATTATTAAGTTTTCATCGATGTTTGTTTTATTAAACTTAATATGTTCTATAAACTCTTTAATATCAGACATAAATCTTTCTTTCAAAAAATTAAGTAAGTCAGTATAATTATTGTTCAAACAATATATTAATTGTTCACTAAATTTATCAAAATAATTTATGAATTTAGCAAACTCGGTTGAAATAATGATGTTTTGTGATTCAAATATTAAAAAAGATAAATTATTGACTCCAACTACACAACTAGTTTTATTTTCATTATATGTGCAGCTTCCAAAATCAGAAAAGGTTTGTGTTATTTTTTTAGCTTTATAATTCTTAAATGAATCTACACATCTAAGTTCAACAGATTCATTTTCAATAGTTTTTATATTTCTTGTTGTTACTGTTTTTAAACTAGAATTAGATATGAATTTTGCAACTAGAATTTTATCTTTAGAAATAATATCAGGATACTCATCATAAACCTTATCAATTCCAATAGACTTAAATAATGAAGCAACATCATTAAATACATCTAAAACAATATCTTGTTTATCGAATGATAGTGTTTTTCTATTTTTTAGAAATTTACTAATTGATGTGTTAAATAACAAGGGATAATTTTGTATTAGATTTGTTAATTTATTATATCTAGGCGTATTAATTTTATCAAACTTAACACCATCAAATTCATCGACTATTTTTTTAACCATATGAAAATCACCTTAATTTTATAATTTGTGAATATTTATGAATATGAAAAATAAAAGGAGGAAGTTACCCTCCAAAAAATAAACTCAACAGAAAAAATCAGTTAGCAGAATCTACGTTCTTTGAAAGGTAGATAACGTCACCATCTTCAAGGATATCGTTTATTCCTACCGAATCTCCATCTTTGGTTGTTAATCCTTCCTTGTTACTCAAGGAAACTCCTGCCTTAACTAACAAATCCTTAACTGTTGCTCCTTCCTCGAAAGGAAACTCTTTTGGTAATCCATTTCCGATGACTGCTAATTTAGCCATCAAGAATGAACTCTTTTTCTTCTTACTTGTTACACTCATTGTCATTTTGTACACCTCCAATTATTTGTGACTTTTGACAAAAATAATTCCACCAACTTTTAATTTTAAGTTGGGAAAAGATAAATCTTTAGAATTATCAGGTTTCGGTTGAAAAGAATCTGGTAAATAGTTCCATTGTGTTGCAAATACTGAAGTTTTATCAGTATCATAAGATTTAGCAAGTTCATTAAACATATCTAATGTAACTCCTTGAACTACTATTGTTATTTTATCTTCCAAACTACTCACCGATCTGTTTTAGTGTGCTATTTATTTTTAATCTAATTTCTTTTAACCTATCAATTTCATATTTGGTTAAAGTATTATGTTTTAGAACGTGAATTAATTGTTCTTCTTTATCAATATAAATCTTAAACAAATCAACTATGTTTGTTCTTAATCTGTTAAGCATAATTTGTTCACATTCCTGAATTAATTGTTGTTCGTTATTCATTCATGCCACCCTGATTTTCTATAACGTTTAGGTTTTGATACTTTATATCCTTCTTCTTCTGCACAAGAATCGTTACCATCACTAAACCCATCTTCATAAATCTTATTTATTATTTTATAATAATCACTTTCAGATTTACAAAGAGTTAGTGCTAAATAAAATCGTTTAGCATAAGCATCTTTTGTTATTTTATCTTTTGGCTTCATCATTTTCACGACACATATCGTATATTTCAGGATAGTTGTTAAATCTATAACCTATCGCAGATAACATTTCATCAGGAGTTGTTTTTGAAAGTGCAATCTTAATTAGCTTATTAAACTTACGAATTGCAAGTTGAGTTTCTCCTTCAGGTTCTTCCAAAAGATCAATATATTCCATAACATTTTTTGTTTTCTGTTTGTTTGTTTTATCGACATTCCACAGATTAATCTTCATTAAATCAACTTTGACTATTTTTTCCTTAATTTCTTTTTTTGTATTCAAACTAGTCACCTTTTATAATTTAACAATAATACTCTTCATTTTCATCTGACCAACTTTCTTTGGTTATAAAATAACCTAAACGGTTCACATAATGAAATCCTGGAATTATATGTAGTTTAGAATCATCACAATCTACGAGTGTAAATATATTTTTATTGTTTTGTTTCTTTACAAACTCAACCTCATTATCATAAGTTTCAAACATAAAACCATCGATTGGAGCTCCACTAACTAAAGTGTTTTTTAATGGTTTATACTTTTCAATAAACTCTTCGAAAGTTCCTATTTTTGTAAACATTAGATTCACCTTATAGTTCTTTTAACTCTAAAATTTATTAAATGAGGATTATGTTTCTTAGCTATCGATATCGTAGGATATTGTAAATCAACGTGTTTTCCTGTTTTAGGATTTGTTGCAACAATAAGTAATAATTTAGACATTTTAATTTACCTATCTAAATCGAAAGTATCTTTCGGATTATTCTGTAATGATATTATTTTTTTAGTGAAATTAATTCTTATTTTATTAAGTTCTGAATTAAATTCTTTTTTTGTAATTTGTATAAAAAGATTTGTATTTAATTCACTATTAGGTTCATAAGAAATTCTTTGATCATTATTTTCCCAAATTTTATGTATTTTGAAATCATCTTTGAAAAAATAAAACCCATTAGATATTGTTAAATAATTGTTTATCCAATCTTCACAAGTTTCAATATAATAATATTTTGAAATTGTATCATCATAAAAATTCTTAACTTTATAATATGAATTATTTTTCAAAGTTTTAACTAGTTTTATTTTTGAATTACATAAAGGACATCTATTATCCATTTTAAGCACCAAAATCATCAATATAATAATAATTGTTAGTTATTTTTTGGTCATCATATTGAACTAAACCCATTTGGGAACATATTTTGTGTTTCTTAAAATCAAAAAGCATTTGTGATTCTAAAAATAATTTCAAATCTAGAATTGATTGTTCTTTAGAACATTCAATTAAATATGTAGAATTAGAATCTATTTTAGAAATATGAATATAATTCTTAAGATTTTTCATTTTTTTGAGTATAGTCATACCAAACTTTTTATGTTTCTTTGGTTTTGTAAATAATTTATTAAAAAAATCTTCATCAATATATGTGATAGTCATAGTTATTTCATAATGTTCAGAATAAGTTTGTTTATCTAACTTAATAAATTCATTCCAATCAATATAACAAACACATTCTTCTTCTTCATCGATATGCCAATCATTACATTCAGTACAAACTAAATAAAAATTAGCTTTCGAATTACTAAATTCGTGTTTAACTCGATTGTGTATTGTTTCTCTTTGACAATTATCGCAAAATTTCAAATAACATTCTGACATTAAAAATCACCTATTATTTTTAGTATTATTTTTTTGATAAAGTATTCCATCAACCAAAATATATTTCGGTTTAAGTTGTAAGAATTCTTTTTTAGTATAATCATCAGAGATTTCATCTTCACAATCTACTTGTAAAACTTGTTCCTCTTCAGTAATTTGTTTATAATTGATACCAAATATGTCCATTGTTTTCACATTCGTTAATACCATTTATACTCTAAATTATTAGGAACGTTAGGAAAATATTTTGAATAATGTTCTGGAAATTTTCTAACTAGATTTGATTGGTGTGTTAATTGTAATTCTTCATCGAATATCCATTTCGGTGGAGAACCTGATATCTGAACATTATCTAGTTCGTGTCTGAATTTTGAATATAGAGTATCTTTGAATCCTCTAATTATGCTCCATTCATAACACATATCCATACCATAAGCACACAAAACAGCTTCGTGTCCTTTCCACATCTTAACTATTGGATGATTTTCCCAAGCAATAGGATAATAAGTTGCTAATTCTATATCTTCTTCATAAGAAAGTATATTTTTAAGTTTTTTATCCAATAAATATCCTCTTCTTTTTAATAGTTTTAGCACATTATATATTTGCCAAGCTTCAATTCTTTGTTTTCCAAGTCTTTTATTATCTAAACACTTAGCAACTTTTTCGAAATCTGAATACGGCATAAATGTCTGCATTTTGAATCAACTCTTTGAATATAAAAATGAGGGTAGAGGGATTTGAACCCACGAACCACTAAGGACAGGATAACTTATGCCATGTTAGATTTTCATTCCTAACTTTCCTTATCTAAGACTCGGTCTTCAATAGATGAATAGCACATCTTAAGTCCTGCACGTTTGACCACTTCGCTATACCCTCAATATTAATTTGGATCAACTAATTCAAGAACATTATCACCATATTCTCCATCTAAACCAATTATATATTGATTATTTTCGAGAATAAGTCTAACTTCTGAATCTCCACTTTGAGTTGTAGTTTCTTGAATATCAATTATTTTTAATCCGATGATACTTCTAAGTTCATTCATATATTGGATATGAGGTTCATCTTTAGGATTAATTGGGACTTTAATAACCAATTTAGTTCACCTTATTTTTTTTTCTTAATATAAAATGATTGCTGTTATTATTGCTAGAAATATACATATTGCCATTAAAATAAAGAATAAAATTCCTAAATCGGCTAATATTTCAGGATAATCTCCATTAATAGGATTAATCTTTTTGAATATATCTGTAATTATGGCTAAAATTACATCAATAATTAAGAAAATAAAAGCTAGTTTTAATTCCCACATAATAATTATATGCATCGTGATTACCTTTTTAGTTTTTGAATATGAAATTGAACACCTTTGTTTTAATAACGAATTAAATCTTAATAATCAGCAAGTCGCACATCATTATGCACACAACAAGGATTAATATTATTAAACTTAGGTTTTCTTCATCGTTAAATGTTGCAACAAATAACAATAAATCAGGTTGTGTCTACGCCTGAAAGCTACTTAATAAACTTAATCACTTTTTATCTTTTGCTCAGTTTCTTCGATCTAATAACATATTAATAATTCCCAATCTTTCAAATTCAAGCAAACTTGATTAGTTTTTGCAAGGTTGCCAATTTCTGCCACTCCTACTGTCAATAGGAAGATAACAATCCCACTTGCAAGTTCGGCAACTTGGATTAGTATTAAATATATTGATACAACTTTTCAGCATTCGGAACTTTTTGTTCGATTGCGTTAATTTTCTTGACAAGTCTACCAAACGAAATCATTCTTCCAATTTCTTTTGAATATATGTCAAGTTTACTACATACTGATTCAGCACTTATATAGACCTTATCAGCAACTTCTATGTATGCTATCGTAAGTCCTCCATAAGCACTCAGATCCATCAATAGTACATTTCTAACTTTGTTTCTTATCGGTTCACTAAGATTATTCAAATCATTACTATAATAATCTGCTAGTGACATTCTATCGTGTCGAAATCTTACAGGATATTTTTTATTCTGGTAAGTAAGTTCGAACTTTTGTTTTTTTGTTTCGTTTTCCATAGGTTTCACCTTAATTTAAATAATCTTTGAATTTATTAACTTGAAGTTCATAACCTGCATTTATTAGTTTTTGATTATTATAACCTCGAACACATTTAAGAAAATTAATGAATGCAAAATCAGGCTTTTTTAGATAAAAATCTTTTGTTGGAATAATTTGTTTATATTTATTCATAAATATCACTTTAAGGTTCAATAACTGTTAAATCTTCACAACGATACATCTGCATCGTACTTGCATCATCGTTGAATGTGACCATACAATAATAATCGTCAGTTGCCACTAATGAACATTCACAACCGATTTTATTGGGATTATTAAAACCACAAGAATAATTAATAAAATATCTTTTTCCAAAAGGAACGATTGCTGAATTGAATACGTGCGATATAGGATATTTCTCAACAAACCTTTTAAAATAAGATTCAATTTTATTAATTAATTCCTGTTTAAGATTAGGATTATATCTTATTAAATCAGGATCAAATTTATGATTTTCAATATCAGATTTCTTATCAATTAAACTTTTATTTGCGTTAATAAGCATTTTTTTATGTTCAGAAGATACTTGTTCACAATTTGAATTAATTTGTTTGATTACCATCATACTCGACCTTTTTGTTAATTCTAAGAACGTTGTTTATGAATGTGCATTTATGAACTGTTCCAAAACAAAAAATTCTACACAAATCTATCGCAGGTTCTAATTTGAAAGCAGATCCTCTAATATCTCCTTGTCCATCAAGAATTATATACTTAGTTGAAAAATGTGTTATGAACGCTTCACTTGCGTATCTTAGTTCTTTTATTCTTTGTTCTTTTATTTTCATTTTTCATCATCCGTTTTGTTTATTTTAAGAAGATAAATCATATCTGCTAATTCAGATTCTGAAAAAATAGTTTTGTTGGAATTTAGTAGATGTATTTGAGTTTCATCATCCTTAAATATGGTTTCTATTTTAAAAGAAGCTTCAAGACTTCCTTTTTTAAATATATCGTATGTTTTTTTTGTATTAAACATAAATAATCACCTTAATTAATTAATGGAGATGGGCGGGTTCGAACCACCACTCGTTTGAGCTTCAGTCAAACGCTTTCCCAGTTAAGCTACATCTCCTTGTATGAACTTGACTCGATTTATGATTCGAAGGAGGTTATCGAGTAAACTCCAGATGTTATCAGTACAACAATCTCAATATCATTGAGTCAAAACATAATCTAACAAATCTCAACACCTTTAGTGTATCTAGTTAGTTATGCGACTTTTCATAGTCGTACTTTTAGTTTTTTACAAAACGTCTTCATTTTTTGGAGGTAGATGATAATTATATATAATCCTTATTACATTTAAACTTCTTAATCTACATCCAAAGAAGATAATGAAAGGTTTGGGAAAAAGTGTTCTCTTTAGATACGCACCAAATCCGACTTACTCCCTTTATGTTGGCAGTTGCGTGATTGTCATTCCCAAACATATAAAAATGATGTGTGTTAATTTGGAAAAACTAACACACAAATTTTGTGCTGCATTTATTGGATTTTTTATTTGGTTTTGGTCTTCAAATTAAAGAAGATTTGTTTTGTTTCGCTTTCTTAGAACTTCAGCGATAGCTGCAACATCACCTTTATTTTTCAAGATCTCATTTAGCTCGTAAGCTAACTTCTCTTCGTCATCCTTGAATCTCTTCAATTCTTTGATTTCAGCTTCAACATCAAGAATCTTATTCTTCATAGAAATTACATATTTTTCTTTCAGTTCGATTCTTGCCTTTCTAGTGGCAAAACAAAAACGATCATTACTAACTTTTCCCTTATTTTCAAAATATAATGGGAATGTGTTAGATTCATCATCTACTTTAACATTGATGTAATCATAACATACGTTAATTACATTTACAATTTGTCCAACAAATCTTGGATAATTTAGAGATTGAACTACTAATAACCTATCTCCTTTTTTCAACATTTGTGGATTTCCAACTTCATCAAATTCTTCTTTAGTTTCTTTTACGATTTTAATCACCTTTTAGTGTTTTATTCAACGCAGTAATATTTTCCATTATACTGGAAATCTGCAAGAGTAGGATTTTGAACTTCAACAACAACCATCATTTTAGTAAAGTTGTTAAATTCAGTTTCGGTTAGTATTCTCAACATTTTTCTTATCCTTTTTATTTGATACTTTGACATAAATATTATATAAATCGTGTAATTTTTTAAATCTGGAATCTTTTTTGATTAAATCATCCATTTTTCTATTTGCAATAATAACACAACCAACTTTACAATCATCTTCTACCTTTCGTTCAAATTGTTGTTCAATTGGAGTTGTTAATATAGGCGAATAATAATAAATAACATCATAATCTGAATAATTCTTAAAATCTAAAATATTAACGTTTAAAAAACGTTGTGATTGTTGATCGTAATTTAGAATTCTTGCTAGTTTAAGCAGGTTTTCATCAAGTTCTAATCCATAAACTCTAGCGTTTTGATGTATTTTTTTAAAAAGGTCACAAATCCAACCAATTCCACAACCAGCATCAAGAAATCTTATATCTTCTTGTATTAGACCTGTATTTGAATATTCATGTTTAGTAGGTTTTCTACTAAAATGATTAGAAACAAATTTGAGTTGGTCTATTACACTATCCACATACATTGGTATAAAAGGAAAATTTGTGTATTTATTTTCAACATCAGGATATCCATCTTTTGGAAAATCAGAAACTGAACTTACAGACCTAAACAATTTCATAACACCAGTCAATTGTTCTGAGATTCTAGAATAATCCATCTTTAATTGATCATAGTGTTCTTTAGTATAAAAAATAATAGGTTCTACGATTTCAAGACTTAATTCTTTCATTGTGATTCACCATTTCTTTTATATTTCTAGCGACAGTTTGATCAATAAAAACCATCGGTAATTTTGAATGTTCTATTGAAAACATCTTCTTAGCAGCAGTACGTTTAATATGAATAATCTCACCAGTACGGTACGCTGATTCTGACTTTAATGTCCCATCATTAGATAGTACAGACTTACTTTCATCAACAACAACCAAAGCCAAATACTCTTCAGATTTAGCCTTACAGTCTTCACAAAGCATAAATGCTGTTGTTGTTTTTCTATCAAACGTATTGTTTAATCTTTTGTCTAAAAGTAACGCACCACTATCGAAAGTAGTTCCACAGACTGGACACAACTTTTGTTCCATTGTAACATAACTTTTATCCATTTTAGTCACCTAAGTTTATCCAAAAAATCCTGAATGATATTTCTTCCAATTTTTCAAAGAGTTTCTATTTCCTTGATATGGGCAAGGTCGTTTACCAAACTTTAAACAAATAGCGATTCCGATAAACGCCCATAAAATATTAAGAATGATTATTCCTAACATATTTAAAATGTTTGCTTGATCAAAATTGTAAAATGAATCTACATATTCCTTTGTTTCAAAATACATCGTTCACACCTTTGTTACTTGTGAGTAGTATTACTAAATTCTCCTTTACTATACCATCCTTACTAGTAAGAGTCTAACTATTCGCAATCTATCGTAAGGCGATTATGTAATGACCTTACGTCTGAATCATACGTAATCATATCACGTATGAGTATTACATCCGATTGCAACTAGAGCAAGATCTCTTCAGATAGTGTTACTCTTCAGACAGAAGACATATAGGTATAAAAGAATATAAAGAAATATATTCACACAATGAATATATCTCCTTATATCCCTTAATATACTAGTTCACAGGAGTATGAAATACTCCTATGGTCATGAAATGACTATGCTAACTATCGTATATACGATAATACTAACTGTCGTATATACGACTTCATTTAGATTCGGACAGTTATGTCCTAATAGTAAGGCTCGGACAGTAATGTCCAAAATTCGCCTTAATTATAAAAAAATAAAATACCATTAATTTTATGAATTATTTTATGATCTTAATTTTTTGAGTGAAAATAGGGTTTCATCTCTCCCCTACGATGGCATTTAATGGCAATTATAGGCTGATAGGCAGGACTTTCGAGGTGAGGTAATACCAAAGTGGCTTGAACGAATAATAATGGCTAGAATTCACGTTTATTCGTGTTTTTATTCTATCAAACGCCTTAATTATTATGAATTCACCACCTTTAAGCCTTAATTCGTTTATCGATGAATTGCCTTAATTTACATTGAAAATAATTATTAAGCCTTAATTCATAGAAACTCTTTAGTTTCACGGCTTAAAAATAAAATTAATTGTTAGGATACTTATGAAAATGAAGAAAATAAAAGGAGTCTAGAACTCTTTTGGTGGATGCGACTCCTAATAGAATCTGAGAATATTATATCTGTTTACTCAATACTGCGTGAGTATATTCTTCAACAGTTATCAATGTTTGAAGACCTGTTTCTTTTGCTAATTTAATGACTTTCAAGTCGTTAACAGCGTCAAACTCGGTTGTTCGTCTATTGTTATAAAACTTACGTCTTATGCGTTGATGTATAGCCATATTTTAAATCACCGTTCTTTTTAGCTCAACATATTTTTCAATATCTCTTTAGTATGTTTTTCTACTAAAGACCTTTCACTAGGAATTCTTTGATCGTGTGGGTTAAGTGGTTTATTTAGATTACTTCTAACCTCTTTCAAGTGTTGTTTAATCATTTCGTCGGTAATAGTGTTTAACGGAGACCATTTACGTCTAATCTTTAAAGCGTCTCTTTCTCCGATAGTTCCGTCAATAGAAAGAATCTCTCTTTTCAACTCTTTACTAACAAAATTCATTAAAATCACCGTTTCTCTTTTTCACTTAACTATTAGTCGTATATACGACTATTACTAATGACTACTAGTAGTTAATAGTAGTCAATACTACTAATGACTACTAATGACGACTAATTGTTACTAGATACGATTGAGTAATACGATTGTGACTATTAACTAGTCAATATGACTACTGTGTGCGACTTAGTTAATAACTAATACGATTATAGTAAGACACTTACTATTAGAGACTTACGTCTAACAATTACATAGGATTGCCACGACTAAGCATAACTAGGATAATGAAATTATCCTACTACTAAGTGGGATAAATATCGGATGACCGATAGATTTTAAAAATGTCACTAATTGGTGAGAAAAATAAATATAAGGTCATATCGACCTTATTTTAAAAAACTGGCTTAAAATAGTTTACTTTAAGCTCTTTATGTAGTCGGTGAAACCTGCCTTATTTTTGTTTGCGTAAGCGATCAAAAACTTCAAGGTTGTTGCGTTGCTATTTGAAAATCCATTTTCTCCGATGGTTTTTCCGTGTGATTCAAAGGCATCAATATATCTTTTATCGCCTTTTCCTCCAATAGCTATGACCATTCTCTCGTTGTTGTTGGTTGTGGTTGTTGTCTTTGGTTTTAATGAAGCTCCCAAAGTATCGACTATTGGTGCGTCGGTTGTTGGTTCTGCAATAACTTCTGTTTTTGTTTCTTCGACTTTTGTTTCT
>Ga0172381_10006838_pt1 | contig 11377 bp, 1 predicted proteins | sample Leawel6488metaG_FD_119754 | JGI IMG/M metagenome (GOLD analysis project Ga0172381, IMG submission 119754) | Leachate microbial communities from a municipal landfill in Southern Ontario, Canada - Leachate well 64-88 metaG | ecosystem: Engineered > Solid waste > Landfill > Unclassified | place... | reverse complement strand
TAGCTGACATAGGATCGTCCAACTTGGCGGTGGCTTGTGACAACAGCGTGTCAGAAGCCTCTTATTTGAGCGATGCGAGCAACAGCTACGCCTCTCCCATCGATCCGACTGACGGCACTGTAGTTTCCGGCACCAGATATTCCTTATATACTACTTACTCCGGCGGCGCCCCAGCGGTGATTCCGGGCGGTCATTATTTAAATTACACGGCTTCATCGACGATTGCTTCGTATACGATGTACAATTCTTCGGCAGCCTTGAGCTCAACTAAGGTTTTTATCGCTTACGCCAATAGCAACCCCGGATCGGGTATCGGCGTGGTTGCCACGGTTTCGACCACCAGCGCTCCGGTTTACGGGACGCCGGTAAGTTTTTCCGCGGTCGGTACAAACGGAACCCATTATATTTCGGCAGCGGCCCTTGATTCCACCCATGCCCTTGTCGCTTACACCAGGGACGGCCTCGGCGCCGCCCGGGTTGTTACGATCAGCGGAACGACCGTATCTTACGGTACGGAGTATTCTTTTTGCACGTCCACCAGCCAGATAAAAGTTTCCAAACTTTCTTCAACCAGCGTTCTTATATCCTTTGAAGATTACAGCGGAACGGTCACCAGCAACGCTATTGTCGCCAATATATCCGGGGGCGTAATTTCTTACGGTTCGGTTTATTCCTTTACCGGCCCGAACAACTCCGGTTTAGACTCTGCATCCCTAGATTCCACCCACGGCATTGTCGTTTATCAAAAATTCAGCTCAACGGGCAGTTACGGCAGAACTCTCGAGATCGCCGGAACCAGCACGATCAGCTATGGTCCGGAATATATGATCTATGGCGGACAGATTTTTGACGTTTCCATAGCTCCTTTGGACTCGACCAGAGCTTTGGTTTCTTATTACAGGGCTAGCCCAGGGACTAACGGCGTGGCCCGCATTGCCAACATTTCCGGCACGACCATTAATTTCAGCGCGGAACAGATTTTCGCTCCCGACCAGGAGATCTCTCCTGCGGCCGTTGCCCTCGACTCTTCCCACGTTTTGTTGTCATACAGCCGTTATGCTAATTCGGTGTGGAAGGGAGTCGGCGTAGTGGCCGCCGTATCCGGCAACAAAATATATTTCGGTTCGGAATATCAATTTTCTTCCGTTTTTAACGAATGGTACTCGCCGGCGGTCTTGAGCCCGACCCATTCTTTCATCTCTTATACTTACGGAGGATACGGCGGCAGCGGAAAGGGGCTGGTTGCTTATCTTGGCGACGCCCCGAACGTTCCCACCCTTATTTCCCCTGCAAGCGGCTCCACCGGCGTCAGCGTTTCTCCGAATTTTCAATTCAGTTTCACCGATCCGAACAGCGCCAATGCCGTGAAGTTCGACCTCCAGGTCAGCACTTCTTCCGATTTTTCTTCATTGATCATAAACAAGGAAAATTATTCCGTTGGCGGACCTTGGGCGAGCGGTTCGACGATAAGCTACCAGGATCCTTCCTCTTTGGCCGAGAATGTTTCGTACTATTGGAAGGCCAGAGTCGCCAACTCCAACGGGTGGTCTTATTGGACGGATCCGAATTTTTTCACCACAGGAGTCAACCAAGCGCCGAACGCTCCTTCGATCGTCTCCCCGTTAAACGGAGCTTCCGGGATCGCTCTTTCTCCGGTCCTGTCTTTTCTATACAGCGATCCGGACGGAAATAATTGTTCCAAATTTGATCTCCAGATCGATAATAACGCTGATTTTTCTTCGCCGTTTGTCAGCGCCACAGACTATTCGGTCGGCGGACCTTGGTCGGCCAATTCGGCGATCAGCTACACGGTCCCCACAGAGTTGGCCAGCAGTACTACCTATTATTGGAAAGCTCGCGTTTACGACGGGTCGGCTTGGTCTAATTGGTCCGGAGGAGTAGGCCTGAATTTAGCCAATGAGATAGACATTGTTTCGGGGAACACTCTTAATTGTTCGATTTCCGATTCGGGGAATTCTTATTGTTGGGGTTGCGGTTATCCCGGGAATAATACCCAATCGGTTTGCGTTTCTTCTCCGACGATCACTCCCGTCCAAGTTTTGGATGTCAACGGGTCGGATTATTTAACGGACGTAGAAGAGTTGGACGTAGACATTAGTAATACTTGTTTCCTTAAGTCTGACGATACTATATATTGTGTGGGAAGGAATAATTATGGCGCGCTCGGAGATAATACAACCACCACTTCTTTGCTCCCGGTTCAAACTTTGGGTGTAGGCGGGTCCGGCTATCTGACGGGTTTAAAGCACGTGTCGTCGGGAAATGATTATTCTTGCGCCGTCAAAACCGACGGCACCGTCTATTGCTGGGGCATTAATGGTTATGGAAAACTTGGCAACAATAATACTACAACTCAATTAATTCCGGTCCAAGTTGTCGGAGCGGGCGGGTCCGGCTATCTGACCGGGGTGGAAAAAGTATACGCGGCTTATGAGAGTACCTGCGCCCTTAAAACCGACGGCACGGTTTGGTGCTGGGGGAAAGCCAGCTTTGGTGAATTGGGAAATAATGATACTTTCGCTTCTTTCACTCCCGTCCAAGTCCTCGGCCCGGGCGGATCAGGATACCTGACGAACGTGACTCAAATGTCACAGAGTGCGAGTCACTCCTGCGCCCTTAAATCCGACGGCACGGTTTACTGCTGGGGCTGGAATGGATATGGCGCGATAGGCAATAATTCTACCACGGACGCTCTTACTCCCGTCCAAGTCCTCGGCCCAGGCGGTTCGGGATACCTGACCGGGGTGGCACAAATTAACGCCGGATTTTATTCTTCTTGTGCTATAAAAAATGACAATACCGTTTGGTGCTGGGGTCACAATAATTACGGCCAGCTTGGAAATAATACCACCACCGATTCTTGGACTCCCGTCCAAGTCCTCGGAGTTGGCGGTTCGGGTTACTTGACGAATGTCAGCAAGGTTTCATCGGGGGGTTATCATACATGCGCGATTAAGGACGGTGCTGTTTATTGCTGGGGAAGGGGTGATTACGGCCAGCTCGGTAATAATACAACGGTTACTTCTTATACTCCTGTCCAGACCTTGAAGGGCGCTGCTCAGCCGGGAGATACGGATACCAGCTGGACGTTTACCACGTTTTCCAATTACCCGCCTGTTTTATCATCCGTTTCTGTAGATACAGTTAACCCTAACATTTGTAAGTTGTCCGGTCCTGAGACTGTTTGCCAAAGCGGCAGCAATATAATTTTCAACTCTTTATCTTCCGATCCGGATCCGGCAGACCAGCTCAAGCTTTTCGTCTGCAAGGATTCGGCATGCAGCAACTGCGGGATCAGCGCAACCAGCGGGTGCTGGGCCGCTTCGGAATCTTTTGCGGCCAGCGATCCGAGCGCTGTCTATAATTCGTCTTCCAGTCCGGCCTGTACCAGCGAAGCAACCAGCAACATCACGACAACGGCCGAATACGTTCGCTCCGGCAGTTATGCGTTAAAGACAAACGTTGGAATGCCGGACGGCTATGCCAACGTTACTTTTGAGAACGCCGAAGCTAACCAGCAAACGGTTTATGCCAGGACCTATTTATACATACCTTCGGATTTTGACTGGGGAGGAGCTTTTAATATTGATTTTCTTTCTTTCGGCGATAGCGATGGCGGAGACCGTTTGGACGTCGAAATGAACAAGAACGGCGCCAATATCAATTTGGTCTATGATTATTGGGATTCTTACGGAGAGAATCATACGGTAGAACCCGCTTATCCCTTGTCCAAGGGGTCATGGCACTATATTGAAACCAAGTTGGTCGTTGATTCGGCCAACGGCCAGGTAGATATCTGGGTTGACGGAGACCATCCGGTCAGCGATTCAGGGCTGGATACCGGCGACACTAACGCGGATGAATTTTTCGGCGGGACTTCTTGGGCGGACGGGCCTTTCAGCAGCTATATTTACCAGGACGATATCGCTTTCGGCACCGCCGTCATCGGCCAATCTCCGGCAGTCGGAAATGTTTTCAACGACGGTTTTGAGACCAATGATTTCAGCAGCTGGGACAACTCAAGCGTCAGCAGATGCGATACTCTTGATACGCAATCGGACTATGTGAATAACGGCAACTATGCCTTGAAGTTCAGAGTGGGATTGAACAATTCTCAAGCGGAAATTGATAAAAATAATTTTGTGGGGAACAAGACAGTTTATGGCCGGGTTTATTTGTATATACCGGAAGATTTTGATTGGGGAAGCGCGAACGCTACAAACATAATGGGTATCGGAGACAATAACGGCTATTCTCGCCTTTCTTTGTCTATGGAAAATTGGGGAACGCCTCATTTGACATGGACCTATTGGGACACCAATGACGACTCTCACTGGAACGATGCCGGCGACACTGCCTCGGTCGGTTTTGTCGAAGGCAGCTGGATAAATATCGAGACCAGGGTCACGGTTGATCCGTCCAACGGGATTGTAGAAATTTGGGTGAACGGGGAGCTGATGGTTTACGAAGACGGCCTTAATACCGGCAATACAAATGGAGATATTTTTTACGGAGCAAGCACTTGGGCCGATTCCGGTTTCAACAGCTATCTCTATGAGGACGATATCGCTTACGGTACAGAAAGGATCGGCGAAGCTCCGGCTCAAGGGAATATATTCAATGACAGCTTCGAAACAAACAGTTTAAGTTTGTGGGACAGGGTCCAAGCAGGGAACGGTTCTTCATATTGCGGCATCGGCGGCTGTTTCTTCTGCCAGGACAAAGAATATTGGGGAAAGGTTTGCGACGATAAAGGCAATTGTTCGGGAATTGCCGGCGAAGCAGGGGAAGAGCCGGAGGGCGAAGGATGGGTCAAAGTTTTTGGCGGCAGTGATTACGATCGGTTTTATTCTATCCAACAAACCTCGGACGGAGGTTATATTGCTGTTGGAGAAACAGGCAGTTATGGAGCGGGAGATATGGACGCTTTCATCTCCAAGCTCGACTCCTCCGGCAACCTTTCCTGGGCAAAAACTATAGGAGGAAATCTTTATGATCGGTTTTATTCTATCCAACAAACCTCGGACGGAGGTTATATTGCGGCCGGTGGGAGCGAAAGCTACGGAGCAGGAGAGGGATATCGGGATATTTTCATCTCCAAGCTCGACTCCTCCGGCAACCTTTCCTGGACAAAAATTATTGGCGGGGGTCTTTATGAGGATGCCTATTCTATCCAGCAAACCTCGGACGGTGGATACATAGTTGGCGGTTATACCAATGGTTATGGAGCGGGAAACCTGGACGCTCTCATCTCCAAGCTCGACTCCTCCGGCAACCTTTCCTGGACAAAGACCATAGGAGGAGGGAACGAAGACTACATTAATTCTATCCAGCAAACCTCGGACGGTGGATACATAGTTGCCGGTGCAACCGAAAACTATGGAGCGGGAGGTATGGATATTTTCATTTCTAAGCTTGACTCCTCCGGCAACCTTTCCTGGACAAAAACCTTGGGAGGAGGCAGTTTTGAAGTAGGCTATTCTGCCCAGCAAACCTCGGATGGGGGGTATATTGTGGCAGGTTATACTTATAGCTATGGAGAGGGATATAATGATGCTCTCATCTCCAAGCTCGACTCCTCCGGCAACCTTTCCTGGACAAAAACCTTGGGAGGGGATTTTTATGAGTATATTGATAATTATTCTGCCCAGCAAACTTCGGACGGAGGCTATATTATTTCCGTTTTTACAAATAGTTATGGCTCTGGATACTATGACACCCTCATCTCCAAGCTCGACTCCTCCGGCAACTTTTCCTGGGCAAAGACCATAGGAGGAAGCGGACTGGACTCCGCCTATTCTATCCAGCAAACCTCGGACGGGGGATATATAGCTGTCGGCCAAACAGATAGTTATGGAGTTGGAGGTCGCGATGCTTTTATCGCTAAGCTTGACTCCTCCGGAAATATTTCTAGCTGTTCGGCTTGCCAGAGTGCCTTGCCTATCGTTTCTTCCGTCTCTCCTTCGACTTCTTCTCCGACCCCGATCGTTTCTTCCGTCTCTCTTTCGACCTCTTCCCCGACCCCGTCAGTATCTTCTCCTTCTCTTACGGAAACAACCGTTTGTCCGGAATGATAAATTTTGAATATAATTTTTAAGATAAAAGATCATAAATATTTAAAAATCAAATGAATATGTCGAGGCCGGTCAAAATTTCACTTTTTTCTTTTTTCCTTGTCCTAGCGGTCATGTCTGTTTTTCTTGTTTTTAAGTTCAAGCAAGTTGACGTCGAGGCATCTTCCACCGTTGAAATTTTGACTGGCGCCGCTACCAGTTCCTGGGCTACCAGCTATGCCCCATACAATACTTACTATATGGATTCCATTGCGCAATCCATTTATTTGAAGTCGGATCTGGAGGCTGCCGGGATCGTCGGTCCGTCCACCATCTCGGAAATTTGTTTCCAGTGTTCCGCGCTTGCCGGCAGGGATATCGCCAACTTCAGGATCAAGATGAAAAATACGGCGGCGACCGTTCTTTCCGCTTTCGACACGACCGGTTTGACCGTTGTTTACGGTCCGACAAGCTACACCAAACCGGCCGTCGGAGCTTGGAAATGCCACACACTTACCGCGCCGTTTAACTGGGACGGTACAAGCAATCTTTTGATCGAGGCTTACAGGAATGATTCTGCTTGGACGTCGGGCGGGGGAAATTATGTCCGCACCGCGGCCAGCGGCCGGACTTACGCCGGTTTTTGCGACAACTGTACCGGTTGCGGCGTCGGCCAGGATTGCTACACGCCCAGTTCCAGAACTTCTTTTGCTCAAGTGATGAGTTTAAAACTTACTTATACGGCGGCTAATCCTTCTCCGAACACTCCCACGCTGGTTTCTCCCGGCGACGGAGCATCCGATATTTCTTTAACTCCGACTTTGCAATTCGGCTATTCCGATCCGGCCGCGGAAAGCGCCACCAAATTCGATCTTAAGATCGACGACAATGCCGACTTTTCTTCGCCCGTCATTAATCTAACCGACTACTCCACCGGCGGCCCCTGGGCCAGCGGCTCGACGATAAACCATACGGTAGTAGCGGGCGGCTTATCCGTTAACGGCCATTATTATTGGAAGGTTAGAGCCTACGATGGTACCGGCTGGTCAAGTTGGTCCGACGGAACATGGGATTTCTTTACGATTGCCAATAACTCTCCCGATACTCCTGTTTTAATTTCTCCATCTCAAGATTCGACCGGTGTCAGCAGCGTTCCGACCCTGCAATTTTCTTACAGCGATTTTGAAGGGAACAATTGTGCCCAATTTGATCTTCAGGTTGACGATAATTCGGATTTCTCATCGCCGATAATAAACGAAACGAACTACTCCACCGGCGGCCCCTGGGCCAGCGGCTCGACGATAAGCTATTCGGCGGCAACGGAGTTAATAAAGGGGACCAAGTACTATTGGAAGGCTCGGGTCAACGACGGAACGAGCTGGTCTTCTTGGTCCGGAGGAACGGGATTGAATTTGGGAAGTATGAAGAGCCTGAGCACGGAAAGATATTCTTCCTGCGCGGTTTCCGACGCCGGGAACGTGTATTGCTGGGGATGGAACAATTACCGCAAGATCGGCAACAATACCACCAGCGATTCCCGCACTCCCGCCCGGGTTTTGGGCGTAGGCGGGTCCGGCTATCTGACAGGAGCGGAACAAGTGGAAACCGGATCTTATCACGCTTGTGTCCTTAAAACCGGAGGAACGGTTTATTGTTGGGGAGACGGCGAATCCGGCCAGCTTGGCAACAACACCACAAACAATTCTTATACTCCCGTTCAAACTTTGGGCGTGGGCGGGTCCGGCTACCTGACCGGGGTTGATCAGGTTGATGCGGGAACTTATCATGCTTGCGCCGTCAAAACCGACGGTACCGCTTATTGCTGGGGATATAATATTGCGGGACAGATAGGAAATAATACTCTCTCTGATCAACTGGTTCCCGCGCAAGTTAAGGGCGTCGGCGGTTCGGGCTACTTGACCGGAGTGAGCCAGATAGCGGCGGGATACCAAAATACCTGTGCCGTCAAAACCGACGGCACGGTTTACTGCTGGGGAGACAATGCATCCGGCCAGATCGGTAATAATACCACCACCGATTCTTCCGTTCCCGTCCAAGTTTTGGGAGCGGGCGGTTCCGGCTACCTGACCGATGTGAGCCAAGTGGAAGTGGGAGATTACCCGTATGGAGATTATCATGCCTGCGCAGTTAAAACCGACGGCACGGTTTACTGCTGGGGAGCTAACGGAAATGGCAGGCTTGGGAACAACACCACTACGGCTTCTCTTGTTCCCGTTCAAGTTGTAGGCATCGGCGGCTCCGGCTACCTGACAGGGATCAATCAGGTGGAAGTAGGAGAAAGAAATGTTTGTGCCCTCAAATCCAACGGCACGGTCTATTGCTGGGGAGGGAATAATAATGGCCAGCTTGGCAACAATACCACTACCGACTCCTACTCTCCTGTCCAAACTCTCGGCATCGGTGGGTCTGGTTATTTGACGGATATTTCTGAATTGGGAGCGGGCGTTTACGACTCTTGCGCTCTCAAATCCGATGGTACGGTTTACTGTTGGGGAGACAATGCTTACGGCCAGCTTGGCAACAATACCACCACCGATTCCTATGTTCCTGTTAAAGTTCTGAGAGGGGAGGCCCAATCAGGGGATACCGATTTTACTTGGTCCTTCACTAGTGTCGAGCCTAACAACATCCCGTCCGTTAGTTTGATCTCTCCAAATGAGGGCGCTTCAGGGATCAGTTTTACTCCGAATTTGCAATTCCAATACTTTGATATGGATTTTAGCAGTTGTACCAAATTCGATCTTCAGGTGGACAATGATCGTGATTTTGCTTCCCCGGCCGTCAATTTGACGGATTATTCCGTGGGCGGCCCTTGGACCAACGGTTCGACTATAAGTTATACTGTTCCATCCGCGTTGACCCCCGGCACGAGATACTATTGGAGGGTCCGGGCACACGACGGGGAAGATTGGTCGGAATGGTCCGGCAATTTTTCCGATGATTTTAACGATAATTCGATCGGTACAAATTGGAGTGATTGGGCCTTTAATTCCGCCGTCGTCGCCGAAAGCGGCCAGCAAATAGCCATTACTCCTGCGGTGAGTGTGACAGACTCCATAGGAGGGGTCGAAACGATTTCTCCTTATGACCTTAGGGGAGGATCCGTATCGGTCAATGTCAAGCAAGTAAGCGCTGGCGATAACGTCGATACCGCTTTGATGCTGTGGAAGGACGATGATAACGTGGCTCAGATTATTTATACCGTTTATGACGAGGGAGATGCGATAGTGGCCGAGTGGTTCAAGGATGGCGTTGAATATTGGTCGTCTTCGACGACTTATAATTCTGTTACCATGGCTTGGTGGAGGATCAGAGAAGATTCCGGCACTGCGTATTTTGAATATTCCGCCGATGGATCTTCTTGGACCGCGTTAACTTCCATACCCGATCCTTTCTCATTCAGCTCTTTGATTCCCAAACTTATATCCTACGAATACGCCAGCGACAGCTCCGCCGGACCGGCTTGGTTTGATAATTTTAGTATTGAAAAATCTCAATATTTTACGACAAAAACCAACTCCAAAAAATTCACGCTTAAGAAATCCGATGGTTGTTTCTGCTTCGCCGATTCGGAGTGTTACGGCGGCACCTGTGGCGGCAATATTTGCGGAGGTTCGGTCAGCGGCCCCAATCTTACCAATCTTACTCCTTCGTCGAATACCTCTGAAAATTATTGCAAGTGCTGGCTGGACGCCAGCGACGAAGACAAAATGAAGAGCGGCTTGGGCGGCCAGGCCAGTTTCAGCTGGATATATGAGGATTCCAACGGCATCCCGCTGGCCAGTTACGAGCTGAAAGTGAGCGAAGAAAACGACCCGATCAACGGAGCCGTTGTTCTTAGCCAAAGCAATAACATCAGCAAAACCTCCGGTTCTCAGGTGGACACGGTAGCGACGGAAGTAAAGGTTGGGTCTATCCCAGGATATATGTCCTACAACAAGACCTACTATTGGTGGGCCAAAGCCTGCAATGCCGATAGTATCTGCACCGACTGGATAGCCGGGCCTTCGTTCTCCACTCCCGAGAAACGTTATCCGATAACAGGCATAGCCTGGGCCAATGAAAAGATTATTTCCGGCGAAGACATTCAGTTCTGCACGACCGCCGATATCAACAACCCCGAAGACCCTTGTTACGAAGCCTGTTACAAAGGATCGGCCTCTCCGGCCGAACCGAACGATCCGACCGAGATCGGCACCGAATGGGTTTGCAGCACCTGCTTTAAATCCGGGGACAGCGGTTATTACCCCTGCCAGGATGTCGCGGGAACCCAGTATAGCTGGATCTTTCCGGACCTGACGGAAGGGGACGACTATACCTTCGTTAGCAGCACTTCCGCCACTTCCGCCAATCCGATAGTCAAATTCACTACCGTCAAGAAAGGCCAGATGATCAAGCTCCGGGTTTCCGGCTCCACCTGCGGGACAGAGATCGGGTCGGATATCTTGTTCCCCAATCCGGTATGGAAAGAAACGAATCCGTTCTAGTTCCAAGGCTTTGCGCATAAGAGGAAAAACCGCGGGAAACCGCGGTTTTTGAATTATCTTCTTGCCCGGCAGGGGATTTTTTGTTATAATTCAGCCAGAAATCGTTTATAAACACCAACCTTGGATCTTTGGTATTTAGGATTTGAGCCGCTTTTTCTTTATTTTTTTGACCGTTTGCAGGAGAAGACTGTTGACCATCAGTAAAAATATAGCGGTTTTAATTGTAATGGTTTGTTCGTCCCAATTCGAGGATCTTTATCGGTAAAATTCAGCGCGGCCATTGCAGGCAAAGCCAAAAAACAGCGAAAGAGGCTCTAGTCCAAATCGCAAATAGACCGTTTTAATGCCATACCAATCATTCAATTCGAAATATGAACTCATTGTTCCTAACGATCTTAGGAATTTTTGGCGCGCTTGCCCTCGGTTCGGTAATCGGGTATTACGTTCGCCAATCGATCGCCCGCAGAAGGGCCGGATCGATCGAAGCAAAGCTTCAGGAGAAGCTTATTCAAACTAAGAAGGAAGCGGCGGAGATTCTGTCTAAGGCTCAGGAAAAAGCCGACAAACTGGAGAAGAGGATCATTTCCGAGCTCGACAGCCGGCAGCAGTCGATCATCAAAACGGAGAACTTACTCTTGAAAAGAGAGGAAATACTGGAAAATAAACACCAGGATTTTGAGAAAAAAGAAAGAGATCTGTCCCAGAAAGTGGAAAGGGTCAAAGAAATAAAGGAAAGCGTTGAGGCGTTGAAGATAGAAGCCATTAAAAGCCTCGAGCAGGTCGCCGGCCTTTCCG
>Ga0172381_10006836_pt1 | contig 11383 bp, 11 predicted proteins | sample Leawel6488metaG_FD_119754 | JGI IMG/M metagenome (GOLD analysis project Ga0172381, IMG submission 119754) | Leachate microbial communities from a municipal landfill in Southern Ontario, Canada - Leachate well 64-88 metaG | ecosystem: Engineered > Solid waste > Landfill > Unclassified | place... | reverse complement strand
TTGATATGTTTGATTGCGTTGTGCCTACGCGCTACGGAAGGAATGGCACAGCCTTTACAAGTACCGGTAAGGTTAAAATAGGCAATTCGCCCTACATTGAGGATTTTAAGCCGCTTGATGAGAAATGCTCCTGCTATACCTGTAGTAATTTTAGCCGGGCTTATTTACGGCACTTATTCAACGCGCAGGAGATGTTGGGCTTGACGCTTTTATCTTTGCACAACGTGCATTTTTTCTTAAATCTGACAAAGGGGATCCGTGAGGCAATTAAGGTTAACCAGTTTAAGGAATTTAAGAACGATTTTCTAGGCCGCTACCTAAGCGATTAAGGATTTAAGGGGGCATTATATACCATGACCAGAATTGATGTTGTTACAATTTTCCCCGGGATGTTTGACGCCGTGCTTAATGAATCAATCGTAAAGCGCGCTCAGGCTAAGGGGAAGGTTGGATTTAAGATCCATAATTTAAGGGATTATACTTTTGATAAACATAAAAAGGTCGATGATCGTCCTTTTGGGGGGGGAGCGGGAATGGTGATGTGCCCGCAGCCGATATTTAATTGTGTCGAACATATAAAGTCAGGGTTAAAGAGCAAGAAAACAAGGGTAATCCTTCTCTGCCCCCAAGGGGCAAAGTTAAACCAGGTTATTGCAAGGAGGCTATCTAAGGTTGAGAGCCTTATTTTAGTTTGCGGGCATTACGAAGGGGTAGATGAGAGGGTGAGGGAGGAGCTGGTTGATGAGGAGGTTTCTATAGGCGACTACATTTTAACCGGAGGAGAGCTTCCGGCAATGGTTTTGATAGATGCAATCGTAAGGCTTATCCCCGGTGTGCTGGGAGACAAAAATTCCTTGAAATTTGAGTCTTTTGAGGGTAATCTATTAGAACATCCGCATTATACCCGTCCCGCTGAATTCCGTAATATGGATGTCCCGAAGGTGCTTTTATCCGGAGATCATAATAAGATAGAGGCCTGGAGGAAGAAAGAGTCAGCTACTAGGACAAAAGAACGCAGGCCGGATTTATTGAAGCCTAAGTTAAGGAGGAAGTAATGAATAAGATTAAATTAGTTGAAGCGCAATTTACCAAGAAAGATCACCCTGTTTTCGGCGTAGGTGATACAGTTAAAGTTTTTACCAGGATTCCCGAGGGTCCGGATAAGTTTCGCCTCCATCCTTTTGAGGGAGTAGTTATTTCAAAGGAGGGCTCAGGGATAAGGGAGCATTTTACCATTAGAAAGGTATCCTACGGAGAGGGGATTGAGCGTGTTTTCCCTTTGAACTCACCGGCCATAGACAAGATCGAAGTTGTGCGTTTGGGCAAGGTAAAGCGCGCTAAGCTTTATTATCTGAGGAATAAATTTGGTAAACGCGCCACCAAAATAGCTAGCGCAGAGGCTAAATAAGGGCTGGCTTAAGCTAAATGCTTTATTATGAAGATAAATATAATCGACTTGGGTATAAATTTGTTATCGGGGTAGATGAAGCCGGAAGAGGCCCTTTAGCCGGGCCGGTAGTTTCAGCCGCGGTATTGTTAAACAGAAGAAGATTCAATAATCTTATAGATGACTCCAAGAAACTTGCTCCTCTAGCGCGGGAAAAGGCTTTTTTAGAGATTAACAGAAATTCGGTAAACGGCATCGGTATTGTAAACGAGAAAATAATTGACCGGATTAATATTTTGGAAGCTACCCGTCTATCCATGCAGCAGGCAGTAATCTCTCTGGTAAACAAACTGGGAAACATAAATCATGATGAGGTTTTTGTTATCGCAGATGGCAACATGGATTTGTGTCTCGGTTTTCCTTATCAGTCTATTATTAAGGGCGATAATAAATCTAAGAGTATTGCCGCTGCCTCTATCCTGGCTAAGGTCATTCGTGATAGAATGATGTATGCATATGACAAGATTTACCCGGCTTATGGATTTAAGAGGCATAAGGGTTATCCCACTAAGGAGCACAGAGGTATTTTAAGGGAGATCGGCCCTTGTGTTATACACAGAAAGAGTTTTGTTTGTGCCTAAGGCAGGGATGAGCTTAGGGTTAAGAGGTGAAGAGGCGGCCGCCTGTTTCTTGATGAAGAACGGGTATAAGATTATATCCCGTAACTACAAGAATAAATTAGGCGAGGTTGATATTATAGCAGAAGACGGGGGGGTTATCTGTTTCATAGAAGTGAAAGCCCGCAAAAGCAACCGGTTCGGCCTGGCTAAAGAATCTGTGACAGTGAGAAAACAGAGGCAGATAGCTAAAGCGGCGATAGGCTTTCTTAAGGAAAAAGGTTTTTTAAACAGAAGGGCTAGATTTGACGTAGTTGCCCTAGATTACTCTTCTTTTGGGATAAAATTAGATTTGATTAGAAATGCCTTTGATTTAGGGGGTAATTTTAATTATTAGGAAAATGTATAAGGACAATACGCTTAAAGATTACCTTGATGAATTAGCAGCTAAGCTTCCCGTTCCGGGAGGCGGATCTTCGGCTGCGCTTTGTGCCGCTATGGCAGCTGCCTTGGTGAGTATGGTGGTTAATTTTACTTTGGGAAAGCCAAAATATGAGAAATACGAAAAAAGGCTCAAGGAGGTTATTAATAAATCCGAGTTCTTAAGAAAAGAGTTCTTGCGGCTCGTAGACTTAGATGCTATTGCCTATAAGTCCAATAATATGAGGGATGCCGTTAATGTCCCTTTTATGGTCGCCCGGCTTTGCCTGGAGGGTATAAAATTATGCCCTCCCTTGTTGAAGGAGGGGAATATTAATTTAGTGAGCGATATTGCGGTAGCCGCAGTTTTCTTTGAATCCGCTTTTGTTTCCGCATCTTTTAATGTTAAGATTAACTTAAAAAGCTTAGGCGATAAGAAATTTTGCGCAGGGGTTAGGAAGGAACTATCCCGCAATAACCGGCAAATAAGTAAAATAAGGATGCAGGTGGAGGAAAGAGTTGGCGATATTATTAGAGGGTAGGCATATTGCAGAAAAGGTAAAGGAAGATATCAGGCTTAAGGTTTTGTCCTTAAAGATAAGGCCTTCTCTTGCCAGCTTAATGGTGGGCGATAATTCGGGGGCAGTCAGCTATGTCAAGTCTCAGGCTAAAGCCGCAGAGGAACTGGGGGTAGAATACCAAATACATAAGCTTTCTTCTTCCTCTTCACAGGAGGATATCATAGGTTTTGTCCGGAAGCTAAACAACGATAAGTCCGTTAACGGAATTATTATCCAGAATCCGCTCCCTGAAAAGATAGATTATAAAGCGGTGAGCTTTTCTATGGACCCTGAAAAGGATATTGAGGGAGTACACCCTGCTAATATTGCAGGGATTATTACCGGCAGGGCTAAATTTATTCCCTGTACTGCCTATGCGGTAATGGAGTTGATATCTGCCAGCGGGATTAACTTATACGGCAAGGAGGCGGTGATAGTCGGGCATAGCTCAATAGTGGGTAAGCCTTTAGTGTTTTTATTATTGGATAAGCTTGCTACAGTCACAATATGCCATATAGGCACTAGCCAGGCCGGTAAATTAGAGGATCATATACGCAGGGCGGAAGTATTAGTTGTTGCCGTAGGGAAGGCAAACCTGATAAAAGGGGAATGGATTAAAGAAGGCGCGGTGGTTATTGATGTGGGGATTAACCGGGTAAATGGCAAGATTGTCGGGGATGTAGAGTTTTCCGCTGCAGAAAAAAAAGCTGCATTCATTACTCCGGTTCCCGGAGGCGTTGGGCCTTTGACTGTTGCTATGTTAATGCGTAATTTAGTTGAGGCAGCCAGGCTGCAGCAGGGTTGATGGAGTTAATAAATTAAAGATGAATTTTAAAGAAAAATTAGCATCCGATAAATTCGTATTGACATCTGAGGTCGGGCCTCCTAAGGGGGTTGAGGTCAAGGGCCTTTTGGAAGAATCTGAGCTTATCCGTAACCGCGTGGATGCGATTAATGTTACGGACTTGCAAAACTCGGTTATGCGCCTTGGTTCTCTGGCGGTCTCCAGTATTTTAAAGCACCACGGGTTTGAACCTATCTATCAGTTAACCTGCAGGGATAGAAACCGGTTGGCGCTGCAATCAGACCTATTGTCCGCAGCGGTGTTAGGCATTGAGAATGTTTTAATCTTAACCGGAGATCATACCACCGCCGGGGATCATCCTGAGGCGAAGCCCGTTTTTGACCTGGATTCCGTACAGCTTTTACAGGCAGCTAACAGGCTAAGCCAGGGGTTTGATATAAAGGGAAACAGGCTAAGCGGTAAAGCGCCGAATTTTTGCCTGGGGGCGGTAGTTAACCCCGGGGCAGATCCCCTAGAGCCTCAGATTATAAAAATGGAGAAGAAAATAGCCGCCGGTGCGCAGTTTTTTCAGACCCAGGCGGTATATGACATAAAGGTTTTTGAGGATTTCCTTAAAAAAACCAAGCATCTTAAAACTAAGATTATGGCCGGGATTGTTTTGCTTAAATCTGCAGGTATGGCTGAATATATGAATCAAAATGTGGCCGGGGTAAACGTACCCGAAGAACTGATTAAGGAGATGGGAGAGGCAAAAGATAAGGTTAAGCAGTCTGTCAAAATTGCATCAGGGATTATAAAGGAATTAAAGCCTATGTGTGATGGGGTTCATATTATGCCTATTGGTTGGGGCAGGCTCGTCCCAGAGGTTTTAGATGCCTCAGGGCTATGATGAATCATATTGTTATTATAGGGGCTTCATCCTCCGGGCATAATCTTGCCTTCAAGATAAGAGAGAGAAATAAAGGCTGTAAGATAACCTTGATCAGTGAAGAAGGTTATTTAGCTTATGATCATCTGAGGTTGGCTGATTTTATTAGCGGGACAATAAGTGAAAGGGATGTATTTTTATGTAATGAGGATGATTATTTAAGTCAGGATATAAATTTCCTTAAGAATAAGAAGGTTGCAAGCATTAACATACAGAGGCGCTTGCTTTATTTCAAGGATAAGGGAAATATCAATTATGATATTCTGATAATTGCCTCCGGCAGGAGCCCGACTATTTTGGATATTCCGGGTGCCCGAAAGGAAGGGGCCTATCGCCTCTATACTCTGGATGATGCCAAAGAATTTCTTAAACGTTATATCGCCTCTGCGGTTTGTATAGTAGGCAGCAGTAGTTTTGCTTTAAAAATAGCAGAGGTGGTCTCGGAGAAATACGGGGTTGAGACAAAAATATTAAGCCCTGCTGTTTTTAACCTTGCGGATCTACCCCCAAAGTCAGAGGTTATTAATGATACCTTGGCCGAGGTTATCGGCGAGGGGGAAGTCCAGGCAGTTAAGCTTACAAGCGGCAAGGTGTTGGGAGTATCGGCGGTCTTATTTATGGATAATTACAAGGCAAATATTGATTTCCTGAAGAATGCGGATATACAAATTAAAGAGGATTGTATCGCGGTGAATGGGCTTATGGCTACTAATTACGATAATATTTTTGCCTGCGGCAGTGTTGTGGGCAGGGATAGTTTAGCTGTAAGTTTAATGCTGGCGGATAATATAACTAATAGATTAGGCCAAGAGGATGCCGGAAACATTAGCGCAGTTAAGTGAAAAGGGAAGAGCCGCGTTATCAAATCTGGCCCGCCAAACTTTAGATAAGGCGTTTTCTCTTTATGGAAAAGAGACTAAGATTTCTTTCCCCGTAACAAATTATTACCTCCCCCTGATTAATTCCATTTTAAATGTAAAAGTAAAGACTTTAGCCGATTTAGCCTTTATTTTGGATGAAGTTGAAAAAGATGAATTTTTACCTTTTGCAGAAGGTATATTGAATAAAGGCTTCTCTGTTTTAGCATGTATGGAAGTGCTGGCTGCCTTGGCAGTATTCAATAAAGGGCATCCGCTGCAAGGAAGCGGCTTTATACCTGATAGTATGCTGCGTTCTCTAGGCCTTAAGCTTATTGACGGGCGGGTATCGGCAATTGCAGTAATTTTAGGGCCGGCAAAAGACGTTGATTCTGCCGTAAGCCTTATTAGAGAATTTAAGTCTAGAGGGATTGTGAGCCTGCTAGCGGGAAATATTAACGGCAATACTATGGAAGGCCAGCTTAAGAGCAGGGGCCTGGAATTAGGGTTAGATAATGGTATTATTGCTTTGGGAAGCGATTACCTGTCTGCAATATATGCGGTGAATTTTATAGCCCGCTTTCCCTTAATCTACGGTAATTTCCAGGCAGGGCAGTGTCAGCAGATAATAGATTATATCCGCAAGCGTATTTTGGCCTTTTGCCTTTTGTTAGGTACTGCTGATGAGGAGGTTATAGCTTATGGCCTGGGGGTTATGGTGTTGGGCATGCCTCTTATAACTGATTTAAGCCTGCCTCAATTGGACAAAATAGATGCTACTTTTATTGAGGCCTTAGTAGTAGAAAAGGATTATAAAAAGATTCCTTCCCGGTGTATGCTTGCCCGCGGGATTAAGCCAAAGATTATAAATATGGAGATGCCTTTATCTTACGCTGCGGCCTTTGAGGGGGAGAAGGTAAGGCATGAGGAGCTTCAAGTTGAATTCGGCGGGAAGGCAAATTTGTCTTTTGAGCTTTTAGTCTCCCAAGAAGAGGCTAAGGTGGAAGACGGCAGGATTGAAGTTTTCGGGCCGGATTTGGATAGCCTTGAGAGAGGGAACAGGTTTTTGCCTTTAGCCGTAGTGGTAAATGTTTACGGCCGCAAGATGCAAAAAGATTTCGAGTCGATGCTGGAGCGCCAGATTGATCGTTTTATCAATTATGCTTGCGGGATAATGCATGAAGGCCAAAGGGACAACAGTTTAATCAGGGTAAGTTGCGACGCATTCTCAAGGGGTTTCCGGCTTAAGGACCTGGGCGTTATATTGCATGCTATGTTTCATAGGGAGTATAGCGCAATCATTGATAAGGTAGGGGTTAGATTATATACTGATAAGGCGGATGTTGATAGGTTGTTGAGCGGCGCAAGGGAGATTTTTTCCCTTCGCGATAAGCGTATGCTCGGCCTAACTGATGAAGGCGTAGGCACCTATTATTCTTGCCTGATCTGCCAGTCAATTACCCCTAACCATGTTTGTATCCTTACTCCCCAGAGGCCGGGTTTATGCGGTGCTTATTCTTGGCTGGATGCTAAGATCTCTTCTGAGATTGTCCCGACAGGGCCTAACCAGCCTATATTAAAGGGTAAGCCCTTAGATTTAAAGCTGGGGCAATGGGAGAGTATAAATAAATATGTAAGGGATAAGTCTAATAAAACAATAGAAAAGGTAAGCATTTATTCAATTGTAGACTCCCCACAGACTTCCAGCGGGTATTTTGAGTGTATTCTTGCGGTGGTGCCTGAGGTAAAAGGGGTAATGGTAGTTAACCGGGATTATCCTGGCATGACTCCTTGTGGCATGAGTTTTTCTGACTTATCTGCTTTGTTAAGGACAGGTGCTCAGGTTCCGGGTTTATTAGGCATAAGCAAGCTTTATATTTTAAGCAGGAAGTTTATTTCAGCGGAAGGCGGGCTTAAGCGCTTAGTTTGGATGCCAAAAGAATTAAAAAAGCTTTTAGGGAAAGAGATTGAGCAGGCAGCCCTTGATATAGGAGAATTCGGCCTGCTTGAGGAGATTGCTGATGAGGATGATGCTGTAAGCCTCGGTGAACTTGAAAGTTTCCTTTCGAAGGCTAATCACCCATCCCTTTGCATGGACCCATTAATTTGATTTTTTCTCTTGACGTCCAACGCTTATACTATATAATAATAAACAATAATAAATGCCAACCGCAATCTTCAAGAGACGCTTGAAAAAAATAACCTTAAAACTAACTCTTTTTTTCGCCCTTTTAGCTATTCCTGTTTTTGCGCAGGATGCATCCTCTTTTACTAAACCGATAGAACTTAATGTTTTAGAGGTACAGGCACGGGCATACCGCCAGGATGGAATTAGGGCCCAGGATATGGGAGATTTTGATTCGGCGATGAAGCTTTATCAAAAGGCAATAGAGCTAGATCCCTCTTATGCGGTGGCATATAATGATTTAGGGGTTATTTATGAAGCTAAGGGGATGATCGATAGGGCGGAAGAGAGCTACTTAAGGGCTATTAAAACCGACCCTTATTATTTAAGTACTTATACTAATCTGGCCCTTCTTTATGAAGAAAAAAGAGAGTTGAATAAAGCGGCTTATTGCTGGAAGAAAAGGGCGGAATTAGGCGATCTTCAGGACCCATGGACTCAGAAGGCGAGGCAGCGTTTCTCAGATATCCGTTTGAGCCTCTCTCCGCGGCCTATACAGGACTCAAAAGAGCAGGACGTAGTAAAGATGATGAAGGATATTGCAAATGAGAAGTATATCATGAGGCACGATGATAAAATGCTTGCGCGCAAGCATTTTAATAAAGCTAAAGATAGCTATGCCAAAGATGATTATGCTACCGCCGTAAAACAGGCATTAGATGCCTATCATTTAGACCCTGAAAATAAGGATATAAAGGAATTTATCGAGAGGACTCAGCATAGGGCGCTTACGCGATAGAAGCCACTTAAAGAAGCTTACCTACCAAAATTGATTCTCAAATCTTATATTAATGAGCGGTAAAAAATTATATCTTTTAGATGCTATGGCCTTTTGCTACAGGGCATTTTATGCGGTTAGGGGCCTGACTACTTCTTTCGGCCAGCCTAGCGGGGCAGCATACGGTTTTGTCAATATTCTAAACAAGGTTCTTAAGGAAGGCAACCCCGATTATCTTGCGGCGTGTTTTGATGTCTCGCGGGATACCTTTAGATCCCGCAAGTTTTCCGATTATAAACTGCAGCGTCCGCCTATGCCCGATGGGCTCTCTTCCCAGATTCCTTTGATTAAAGAGATATTATCTGGTTACGGGCTTAGGGTTGTGGAAAAGAAAGGCTATGAGGCTGATGATATTATCGCAACCCTTGCCAATAAATCCGCATCTTTAGGACTTGCTGTTACCATAGTAAGCTCAGATAAGGATATGCTGCAATTGGTAGGCAAGGGTATTGAAGTTTTTAATCCATATAAGGATGATGGTCTGGTTTATAATGAGGGCGTGGTGGAAGAAAAATTCGGTGTTAAGCCTAATCAGATTGCAGACATTTTAAGTCTTACCGGAGATAGCGCCGACAATATCCCCGGTATACCCGGAATCGGAGAGAAGACGGCGTTAAAGCTGATAAAGGAGTTTAAATCATTGGAGGGTTTGATAGGTAATATAGATAAAATAAGCAGTCAGGGCATAAGGGATGCAGTTAAGGCTCATAAGGAGAGGGCTAAGTTGAATAAAGAGCTGGTGGTTTTATCCAGCCGTCCCGAAATAGAATTTAATTTGGAAGAGTTAAAGGTAGGCACCCCTGATTTAACTGTTTTGGCAAAGATTTTTAAGCGGCTTGAATTTAAAAAGTTATTGGCGGGACTGGATCCTAAGAAAGAAGCCTTTGCCCCCGCTAAGATAAAAGAGTGCCAGGATAGTGATTTGGCTAAGGTTTTGGGGCGGGTAGACCAGTTATTAATATCAGTTGAAGATTGCGGTAAGGTATTTTTTTACCTTCAGGATGAGGTTGTGTGCATTAAGGAGGTCGGAGAGAATTTCAAGAAGGTTTTATCTGATGGCAGGGTCAGGAAGATCGGGCATGACTTAAAGAAGTCCAAGGTAATCTTAGGAAGAAGGGGAATCCTAATGGAGGGGCTATGTTTTGATACTATGATCGCCGCTTATTTATTAAATCCCTCCCGCCCAAGTTATGGCCTAGGCGATATTTCTTTGGCATACCTGGATGATATTTCTTCAGTTAAAAATCTTTGCGCAGCGGATACCCTTGATTTGGTTCGGAGGCTTAATCCTTTACTGGAGAAAGAGCTTTTAGCTAAAGGGCTTCTTAATTTGTTTAATGATACCGAGATGCCACTGGCTAATGTTTTAGCAGAAATGGAGCTTTGCGGGGTTAAGCTGGATTTGAGGCTATTAGCCTCTCTTTCCAGGGACTTGGAAGATCGGCTCAAAGGATTAATCCATGATATTTACGAATTAAGCACTTCGGAATTTAATATTAATTCTCCTAAACAGTTAAGGGTGGTTCTTTTTGATACCCTTAAGCTTCCCGTAGTCAAGAGGACTAAGACCGGGCCCTCTACAGATGAGGAGGTTCTGCATAAATTGGCGCAGAAACATAAGCTTCCCGGGCTGTTATTGGAGTACCGTCAGCTGAGTAAATTAAAAACAACATACATTGACGCCTTGCCTTCTTTAGTTGATAGTAAGACAGGGAGGCTGCATACTTCTTTTAACCAGTGCGCTACAGAGACTGGCAGGCTTAGCTCCAGTAACCCTAATTTGCAGAATATCCCCATCAGGACTGAAATCGGCAGCAAGATCAGAAAAGGCATAATTGCCTCAAGCAAGAAGAATTTACTTATGTCCTGCGATTATTCGCAGATAGAGCTTAGGGTATTGGCACATTTGTCCAAGGATAAGAACCTTATCGCGGATTTTAAGTCTAACAGGGATATACATAAGGCTACCGCCGGGCTTGTCTATGGAGTAGAGGAAAAAGATGTAACCGAAGCGATGCGCGATAGCGCCAAGCGGGTTAATTTCGGGATTGTCTACGGCCTTACCTCTTTTGGGTTAAGCCGCGATTTAAATATTTCTTTTGATGAAGCGCAGGCCTTTATTGATGCCTACTTCTTGCGTTATCCCGGGGTTAAGGAATATATTGAAGAGATGATAAGGGATGCGCAGGAGAAAGGATTTGTTTCCACAATACTGGGGAGGAAAAGGTATATACCGGAAATCAACAGTAAGAATATGGCTGTACGCCAATTTGCCCAGCGCCAAGCGGTCAATACCCCCATTCAAGGTTCTGCCTCGGACCTGATCAAATTAGCGATGATTAATGTGCAGAAGGAAATAAAGAAAAGGTCCCTAAGTTCAAAGATGGTTTTGCAGATTCACGATGAGTTGTTATTTGACCTGCCCTTAGGGGAACTTTCTTCTTTAGCCGGGTTAGTAAAGGATAAGATGGAAAGAGTTTTAAAGCTTGAGGTGCCGGTGATAGTTGATATAAAGCAGGGGCATAATTGGCTGGAGATGTCTGCGTATCCGCCAGGCAGGGAGGAGACATGAAGATAGCAATATGCGCTTCCGAGGTAGTTCCTTTTGCCAAGACCGGAGGGTTGGCAGATGTTGTCGGGGCGTTATCTCTGGCTTTGGCAGAGGAGGATCAAGAGGTTATCGTTGTAATGCCCCATTATAAGGATGTTGACAGGAAGAAGTTCGGCATTCACAGGATAAGCCCTGATATTTCATATTGTACGGTCGCAGGAAAGCTAAGGGTTTATTTTATCGAGAACAAGCAGTATTTCTTCCGGCAGGGTTTATATCAGGATAGCCAGGGAGA
>Ga0172381_10006835_pt1 | contig 11384 bp, 2 predicted proteins | sample Leawel6488metaG_FD_119754 | JGI IMG/M metagenome (GOLD analysis project Ga0172381, IMG submission 119754) | Leachate microbial communities from a municipal landfill in Southern Ontario, Canada - Leachate well 64-88 metaG | ecosystem: Engineered > Solid waste > Landfill > Unclassified | place... | reverse complement strand
GGCATCGGTACTACTACCCCGGCCGCTGAATTAGAAGTCGTTCCGACCTCCGGCTACTCTATCCTCGCTGGCAGTTTCAAGATTGGCAACGTCGCTCTACCGACAGCCGATGCGGACGCGGCGACAAAAGGATATGTTGATTCCTCACTCGCTTATGCAACTTCCTCGATGATTACTATGCCGATAGGAACGACTGGCCAGACTCTACGTCATAACGGCTCAAATTGGGTTGCTAATTCGGTTATATATAATGATGGGACGAATGTGGGGATTGGAACAAGCAGCCCAGTCTATAAATTAGATGTTTATGGCGACATGATGGTCACCACGGTCGGAGGAGCGAAGTTCAGAGTAAATACGAATAGCGGTTTGAATTTTTATAGCTTTCAACAACCATTCATTTTCCAGAGCAATTATGCTGGTCCGGAATTATTTTCATTCAGGTATGGGGGGACAGACCGAATGACTATACTGCAAAACGGCAATGTCGGCATCGGGACGGTTGCGCCAGATTCCACTTTGCATGTTTTTGACAACGGTGCCGTCACTAATGTAAAATTACGAATAGAGGATACGGCGCATAATGCATTTTTATATTTAAAGAGAGGAACTATTGAAAGCTCTTTTACGCAAGACGCTGATAGTTTGGATATTCAGGGTAGTAGCAATTTAAATTTACAAGTAACCTCCGGCAACGTCGGCATCGGCACGACCACTCCGACTGCTAAATTATCGTTTGATTTAGCTTCCGGTTATGCTATATTGGCCGACAATTTCAAAATCGGCAATGTCGCCCTGCCGACCGCGGATGCGGACGCGGCCACGAAAGGGTATATTGATTCTTCGCTCGCCTCGGCCACCAGTAGTATCACTCTCTGGGGCGGAACCACGGGCGGGAATATCTGGAATTTAAACAACGGGAATGTCGGGATTGGGACGACGACGCCGACATATAAATTAGATGTCAAAGGAACATCAGCAACCGATGGTGTCCGTTCTGATATCGGGTTTGATATTTACCCAGTGCCTAATCCAATTGCACCCACCGGTATCGCCCAATCAGGCGCCGGGCTAGGAATCGGAAATTATTATTATCTGGTAACTTATACTACCGCGCTCGGAGAAACGAATTCGACTAATAGTTCACCGATAACGACAACAGCCGGGAATCAACAGGTATTATTAACTATTCCGGTATCAACAGATCCAAGGGTTACCGGAAGGAAAATATATAGGTCAAAAGTAGGGGGTTCTTATGCCGCCGACTATTTTCTTGTAGCGATTACTAATAATACTGAAACAACCTATCTTGATTCAACGGCGGATACATCACTGCCTAATCCATCAGCCGCATCATTTTTCAGAATAAATTCTACGACAAAATATATCGGAGTAGACGGAACCAGATCGTTTGTGATTGACAGAAATCTTACCGCCTTTGGTCTTGGTGCCGGGCTAGGAGTGACCATCGGCGGCAGTAATTCTTTATTTGGATATTATGCCGGACGAAATATATCATCAGGAAACTATAATAATTTCTTCGGCGGTTGGGCGGGGAACGCTGTTACAACAGGATCGGATAATACTATTGTAGGTTTTAACAGTAGTCAAAGCCTCTCATCGGGAAGCAATAATACTTATATCGGTAATTATGCCGGCCGTTATAATTCTACCGGGGGTTTAAATACAGCCGTTGGATATTATGCTTTAGGAGGGTTGCCAGGAAACTCAAACGGATATAATACGGCCCTGGGTTATAATTCATTGGGGGGTGTTACAACCGGAGGGGCTAACTCCGCCTTAGGCTATAATTCTGGTTATAAAAATACAACGGGTACATATAATTTATTTTTAGGTGATGAAGCCGGCAGTAATGCGTCGCAGAAAGTTGATGCTACGAATTCAATGGCTTTAGGATATAATACTTGGACAACCGAATCGAACCAATTCGTTTACGGGAATACGAGCGTCGTGAAACATATTTTTCAAGCAGGCAACGTCGGCATCGGCACTTCCACTCCAGCTGCTAAATTATCATTTGATTTAGCTTCCGGTTATGCTATATTGGCCGACAATTTTAAGATTGGTAACGTCGCCCTGCCCACGGCCGATGAGGATGCGGCCACGAAAGGGTATGTTGATTCTAGCTTAGCTTCGGCGACTTCTTCTTTAAATGGTTTGCCAATAGGAACGACCGGCCAGACTTTGCGCCATGACGGGACGAACTGGATCGCTAATTCGATTATATATAATGATGGGACGAATGTGGGTATAGGGACAACGACTCCCTCAACATTATTAGAAATTAATGGAACGTTTAAAGCGAGCGTTAATCAGGGTGTAATTATGTTGGATTCAGGCGGTAATGTAATGATAGGAATATAATAAGTAAAAAGGTATGGATATGGCGAGATATGATATAATGAAATCAGAAGTAATATGAAATATGGAAGCTACAAAATAATATTTTTCGTTATCGCCGGGTCGCTCCTGTCTTTTTCGGTTGCGTCGGCGAAAAGTTTTACGATATTTAATGCCGCCAGTACCACCCAGCCATATTTTTCTGTTAATGGGTTGACCGGCAATGTTGGGATCGGGATAACCGCGCCAGTAAATGTTTTGCAAGTTGAAGGGAACGGATCCGGAACCGGGTTAAGAGTAGGCGCCGGAACAAAATATTTGGAGATTTATGCGCAGACAGCAGGAACTACAGTAATTAATTCTACGGGTCATATATACTTCCAAAGAGCGGGAGTAAGACAGGCATTTGTTTCAGATCATGGAATTAATGCGGGAACAAACAAATCAATAGGATTTGGAGACGGGGAAGATACAACGATGGGATGGGATGGGACTAATTTTAATATAAATATAAAACCATATTCTTACAGTAGTGATGCAACTCAAATTATTATTAAAAAAGGAACAGCTGAATATGCCAGAATAAGCAATAATGGTAATTTTGGTATCGGCACCACCTCTCCAACTGCCCGCTTAGAAGTCGTTCCGACCTCGGGCTACTCTATCCTCGCCGGCAGTTTGAAACTCGGCAATGTCGCTCTGCCGACCGCGGATGCGGACGCGGCCACGAAAGGGTATATTGATTCTTCGCTCGCCTCGGCTACCAGCAGTATTACTCTTTGGGGCGGAACCACAGGCGGGAATATCTGGAATTTAAACAGCGGAAACGTCGGGATTGGAACGACGACGCCGCCGACTGATAAATTATATGTGCAGGGGAATATTGGCCTGCCGATTTCAACTACGACCGAGGGCGTGATTAAGATGGGGGGGCAAAGATATATCCATTCTTTCGGTAATACGTATAATACTTTTGTCGGTTATCAATCCGGTAATTTTACCACTACCGCTACGGAAAATACTTTTGTCGGCGCCCAGGCCGGGTACAGCCTTTCTACCGGCAGTTATAATACGGCTATCGGGCGGGGCGCTGGCAACCTTTTAACTACCGGTATGATGAACACTTTAATCGGGCGTCAGACCGGAGCTAATATCACTAGCGGTAACGGCAATACTTTAGTTGGCCTCGGCGCCGGAGAATCATGGGCTGGCAGTAACGCGGTAATGATGGGCTCTTATGCGGGCCGATGGAATTCCGGCGGCAATTATAATATTATTATCGGAGCGGGAGCTAATGGTGATGGTAATACTAACTCTAATACGGTCGCGGTCGGTAATGCCGCTCTTTCTAGCGTCGTGAACGGTTCACAAAATATCGCTTTAGGAGGTTCGGCCGATTTTTATACCCCTAGTTATACCGGTTCTGCTGCCTTAACGTCCGGAAACGCTTTAAGTGTAGGAATGTACTATTATCGAACAACTTTTGTGCTTTCTTCGGGTGAAACTAATAGCATGACTTTAACGACAATCGCCACGACTGCCGGTAATCAAGCTGTTAATTTAAGTGCGATTCCGGTTTATTCCGGGCCTTATACCTGTACAGCCAGGAAAATCTATCGTACCAAAGTCGGCGTTTATGGCCGAGGCCCTTTCTATTTATTAACAACGATTAATGATAATACCACCACCACTTATCCCGATACTACTCCGGACACTTCTTTAACGACCGTGCTCAATGACCGCGCCGATTCTATTATGATCGGTTATAGCGCGAAAGCTTTTAAAAGCAACCAAATTATCCTCGGGGCTAATCAGAGCGAAATTTATCTTGGTAAAGGTGTTTATTCTGTCAGCCCCGGAACTATTTCTTTATTGGCGACCGGCGGTAGCGGGGCCAATAATCCGGGAGCTAATTTAGTGATTGCCGGCGGTCCCGGAACCGGTTCGGCCGACGGCGGTAATATTACTTTTCAAACGGCGAGTGCCGGCGGGTCAGGATCGTTATTTAATAGTTTGTCTAATAGAATGATAATCGATGATAATGGTAATGTTGGCATCGGTACCACCTCTCCGACCGCCCGTCTGGAAGTCGTTCCGATTTCCGGCTACTCTATCCTCGCCGGCAGTTTCAAGATCGGTAACGTCGCTCTGCCGACGGCGGATGCGGACGCGGCCACGAAAGGATATGTTGATTCCTCACTCGCTTATGCGACTTCCTCAATGATTACTATGCCGGTAGGAACGACCGGCCAGACTCTACGCCATGATGGGACGGATTGGATCGCTAATTCGGTTATATATAATAATGGGACGAATGTCGGGGTTGGATTAGCAAATCCTGGCGATAGATTAGCTTTACCGGCCGGAGCAAATAACAATATTGTGTTTCAAAACGCCGGCGGCAACGGATATTATTATATAGGTACGACCAGAAGCGGTTACCAACCATATTTCGGTTATACTATAAAAGCTGATCCCAATATTAATAACGGATTTATCAAATCTAACGCGGATGTTACCAGTTTAAATTTAATACAAGTAGCCAACGCTACTGGTGATATTAATTTTGCTCTTAAAGCTGGTTACGCCGGCGGCGCAGGGGACGTTTTTGACCCGATCGCCAACTCTAAAATGATAATTAAGCAATCCGGTAACATCGGAATTGGAATAACCAATCCTGTGGGTTTATTACATGTTTACTCGGCGGCGTCTTCTTCTCAGGCGTTGGTAGTTGCTCCTAATGGTTATGTCGGGATTGGTAAAAATAACCCAATATTTAGATTAGATGTCTTAGGAAATACTTATATTCAAGGACTCTTATATAACTGGGGGGACGCATCTATTCAGTCTCTTTATCTGGGTTATGGTGCTGCCTATCCAGCGATATTAAGTACTCAATCTACGGATGAAGATTTAACAATTGATCCTAACGGAACCGGCAGAATTATTATGCAAGGTAATGTTGGCATCGGTACCACCTCTCCGACCGCCCGTCTGGAAGTCGTTCCGATTTCCGGCTACTCTATCCTCGCCGGCAGTTTCAAAATCGGCAATGTTGCCCTGCCGACGGCGGATGCGGACGCGGCCACGAAAGGATATGTTGATACAGCCATTGCGTCCGCGACTTCGACCGGCAGTTTACCGGCCGGTACGACCGGACAGACCTTGCGTCATAACGGTACGACTTGGGTAGGGAACTCAGTTTTATATAATGATGGGACGAATGTGGGAATTGGGACGACGGCGCCTAATTCAAAATTTGAAGTCGGGGCTCCTGGTGTTACAACCGATTATGATGTTAATTTTTATGGATTTTATGACACAAATCCCGATACTCCTGTAGATGCTCGGTTTTTTTGGGATGCCTCTAAAGGAGCATTTAGGGTAGGATCTAATGGGGAGGGGACTGCTTGGAACGACGCAAATGTAGGCAATTATTCAATAGGATTAGGATACGGTAATACTGCTAGCGGTCCCTATAGCACAGCGCTGGGGTTAAACACAACCGCTAGTGGTCCTAATAGCACAGCGCTAGGATCAGATACAACTGCTAGCGGTTCCTATAGCACAGCGTTGGGGTTTATTTCAGCAGCGAGTGGAGACGGGAGTATAGCTATGGGTTGGGGTCCGATAGCCAGTGGACGCTATAGCGTAGCGCTGGGAGCAAACACAACCGCTCAAGCATATATGTCTACTGTCTTGGGTACATATAATGTTGTTAGCGGAACAACAAATTCTTGGGTTGCAACTGATCCTTTATTTGTGATTGGTAACGGCTCTGGTTCTGCCGCGCGTTCTAATGCGTTGACAGTTCTAAAGAACGGTAATGTCGGGATTGGAACGACGGCGCCAAATGCTAAGTTAGCGATAACTAATAATATAGCTACTGGTTTTCTTAATAATTATAGTGAGTATCAAGAATTGGTATACGATAATGGTACTGCGGGCGGCTCTTATGGCATGGGCGTCAAATCAAATTATTTTGTTTTTAATAGTGGAGCGGGCGGTTATAGCTTTGATCGGGCCGGGGCAGCCACGGCCATGGTTATAGATATGGCCGGTAATATCGGCATCGGTACCACCGACCCGAGCGCGGCGAAGCTGGTAGTCGCCCAGACCTCCGGCTACTCAATCCTCGCCGGCACATCCACGACCGCGACCTATAAGATCGGAAATGTCGCCATCCCTACAGCCATCGCGGACGCGGCGACGAAGGGGTATGTTGATACGGCCATCGCGTCTGCGACTTCGACCGGCGGTTTGCCGGCCGGAACAACCGGACAGACTCTACGTCATAACGGCACGACCTGGGTAGGGAATTCGGCTCTATATAATAATGGGACGAGTATCGGCATCGGAACGAACAACCCAAATTATAGATTACAGGTTGGCGGCGGGAGTACCAGTTTGTTTTTAACAACTACGGATTTTGCCGAGAGCACCACCGGTTCCGGCATCGCCATGGGGACGGTAACTGATACAGGGAACGCCGCGGGCCAGATCGTGTACTTTATATCGGGCCGGAGCGCTTACGGAAATCTGTCTTTACAGTCATACGGCGGTAACGTCGGGATTGGAACGACAACGCCATCGGCCACACTAGCTGTTGATAGTGGAACTGATACTAACGCTTTACAAGTTCAGGGGAGTAATAGCGATGGAACCGGTATCAATTTTACTGTAAAAAATAATGATGCAACAGCTAACAGTTTTGCTATTTATCAAATGCAGGCGGGAGACAATGCTCATGGTGGCATGTTTTTCGGATCAAGGGCCGCTAACAACAGCTATGGCATTGTTAATGGTATTACCTTTAGAGCCATGGCCGGGCAGGATATTGGACTTACGGCCGCCCCGGCTTTTGGTTCTTTAACCGGGCCGTCTATAATAATTAGATCTGGCGGCAACGTCGGCATTAGCACCTCTACTCCGACCGCCAGATTATCAGTCGATCCGGGCTCCGGATACGCTATCCTGGCCGGTCAACAAAGAATCGGTAATCTTGCTTTGCCGACCGCCGATGCGGACGCGGCCACGAAAGGATATGTTGATTCAGCCACCGGCGGGACTTCGCTTTGGGACGGGACGATGGGCGGGAATATTTGGAATTTAAATAGTGGTAACGTCGGGATAGGAACGACGGCTCCGGGATCAAAATTAGCTTTAAAAGGCGCCTTTTCCATTGAAGGTGCGGCTACGACGAATAACGCCATTCTTAATTATACGGTTCCTTATTATGGGCGACTAAATTATTCCGTTACTCCAAATAATGGTAAATCAGAAGTTAGATTTGTAAGCAGAGGGGCTACGGCCGGTAGTGGGCAGACATATTTTGTAATAGCCTCAACTGAGGTTGCTGACACCGGAAATAACCTTTTATTAGGCGTTTCGGCCGGACGAGCTTTTATCGCTAACGCCTTAGATTATTCTACTGCCGGGAGCTTACATCTTGGCGGCTATTCTTGGGACGAAGACGGAGTTGTCCAAATATCCGGCTTATCGACTGATACGACCGGGAGAATGACGGTAATAGGTAATGTCGGTATCGGCACTACGAATCCCAGTTATAAATTAGATGTCCAAGATGGACAAATTAACGCTTCCGGCGGCTTATGTATCGCCGGTGTCTGTCAGACCACTTGGCCGGCTGGCGGCGGTACCGGCACCGGTTGGGCGACTTCCTCCACTAATATTTATAATACCAATACCGGTAACGTCGGTATCGGCACGACGACGCCGGCAGGAAAATTAAATGTTTATGGAAATGGAAATATAGCCGCCCTGTTTACCAATGGCAACGTCGGAATTGGGACAACTAACCCACAGGCAAAATTAGAAGTTTCTTCTGCGGGTGGTGGTGGCAGTGGAATCGGATTAAGAATGACAAATGCTGCAAGTTATGGAACTATTGATTTTAATACGCCAAGCGGTTTGATTGGACAATTTGTGACCACGGGAGCGAGTTTTACTAGTGGATCTTTTTTGAGTAATGAGGTTGCTTTAACAAATTCTTCGTCTAGTATTCACTTGTCTGCCTATGGTGCTAACGGGTTTATTAGATTTACTACCGGAGCTAATACAATTGCTAGCGAAAGAATGAGAATTACTAATGCCGGCAACGTCGATATCGGCACTACGAATCCCGGAGCAAGGTTGGAGGTCGCTCCGACTAGCGGTTACGCTATTTTGGCCGGCACATCCACGACCGCAACCTATAAGATCGGTAATGTCGCCCTACCGACGGTCGGTACGGACGCGGCCACTAAGGCTTATGTTGATTCGGCGGCCGGTAGCGGCGTTTACCTTCCTCTGGCTGGCGGCGCGATGACCGGCTCGATTGATATGGGTAATAATAATATTACTAACTTATACGATTTGACAGTCAGCCATAAATTGACGGTTGACACCATCGATCCGTTATATCGTATTAACGGTATTAATTATTCGTCTTTTGCCTCTTCGGTCGTCGGCGGAGTGAAAGAAGAATACTTGGGCAAGATCAAGCTAGAAAAGAAAAATAAACAGCTTGGAGAATTTGAGGCGATTATTGATTTTTCCGATTTGCACGAGGGCAGTGATCTCTGGGTCTGGCGTCAGGTCGTTGATTTTAATAAAGATAATATCGATATCGCGATTACTCCTTATGGCCATTTTGCCGCGGTTTATTATCTTATCGACGGGAATAAATTAATTTTCCGCTCCGACCGACCTGTGGAAATTTCTTATCGTCTGGTCGGAAAACGTTTTGACTGGCGGACTTGGCCGACGCTATCCGAAGATCAGGCCACCTTAGGGACTGAAATAAAAGTTTTATGGCCTTAGAGCTTCGTCAAAATATTAAAGGAGCGCTTCTTTCCGGTTTTTTATCAGCTGTTTTATCCGTTTTTTTATTCGTCAGTCTTTGGCTAATTTACTATTTTTATAGTTTAAGAATTGACGCCCTGGAAATTAAAACAGTTTCAAGCGCCGCCGCTATTCCTGAAACCGCGTCTACAACCGCGTCCGATAATGCCACCGCCCTTCCTCCTTTATCTTTTGGTGTTTTTTTTGATACTTTTTCCAGTTCCGCCGCCGTTAATTTAAATGAGTCTGATCTTTATTTGGACAAAAACGCCACCGCCGTTCTCTATCCGCCCGACTATGATTGGCGGCCGGCATCGGGAAATATCGCCTCTAATGGGAAGGAATCGGATTGGCTTGTTCCCAATGATTTTGAAGGTCCGTATAATGATCGGCGCTGTCTGGGCGAAAATTGTCTTAAACAAGAAGGGAATAGCCTATCCTATAATGGGAAAGCGCTGGTTCTGCCGGTTGATTTAAAGAAATCGGATATCGTCGCCATTTCTCTCGGTTCCTTGGATAAACTCTGGCTTGTCGGTTTTACTCTTAAAGACGGTAAAAAATATCGCGGGGAGGTTTATTATTTTGACGGCCGGACATTTAGCCCGCTAGCGACCCCGGCGCCGATTATTTCTTCTTATTTCGGCCTTTTTGGTTTTGGCGGCGAAGAAGACGATTTTTTAATCATTTATGGCGCCTATGAAGGCATCGCCTACCATATTCAGAAAGACAAATTAACCGATGTCAGCCGATTCTTTGATATCCGGGTCATGAATAACGGTTTTAAGCCCGAAATTATCCGGGCCGTTTATCAGGATAATATTAACTGGTATGTTTTCAGTTTTACCCGGTATCGGCCGCGCCTTATAAAGCTTTGGCAGAACCGGACGCCGGAGATTGCCGGAGAAACGGTTTTTGAAGATCTGTTTACTCCCGCCGACGAATCGGCTGAGTTCAAATTATTGGAAACGGGAGCCGATAAGATAGTTATTCTAAGCAAGATAAAGAGCGCCGCGGCTGATTCTTGGAGGGTTTTTTCCGATTACGGCTTTAAGAATGATAAAGCCGGAAGCTTAGTTTTTAACCCCGTTATTTATGACGGAGAAGCTTCACCCATCGCCATTAAGAAGATTGTCGCCAGCCGTCTGGATCTGGATGCGGCTAGCTTAGCGGCGGTTAAATTTTTATTCGCCGACGAAGGCGATCGCTGGCGGGAAATACCTTTAGGACGGGATTTTGATTTCGTCGTTCCCACTTTGAAGAACTTTTTTTTGAAGGTCGCTTTTCCGCCTTTTCAGGATAAATTCTACTCCCCCTTTTTAACGGCGGTTTTATTTGATTACTATTGTGAAAAATGATATAATTTAAGAAGCTTTTTGCAAGCTTATTTTAATCCGAAAAAATTAATTAAAGACTCATATGTCTAAAAAAACATTTATTATCTCCGTCATTTCAGTTTTAACGGTTTTTTTCGGATTTCTGACGGTAAAGGCGGCGCCGACAATCACCGCCGGCACGATTAGCGGTGCCCTGACTTTCTCCGGCGCTGGCGGCAATATCACCACGCTCTCTAACGGAAATTTTTCCATTGTGCCTAACGGTACCGGTAGGGTCGGGATTGGAACGACGAGTCCAACATATAAATTAGATGTCCAAGGCGGACAGATAAACGCTTCCGGCGGCTTATGCATCGCTGGCGTCTGCCTAGTCACTTGGCCAACTGGCGGCGGCACTTCCGGCACCGGCTGGGCGACTTCTTCCACTAATATTTATAATACCAATACTGGCAACGTCGGCATCGGAACGATGAGCCCGACCGCTAAATTGGAAATAGTTCCTACTTCCGGTACTTATGCTATTCTCGTCGGTAATTATAAAATCGGTAACCTGGCCGCTCCGACAGCCGATACTGACGCGGCTACTAAAGCTTATGTTGATTCCGCCGCCGGTTCTATGCCCATCGGTATAACCGGGCAGACCCTGCGCCATGACGGAACGAGTTGGGTAGCAAATTCAGTGATATATAATAATGGAACTAATGTTGGCATCGGCACATCAGCGCCGGTACAAAAATTACAGGTTGCCGGTACAATCCGTACTAACCTCTCCGGCACCGGCAATCGCTGTCTCTATGTCGATCTTAATGGTGATATCGGCGCTAAAAGCAGCGACTGCGGCACAGC
>Ga0172381_10006834_pt1 | contig 11385 bp, 8 predicted proteins | sample Leawel6488metaG_FD_119754 | JGI IMG/M metagenome (GOLD analysis project Ga0172381, IMG submission 119754) | Leachate microbial communities from a municipal landfill in Southern Ontario, Canada - Leachate well 64-88 metaG | ecosystem: Engineered > Solid waste > Landfill > Unclassified | place... | reverse complement strand
AATGCATCAAATGTAGATATTTCATTTGCACAGTCTTTTCTGATGTGTAAGTTAATAACTCTTTGTCCACTTGAATATCCATTCCAATCTGCTGATGTTGTAAATTTAATTTTAGTCTTTAAATATTTATTATTGACTTCATCATAATCAAAATTTCCACCAGCTATTATAGTGAAATTATCAAAGCTTGAATGTATATCATTTATTCCTGAATTAATTCCATGGTGGTATCTAATTTTTTCCCCAGGTTCCAAATTATAAATTTGAGTTGGAGTATTGGCATCTGATATTTCCAATTTCATTTTTACATCGCCAGAATTTTCTATATCTAGCCAAACATATGAGTTTGGTTGTGAAAGAGAATTTGTTTGAACAAATCTATCAGACCATGTTCTATAATAAGAACCATCCCAGCCATTGTCGCCAATTGCAGTTGGATTAGAATTTTCAATATCCATTCTTTCTCCATTTTGAGGATTTGTAAAAAACATTTTTTCAACAATAAACTTTGTATATGTTGGAACAACTGGTTGTTGTAAACCATATGGTACTCTACTTTTACTATCAATAATTCTATAAATGTTCAATCTATCATTTATTAAAGAATTTTCATTTAATTTTTTAGATAAATCCATAGAAATACTTTTCCCGCGTCTCAAAACAGAATATGAACTATAATGGTCTGTTTGTGCAATTAAATTCCACCATCCACTCATCGTTATTTGTGAAGCAGTTAAAAAACCTTTTGTTTGGTTGTTTTGATAATTTAAAAAAGCATCAGATGTTTCAACTTCTGATGGTAAATATCCAAATAACCCAGAAGGGGTTGGAACAATTCTTGGCATACTCGATGGAAATAAAAAGTATCCATATCCCGCTTCTATACGTTGGTATCTTTCTCCATTATCAACATTTGAATAAACACCTCCTAATCCTTCTGTATATCCATTTCCATAACATCCAAAATATTGATTTACCCCATATGGTTCAGCACCAATTCTTTCGTATTTATACATTTTTGAAAATGGCTGTCCACCTATAATATCAGTTGCAAAATCCGTATATTGTTCTGTCATTGAGAACCAAGATAGGCCATGCCCGTTCCAACCTTCTCCATCATTCAACCATGAACCGCCATAAATGTATTCTCCATCTAAAAATTCAGGAGATTCCATAAATTCGTGTTCTGTATAAAAATTATTATACCTTTGTGTTTTTGGAGGCTTTGGAATATTATATTTCTCTGGGTAATTTTTAGTCCATGCTTTTTCATATGGAAAAAGCCCAACTCCTTCTGCTTTTGCTGCATATGAATTTGGCAATCCTTGAATTTTTAAAGCATCAATTGGTTGATATAAAGAACAATGAAAATGGTCTCTATCAAACCATGATTTATTTCCTCCCGATAATGAAGTAAGTGCCAATCCAGTGGTTCTATAAAATTCATCTTCTTTTGTTAGAAAAGTTTTAATTTGATAGCCGCAAAGCCAAACTCCTTTTAAATATGGACTATCCTGCTCTTCGCCATATTTATCAGTTTTAAAAGATTCGTCATCATATATGTTTGCAGGAAGTTTAATAGCATGAAATCCATATGTAAAAAACAAAGCCCTATCTTTAATTTGGGAAAATTCATTAGACCATTCCCATTGTTGATTGTCATTTTTATCAAGAATGTTTGATACTTCTACCATCTGAATTCCTTTAGAAGGATACGCTTCTAATCTTTCTTGTGGGCTACTTTCTAAAAGCTTATCTTTATTAAATTTGCTCATATCCCTAACTTGTACTGTTAATGGAGCTCTTGAATAATTATCGTAATACACAGCGCTATCCATTGGGTTTCCCTTATAAGTAACAGGAGGAATAATATAAGTTGCCCATTTTCTTAAATCTAAATTAACTGAGATATTTAATTCTGTGTATCCAGTTTGATATGATGTTCCCCAACTTGGCACGACATCAATAGGCATTGCTCTGTAAAAATAATGAGGTAAAGTGTCTATTGATATGTTATCATAGTTTGGCGGATATGGAAAGAAATTTAATGCAACTTCATCTTTTGTAAGTCCTTGTTTTAATAGGTCAACTTCAAAAAAAAGTATTTGAGGTCCAACTTCTATGTCGTGAAGGAAGAATTCCCCGTTTTCGTTAGTATATACTACATTGCTAAATGTTTGATGAATGTTTAATCCACTTAAAGGAGTTGATATTAAAAAAGTATTGTCAAATTCTGCAGATTCCTCATTAAAATAAGAAGAGATATAATGTGTTGGATAAGTATCTTGTGTTTCAGTTAATGGCCTGTAATTTAATCTAATCCTATTTCCATCGTTATCTAAATCTGTTGGTGTTTGGAAATCATCAGAGGCGGTAAAAATTCCTATTGGAACATTTCTGAGTGGAATTCTAATTTTATTTCCGTTTGCATCTGTTATTTTTTGGATAGCTTCTAATTTACCAAAAACAACACCTGTGTTGGATTCTCTGGTTGGATATTCTCCAGAAACCTTATTATATATACTTAGTGTGTTTAAAACATCATAAGTTCTTTCTAGTTTAACATTTGCATATAAATCATCAATAAGAATTGGTTCTGCAAAAACAAAAGTTGTGGTACCAGCTGTGAATTTTTCATTCATTTTTTCAATAAACCTATTTCCAATAGCGGATATACTTATATTTTCTATTGGAAGGTTTATGGTTTGAGAAAAAGTTCTTCCAGAAACATAATTTGAATTAGGGAAAAACACATCTTGTACATAATTCATTCTTACTTCTGAATTATGCCAATTTTGCTGTTCATTTCTTTTCCATAAAACAGTTGTTTGATTTCCCGTGAGATAAACACCGTCGAAGGAATGTATATCTATTGGATTGTTTCCAGTAAGAAAAGAACCGTCAAAAGCATACAATTCCATTGGGACATTTCCAACAGAACTAAGTTTTACAACAGATGGTACCGTTGATGTTTCATAGTTATTTGGATTAATGTCCGTATTGAAAAAATGGATTGTAGTTCCACTTCTATATCTCTTTATTAAAATTTCTTCTTGCATTTTAATTTCATTATGCCACTCTTACTTTTATATCTTTTTCTGGATAGCGAACCTCAAACATTGAAACTGGTGTGCTATAAATTGCATTATCCAAAAACACAATTTGTGTTTTATAAACTCCCAAATCAATATCTTGAGTCCTGTCTCCAACTGCTTGTGAACACAAAATTGAAGAATATGGTCCAGATTCTAAATTATAGAATCGAATATCAACTACGTTTATTACTCCTGGAATTTCTCTTAAAATATCAGTTAGCTGAGAAACATATATATGTTGGTTCATTTGCCAATTTTCAATATTGAAAAATTCTTTTATTTTTAATATTGCATTCAATTTTACCTCACTTGAATTATATGTTCTATCTATAAACAAATCTGTTTGTACTTCAAGATTTACAAATTTTCCATCATTAATCTCCACAAAATCGTTAATCATTCTATATGGAATCAAATATGTTTGAAGATTGCTTTTTATTTCTCCAGTTGAAATGGCGTTTAATTTTCCATTTGCATCCATTGTCAATATATATAAAATAACTTTATTGTCATTGACTTCGCCATAAATTCTAAACGGAGCCCCAAACTTTCCAGGAATTTGATATGCTCTTGAGATATAATCTTCAAGAGTTACACATCTATCTTGGGCAGCATAGTTGGATGCAATGTAGTTTTTTATTTCGCTAACTGTGGGTAATCCCCTTCCTCCAATGGCTGGAATTGGGTTATTTGCCCTTATTGAAGATAAAACGGCTTGATTTAAAGATGCGTCCGTGCCTAAAATTACCCCATTAATATTACTTACAGATTGTAATACATTTTGACCAACATTGCTAAGTGGACCACCCCCAATTCTATATTTTATGTATACCGTTGAGTTCCCTGGAATCATTTCTCCAAGTGATGGATTCAGAAGAAGGGATGATATATTTAAACTAGTATTTAAGTTACAACAACTAGTATTTGTCAATCCATTTAAGTATTCTTCATATGAATCATAGTTTTCACTTCCACCTCCAAATGTCAATTTACAAGTACCATCAGACATAAATTCTTTAATAAATCTTTTTGATACTTCTATATATTTTCCTACTTTTATTCCACTGGTTGTTATTGCAGTATCATCCTCTGTAAAAACTTTATCTGTTGCTAGATAATCTACTTCCCAATATCTTTTAGAAGAATTATGAAAGTCTTCATAAGTAGGAGTTTTATTAAGTCCAATACCTGGTTCAACTATAACATCAACAATTTCAAGAACATTAGTTTCTGGTAATGAAATTTTCATAAATGGCTTTTCTTGACCAGATGGCAGTTCTACTGTCATTATTTTAGTAACTCCAGCCTTTACCACTTCTCTTTTAAGAATTCGATATTTTATAAGGTCTTGACTTCCATTGAGTATTGGTTGAATTGTTCTGTTTGCAACTCCAGTTTCACTAAAATCGCTCGAAAAGTCAACATCATAAACAGTTTCGAAAGTTTGTCCTCCTCCTCTTATTTGAAGTCCTGACCTTAAAACGGGCGCATATGCATAGTTTGGTCCCATAGCAGTTGTTGGAACATCAATAATTATATCAATAATTGTTAATGCTGGTCTAACTCCAGGAACTTTAAAACCAAAAGTTTTTGCCATTCGGTACACAGAGCTTCTTTGCTGTACCCCGTCAAGAAAAAGTTCATTATATTTTTTATCAATAGAATATGCTAATAAATCACCAACATAAGCATTTAATTCTAAAAGTGCCATACCAGGAGAAGCAACGTTGAAATCTTGCCATTGTTCTGGAAAAAATGCTTTTAGATAATTAATTAAATCGGTTCTTATGGTTTGAAAATCTCTACTCAAATAGTTGACTTGTTTAATGCCAACTGCTGACTGAGAAAATTGTGTATTTAAACTTGAATTTGTGGGCATTTTAATCTAATTAAGGTTGAACAACTAAACTTATTGAAACATTATCATTTACTTTTAAATCAGTTACAGTATAATAAAGCGTTAAGTGTAAAAGGTGATTTTCTTCTTCAAAAACAAACTTTATTTTATTTACTTCTATTTCTGGGAAAAACTTGACGAGTTTTTCTTTTAACTCATTTGTCAAATTTGTTTGACTTATTTCATCCCACACTTCCATTATATAATCATACAATGGAGAATATAGGGAATTGTTCATTGGTCTTTGTCCTTTTTTTAACGTTAAAAAAGCCGTTAAATTAGCTTTTATTGCCTCAGTATCTATAGACGTATACCCAATAATTCCTCCGTTATATGTTTCTGTAAACGGAAATTGTATTCCTAATGATTTCATATTTCCTTTGCTTTAAATATAAATATCGTTTAAAAAAAAATAAACATTTATATTTATGTACAAGGTTTTCGAAAAAATAATAAAGTAAGATATTTATAGAAAAAAATAAAATGTCAATTTTTAGAATTTATCCATCAAAAAGTAATACCATAGCTGGAAGTTATTTTAACAGCCTAAACTCTGGACAAAATGCCATAACCGATTTGTGGTATGGTGGCGGAGGTACTGATACCGCACCAGAAAAGAGAAATTCGGTTAGCAGATTTCTTGTCTATTTTGATTTAAATAATTTAAGGCAAAAACTTGATTCTAAAGAGATTAATGAATCTTTAGTTACATCATATAAATTACGAATGACAAATTCTAAACCAGGAGATTTAGTTCTTGAAGATGATTATGAATATGACATATTGTTTAAAAAAGTCGCTACATCCTTTGACTTGATTGCGTTTCCTATAAACAAATATTGGGAAGAAGGAAGAGGATATGATTTAACCAAGGAAGTTTACGTTGTAAGACAAAAGGGTAGTTATTTAACCTCTGGGGTATCTAATTGGGACTATGCAACAACTCAAATTGCCTGGGATGAACCAGGAATATACATAGACCCTTCGGCGTCTACCACATCTTACGCAACGCAACATTTTGATATAGGAAATGAAGATATTGATATGGATGTTACCAATATTGTCAAAGACTGGTTAAGTGGTGGGTCAGAAAATTATGGAATAGGGATAGCATATAGAAGAGATTATGAATTATTAAGCACAGATACAAGATATATTAGTTCATTTTTTACAGAAAAAACAAATACTGCATTTAAACCATGTTTAGAGATTGTTTATAATCAAGTAATACAAGATGATAGAAAGCAGATTTCCAATAATAGACCTTCAAATTTATTTCTATATACATTCAGTGGACACAACTTTGCAAATATAAATCTTTCTGCAGTAACTGTTGATATTAAAAGAGGAAATATTTCGGTGTATACTGGACTAACACCTACTCAACTTTCAACTGGAACATATTATGTAAATGTTTGGATGTCTGGTGCTACAGCAGGAGAAAAATATACAGATGTTTGGAATAATGTAAGTTTTAGTCAATATGATACTCAGAACATAGAACAAACATTTCAAATACAAAAAAACTATTATACAGCATCAAAACCATCAATAAATGAATATGTACTTGAAGTGTATGGCGTAGAACAAGGAAAAATAGTACATCAAGACGAAAAAATAAGGGTTTATTGTGATTTAAGGGTAAATTACAGCATAAACAAACCATCTACATCCTATTCTCTCAAGTATAGGTTAATAATGAACAACCAGATAGAAGTTATTCCATGGACTGAAGTTAATCAAGCTGTTATAGATGATTGCAAAACAAATTATTTTGATTTGGATGCGTCATGGCTTTTGCACAATCAAACATATCAATTAAACTTTATGATAGATGAAATGGGAACCAGCAGGGTCATGCCAGAAAGAATAGATTTAAAAGTAATAAAACCTTTTAATTAATTCTAACGTGGTTAGATATTAAATTTTGTAACCATCCTTCAACAGTATATTTCTTCAATTCGTCTGACAAAGATGTTTGTACCAATGGCATTTGTGGAGTATGTATGTGACTTAATAAAAGTCTAATTATTAAATCTAGAACTCTTACAGTTTCATCTCCAAAAATTGTTGGATGGAGAGTGTCTGCAAATTGACCAAAAGATTTCAGGTCTTTATTTTTTTCAAAAGATTTTACATCATCTCCTCTAAATTTACCTCTTGGAGAATAAATATTTATGTTCGTAGAAACCACAATAGCTTCGGAATATTTTTGTAATATTTCTTGGTTGTTTGTGGGCGCTAAAAGTGCAGAACCAGTATCTGGTGTTGAGGTTTTATCAAATCTTGTTAAATAATTTTTGAATTCTGGGGTGCTAGATGAAAATTGCCAATTTGGATACTTTTCTTTGGCACTAGTAATTTGGTCGTTTAACCAAGTTACAATATCGCTTCTAACTAAATAAGAATTTGAATCACTTATTAATTCTAATGATGTAACAGCGTCTTTTACGACTATAGTGCCAACAAATTTATTAGAATTATCTTGTGTTATTTCTACATTTATTTTATGTTTTACAACTATAACCGTACCCTTTTCACTTTCAGTCGCTGTTGCATTATTAATTTGTTTAAGTCTTAGATATGAAGGATATTCTGTATTAACTTGAAAATTTTGTTGGTCTGAAAATTTACCAGCAATTAAAAAAGCCTCTCTGTTTTTTAAAATCAAATCAGCATCATTTCTTCCTTGAACAGCAATGTCTGAATCTCCTGGTAGTAATGTTGAAAGGTCTAGATTACCGCTTGTTTTTTGATTTGAAATGAATGAAGTTTTGTTGAATATTTTAAAAGCATCCTCATACCCTTGATATGATAATTTTAATTTAGATGATATGATAGGACCAATCCAATATCTTACACTTGAGGCATCACCAGGGTTTTCAACAATCACAAAAACCATTTCTCCAACCTGTGGTCTTACGTGAAAAAATTCTGGTAAAAGAGGTATGCATAAAACAAGATTTTCATCTAATATTCCTCTATCTTTGCCTGCGTAATTATTATAGTTTTCTTCATTGCCAGAATTACTTTTGCCTTGTATTTTGCCATCTTCTTCTTGAACATTGATTATTCTTACTCTTATTCGATTTTGTTCTGAATTATCATTTGTTCCATATGGAACAACAATAGCAGGATATATACCTCTACTACTGGACATATTAGCACTATAATTGCCTTGTCCAGCATTTTGTAATGCTCTTTGTGCTAAAATATCTTCTTTTGGCATGATTAATTCTTTTTAATTTCTTCTATAATTTTATTGTATTCTGACTCAATTTTATCCATTTCATCAAGCATATTTATTACTACAGCTTTTAATTCTGCATGTTTTTCTGCCAGTTTTTTTGCTTCTTCAAGCAAATCTTGTTTAGTTTTTTTATTGTCTTCCATATTATCTAGCTACTCCTATTCCTTCTTGTGCGGTTATGGTTGTTCCTACTGCTGCTACTGGACCTCCTGCATTAGCTCCATTTGCATTAACGGTTCCTCCAGGAAATATCCCAATATCAACTCTCATGTCGTTTTGAATTGCGTCAATTATTTCCTCACATAAAACAACAACGAATGCTTCCATAACATTTTGAGTACCATTTATAAGAGGACCACTTGGTAATCCAATTTCTTTAAAACGTGAGACTATTGAGTTTGCTAATACTTCAGCATTTAACCCTGGCCTTACCTTTTCTGATAAAATTTCATAAACAGTCAATCCTCTATTAGCTTCATAAGTGTCATTTATGAATGTTAATAACAAATCTGCTACATCATCTGCTGCGTTTAAATTAGAGTCTATATCTATAAATGCCATAGTTTTTGAATTATATTATTAAAACATTGGTCTACTTGGGTTCTTTCGAAACTTTAGAAGTTTAGATATTGTTTGTAGCAATCTTACTTGGCGTGCTGACCGTTCTGCTTTTTTCACTGACCTGCCTACCATAGATGTCTCAAATTTTTTCTTCATCTTATCAATTTTCCTTTGAATTCTTGCTTGAGCTCTTTTCGAAATGTATTTCTTAATCATTTCTTTTACTTTCTCCAATACATATGCTAATATATATCCAATTAACATGTTAAGAAGTAAATTACACAATATTGTCATTAATGCAATTTTTTTCTTTTGTGACTCGGTGAGGTTTTCTTTATCATATGAATTGGTTATCTCACAGCTTGTTGCTGGGACAAATTCTCCAACTCTTTTCCCTGTATTTGGGTCTGTTGTTACTGAGCCAGGAAAAACAATATTTAATAAACCGTTAGTTAATAAATCATCTACTAATAACTGCGTCGCTTGTGGTGCCACCCCTTGCGCTTCTCCTGGGATTGTTCCAACAAATCCAACAAAATATGGACTCACTAAACAGGTTATAGAAGAGATTAAAGTTTCTAAAAATTTTTGTACAAAACTTTTTTCTGCAGATGCAGCATTCGATTGGCTGTTTTCGCCAGTTGTTTTTCTTTGAACCTGGTTTCCAACATAGTTAAAAACATTTGCCATTGCAACTTGTGGGGTAACTGTTTGACCTCCTTGGAATCCTGGAGGAACGTCTTTAAATAAATACATTGGGTCATCAGGAAGACTTATTTGAACACCTTGACATGTTATTTGAAATGATAAATTTCCTTTTTTCGTTTGTTCAGCTTTTTGTAATCTATTATATTCTATTTCTCCGTAGTTTGAACTTGCTGGAACTGATACGCTGAAAATTTGATTTCCTCCGCAATTTGATTCTTCAATTAATTCATTTAATCTTCCTATATCGTTTACTAACCCATTGGGTCCCACTGCCGCTTCATCTTTTTTGGGTTTACCAAAAATAAGAATCATAAGCTCTTGAATCATTCTAGTTTTTAATGCTGTTAATGCTATAGCAAGAGGTTCTTTAATAAGCGTTTGAGAATCTAACCAACGATAGTTACATTCAACCAATTCTACTATTTCTTCATCAGTCATACTTTTATTGAGAGAACAATCTATGCCTGGACAAGCGTATAATTCAAAGGAAAGTTCATAGTTCGGGTCTAACTTTTTATACATTGCAGCTGCTAATTTTGCTATTGCAGAAAATAAAAATTCAACCATTTTATCAGTTCTAAAAAATTCATTAAGAAAAGAAGTAAGTAATATTTGTGGGTCAATTCCCATTGACCTTAGAACTTTTATTAAATAATCAAATAGAGATATTCCTTCTTCTTTTTTGAGTTTAAACTTTTTTAAAAAAGAAAGGTCCGTCAAGTTCTTCATTGACCCAACCTGGGCAATTAATTTAGCTTGACTTTCACTTAGTGGTTGTTCTAATGGAACTACGTAAGCCATTGTTTTTTATTCATTACTATCGTTAGTGTCTACACTTCTTGTAGTTCTTCTTTTTTCAGCTTCTTCAACATTCTCTTGAATAGCTTCTTTCCAATTATCAGGAAGACTTAGATTAATATCTCCACCTATTTCATCTTTATATACGATACTTTTTATTTCTTTAGCTAGTGATGCTAAATCATTTGTGGAAACCGATGCTAGATTTAAAAAGGCGACAGCATTTTTACCCATTAATACAAATTGCTCTGCATTTTCCATTTGGTCATCTGCTTTTCTGTATCTATCTAATGCTAATTCTCTTTCTTCGAGTTTATTGTCGAAAACTCTTTTAATTAAACTTAGATAGCCATCTTTTGAAATTTCAAATTTTTCAGCCATAATTATATTATTTTTCTATAAATATATGACTAAAAAAAAATTATTCTTCTCTCTTGTGCACAAACTCTTGTTTCAATACTTTATATACAATTCTGAATCTGTGTAACGAATAAGTAATATCTTTTGTTTCTAGCCCTGTATTTTCTTTTATTAATTGATATACTTGGTTTTTGTTATAAACGCCAAGTATTTCATGATTCTTGAATATCTGGATGATTGCGTCACCAACTTTTTGGTCGTTTTTTGATAAAGTGTTTCTGTTTAATTCTTCCTCAATGGAGTTAATAATAAAGTTAAACAAATCATATGAAACTTCTTCTTTGGCATATGGTTTAGGGTCTTCAACCTTTTTTCTGTCTGCTTCTTCTTTGTTAGAATCATAGTCATGAAGAATCTTGGTGCTTTTTGAAAAATCTTTTTTGTTACCTAAAAAATAATGTTTTGCTATGGTTCCAAAATAAGAAAAAGATTTTGTTTTTCTCCAGGGATTAAAATTGGCAAATTTAAGATACAAAAAAGTAAAACAATCCTTTTGTTGTGTTCTAGAATCTGTATCTGGTAAAAATAATTTATAATTAAACAATATATTTTCCACCAGCTTTCTAAGAGGAGTTTCTATTTTTTCTCTAAAGATTTTTTCTCTTTGCATCTCACGATTTTCGATTTGTAAGACTTCTTCCATTCTTCTTTGCATT
>Ga0172381_10006833_pt1 | contig 11385 bp, 8 predicted proteins | sample Leawel6488metaG_FD_119754 | JGI IMG/M metagenome (GOLD analysis project Ga0172381, IMG submission 119754) | Leachate microbial communities from a municipal landfill in Southern Ontario, Canada - Leachate well 64-88 metaG | ecosystem: Engineered > Solid waste > Landfill > Unclassified | place... | reverse complement strand
TAGACCATGAGCGAAGAATGTGAGCGTTCGTGCTTCGCTAAAGCTACGCAGGACAAACTTCACTTTTATTTGAATGGCTTGCCAAGCGAAGCCACAATTTATTGGGGCGAAGTTTGGTGGACCTTATCCGAAATAGTTTGAACCCAATCCTAGAAGAAACAAGGCGTTGGCGTTCCATTCTCGGTTCGCAGTATGAAAGATACAAACTAGATAAGATTCTATCCCCCATAGGCTATTAACACCATTCTAATGCCAGAGGATGGCACAGACAAGCAAAACGGGCCATAAGTAGCCCTGTTTTGCGTTTGTTGCTGTATCATACCGACTCTTTGCCTATGAGGGACCCCCGGGGGAGGCAATCATCAGTCTCAAGACGTGAGGGATTCCATCCCTGCCGTACTCACAACTTTTTACAAGGTGTGTACACAGCTACTATTAACTTATCTCGTCATACGGTGGTACTGATTTCTTGTAGTCGACGCCAATAGTTTCAAAGTGTTTCTTGGCACATTTGATCTTGGCTCCCTCGGTGCCGCGAAGATACATATCCGAGAACTCAGAGCCGCCAGCACCCTTTGTTTCACGTACTAGGTACAACTTACCACCATCTTCCTTTACGATAGCCCAGTCAGGGTTATACGAGCCTAGGGGGGTGCTAACCTTGAACCACTTGGGCAGCTTCACGAAGTTTTTGACATAAGCCGTCTGTTCCATCTTCTTGGTAAATATTTTTTCGTTTTCTGAATCAAATTCTACAAGACGGTATACGGACTTGTTAGACTCAATAACGCGATCCTCTGGGATAGCTCTTTCGTGCTCCAGCTCACGCTGTATAAGCTGCATTTCGTAATTGTCGTTAATCTTTTCATATTGGATACCCTTGAGAATATACTCACGCTTTGCGACGCTGATAGCGTCAACGATCAGATCCATGTATCGCTGTGGGTTGATCTTGAAACTCTCTAAGGTATCACTCTGTTTTAGAATCTCGAAAATTGTTTTCCTGGTTAGCTTAGTTCGGTCCTGGATGTAAGTGAGGATGTCTGGCAGATTGAACTTCTCAACTACCTCGTATGTGCGGTTAAATTCTTCTGTTTCGTCTATGCCTTCCGTTCCAAAGTTGAGTCGGACCTTTATTTCCTTAATCTTTGGCGGTCTAATCTGCGGCATGTTGGACCTAAGCTTCAGTACTACCTGCTCAGTAAATTCGGCCGTATCAAACTCTACTGAATATACAGTTCTCTGGCTGATCTTTTCCCATAATGCTTCAAAGTCGGGATCGCGGTATACATCATCGTTTACTCTGTTTACGCGTGTGTGTTGCTTCTCTTTGATATGACTCTTGATTCGGTGTCTGTTTATTTCATCAATCACACTACCTTCAAGTTCGCGGTATTTTTCGGGTAGACCTAGGTTGAGATCATCGATGTTGGCTTCATATTTCTCTGTGATTCTACCCTTTTCGTCTATATAGCCACGGCTTACCAGGTGATCAAATATTTCTCTGGAGTCTAGCTGTACCTCCTGCCTGTCTAGGTCGTTTTCAGGGTTAAATAAGTCGATGAAGGTGTCCTTGGTCACTGCACCAAAGATAACGCCAGCATCAAGCTCGTATTCACGCTGGAGCTTAGAAACAAAGTCCTCATAGCTCTCATTGGCGATAACGGTAAGCTTATTGATATCCTGGTCCCAAACTCGTTCTCCGTGGATATTGACTGGGAGACGCAGACCGCGGCCAATCTCTTGACGTTTCTTCATCTCGGATGAAGTTTCATTGAGCGTACATATCTGAAATACATTTGGATTGTCCCAACCTTCGCGTAGTGCTGAGTGTGAGAAGATAAAACGTAGCGGCTCCTTCGGATCAAGTAGTGTTTCCTTGTCCTTCATGATAAGCTCATACGCCACTTTGGCATCTTCACTATTTTGGGACCTTTCGGACTCTGCCGTGTCTTTCCAGACACCCTTTTTGTCGGCAGAGAAATATCCGTTGTGAAACTTACTGATATTAGCGTCTTTATACAGGCCTAGCTCCTTATATTCCTCTGTCTTTAGGAGCTCGTTTAGAATCTCTTCGAACCAAGCGGCAAATTTGCCTTTTACTGGCTCACCAGCTTCGTTATAGTCACGGTAATTGGCAACGCGGTCGATAAAGAATAGAGATAGCACCTTGATACCCTGGTCCTTCAGAATTAGCTCCTTGTTGAGATGCTCCCGGACCGTCGCTTTGATCTGGGCTTTTTGTACCTCGGCCTTGCTGCCGCCAATTTCTTCGCCAACCTTGAGCTTTGTACCACCACTGAAGGTGATGTATTCGAGCCCTGGCGTTGCGTTGATCTCGGTTACTTGAAAGCCATTTCTGTACTGTTCCTTGTGATTCGACTTGTCATATAGGTCATCTTCGTTCTTTACTGTAACAGTTGTTCTGGCCGCACCGGTCGCTTGAAGCTGGTCTACTTCAACCTTGGCACGGAGTCCGCTTGTGTTGTCTATAGACAGGAGCCGGACGTGAGTATTGGCAAATGCTCCCTCAGATACGATTGCATCTACATTGATCTCTTTTACCAAGCCTAGGTCAAACGCGGCTACGGGACCCAAGCTGTAAATTTGATTGAATTTGTCTATGTGCGTGGCAGAGTATCGAAGCCTGAAAAGCGGGTTCAGGTCCGCGATAGCATTTTTGGCCGTGTCCGTGTTGTCTACGCTCTGAGGTTCGTCGATTATGATGATAGGGTTCGTCGAGCGAATGTAATCGATCGGCTTGATGCCATTTAATACGTCACGTTCCTGACGGATGATCCTGTCTGCACCGCGTAATGCGTCGATATTGATAATCATAATCTGGAGGTAGTTGCTAACGCCGAAATTGCGGACTTCCTCCAGCTTGTTGCTGTCATAAACAAAGGTATTGTAGTTTTCGTTGCCATAGAGAGAGCATAAATGCTCGCCCATGATCTCGATGCTTTTCTTGACACCCTCTCGGATGGCTATGCTGGGCACGACTATGATGAACTTGGAAAGACCATACTTCTTGTTTAGCTCGAAGATAGTACGGAGATAAACGTATGTCTTGCCGGTACCAGTCTCCATTTCGACAGTGAAGTCGTCACCCTTTAGTTTCTCGGATGTTGGGATGGAGTTCCTCTTTTGAATTACCTTCAGATTCTCTAGTAGCTGCTCTTCCTCCAGGTAAAATTTGTTAGCGATAGAGAGCTCGCTAAAGTCCAGCAGCTTGCCATCATTCTTGGCAGCCACAGAAACAGAATACGCTGAGTCACGAACAGGCATACCATCAAAGAGATCGACAGTAGAGCTGATGGCCGCCAGCTGGTAGTTCTGATTAGGGTCAAACTTAAATTTCACTATACGATCCTAAAGTTAATCTTCTCATTCCTAGATTTGAATATTTCTACTGCATTTACAAGCAGCTGGTCGTTGTCATGGAAACCTTCATCTAGGAAGATGACTGTAGCGTCTGACTCGGTCTTTGGCATCATCTCCGCCATCTGCTTGATGAACTCTTTGGTCAACTTCTTCTCTAGGCAAACGAGTAGGAAGCCACCACCGAAGGAGTATACCTTCTTGTTATCGACGGTCTTGATCTCTGGCTTTTCAGATAACATAAAGCCGTCCTTTAGCATAACCTCGTAGAGGATGTCTTCCTCACTGCTACTGGCGTCAACTCTATCAACACCCAGCTGGAGCTGTGCGTCTAGATTCTCCGGGTCTGTACCATCCCAAACATTGAAATTTGATTTATCAAGTTTGAATACTTTAAAACCTAGATCTTGACTCTTGCTGTTTAGTTTAAGCTTATCACCCGAAGACTCCTCAATTTTTGCGATAACTCTGCGGATTCTTTCTTTACCAATATCCGCGATCGTTTTAAACCCAGCCTTGAATGATTCGCTGTTCTCGTCTGTTGGTTCCGGTAATTGAACGACAATGAATTTTCTGCTTCCACCATCTTCGTTGTTCATGTCTAGAATAGCGTGTGCTGTTGAGCAAGATCCAGCGAAGAAGTCGAGCACAGTAATATCGTCCGATCTTAAAATTCTTGCAAGAAACGCGATAAGCTTTGTGGGTTTTGGAAAGTCAAATGGGATATCTAGATCTTTCAGCTCGGCAGAACTTTGTCTATTTTCGACTCCTGTGATTAGATCCGTTGGCACTCTGCCGTCTTCTATCCTGTCATTGAGCCATATTTTTGTATAAATATTCCATTTTGCCTTATTTTTATCCTGATCCAACAAGGATGAGGTCGCGGTTTTTTTAAAAACAATATTATTATTTTTAATTTCTTGAGTAAATCTGTCTAGCGACCACCGCCAGACCCCATCGCCACTAGTAGGAACTACTTTCTCACCCTCGGATGTTGAGGTCGGAAAATTACTTCCTGGAGGTATAACAAGAGTTCCGTCCGGACATTTAATCCAATATCTTTGATTTGGTCTGATATCTAGACCTGCTTGGTATAGGCCCATCTCTCGGTACTTTTCACCCTTTCGGTTACCTTCAAGTTCTACCTGTGTGTATATCTGACTAACCAGCTTTTCTGGCAGTTCATCTCTAAAAGGGCTCGACTTTGAAATGTCTCTGGCGTAAACCAGGACATAATCTATATTTGGTGAAAAAAACACACCTTTATTACCACCTGTTTTCATGACTCGAGAGCAAACGCCAATCTTGTTTTGCTCCCCGAATATTTGATTGCATAAAGAAAGCAAATTTGAGAGTTCTTCCTTGCCAATAGAAATAAATATTACGCCATCAGGAGTTAGTAAGTTACGGGCTAGATATAGACGGGGGTACATCATGTTTAGCCAGTTACTATGAAATCGACCAGCTGAGTCAGGGTTAGTACTAAAGACTTTGCCATCTTCATCCTTTTGTTGTGTGAACTCTAGGTAGTCCTTCAGGGTTTCACCAAAGTTGTCTTTGTATACGAAATCTTTGCCGGTGTTGTATGGTGGGTCGATGTAAATCATCTTGATTTTACCGAGGTAAGACTTTTGTAGCAGCTTCAACGCTTCTAGATTGTCAGCTTCAATAAATAGATTCTCGGTATTGTCGAAGTTGACAGACTCTGACCGGTCGGGCTTGAGCGTTCCGAGACTGGGAGCACTAATCTCTTTGATGGCATTTGATTTACCCGGCCAATTTAAACCGTAGCGTTCGGCACCCTTTTCCACGTCTTCTCCAAGCAACTGCTCGAGTTTCTTAAAATCCACCTTACCTTCAGCAAAAGCTGCCGGGAATACTTCCTTCAGCTTCTCTAGGTTCTGTTTCTTTATATCTAGGCTTTCGAGATCCACCTTAATTACTTGGTCTGCCATATTTGCTCCTATACTACTTGCCACTTTATATTAAACAATTTTTCTTCCTTGATCTCTTGCTTCAGTCGGGCTTCTATCTGGTTTAAGAGGTCCTCTCGTTGGTCATCAATTGTCTTGGCCTCTACATCGTACTTTCGCCACGCTTCGTCGCGGTTTCGCTCCAGTGCCAGGATCTCTTTCTGTACCTTAAGCTTTTCCGGCAACGATGACGCGAGCCGAGACTCTTTTTTGAGCTCCTTGATCTTCTTGTCTAGCTCTCGTAGGGTGTTTTTCAAAGACTCTTTTTTGTCGTCTGACCACTTCTCGAGTTTGACCATCTCTTCTTCAAAAAAACTCATATCCCTAGTAGAGATATCTTCTATTATTATATTCTTTTCGGCATCTTTAATTAAGTCCAAACTACTTTCTGGGAACTCTGAAAGCTCGTCTCCTAGGGTAGCGTTAAGTGAGAATAGCCTCTTTATCTGATCTGGATCAATCCTCTTTCCGTCACTGGTGACGCCAGCAAGCATAAGATAATCCTCGTCTTCGAAGGTCTTGATGTTTAGATTGGAAATAGAAAGATAACCCTCTTTGCCAATAAGCTTTTCTAGTATGCTAATCTTTATCTTTGTGCCGGTGTAGTCAAATTTGATAGTGGCGGCGGGTAGCTTTCGGTCTGAATAGTAGTGAAGCATCTGCTGTGCTAGAGGGTGGTGCAGACGGTATTTGTGGGCATCCTCTACTGATCGGCCTAAACGATACCTCCCGAGGGGCATTTTCTCCGGTGATTCAGTAGTCTTTAACTCAAATACATGCTCATCGTCGTAAAAGTCTGCCTTATCCCCAAGGTAATGACGCGTAGCCCGCCAAAGCCAATCCTCGTATTTGCTCAATGACTCACGACTAAGGCCATCCTTTAGTCGTAGTTTCTCGCCAACTTCTTCATCGAAGTTCTCGAGTAGCTTGCGACGAGTATTTTTCATCTTTTCATTGATCTGTTCTTCAAGCTCATTTTGCAGTTCGTCGAAGGCAGTATTGATTTCTGTCGTGGTGCGGCAGTTCTGGTAAATTTGGGCGATTCTCTTCTCAAAGTCTATACCAGACTCTATGGATCCTAGCACCTCATCTGAAGCACCGAAGACACCATTGAACAGCTGGAACTTCTCTTGTAGCAGCTCATAGACTCGTTGGTCAGCCGCATTCTTCTTGTTCAGGAAGTTGATTACGACCACATCATGCTTTTGCCCGTAGCGATGGCAGCGACCAATTCTCTGTTCGATTCGCTGTGGGTTCCAGGGGAGATCATAATTCACCACTAACGAGCAGAACTGGAGATTCATACCTTCTGCTGCCGCTTCGGTAGCTAACATGATCTTGGCACTGTCTCTGAAGTAGTCAGTGATAGCTGCTCTAGTGTCGGCTGTCTTCGAACCAGTTACGCGATCCGTTCCCTGGTGTTTCTCGTACCAATTGCGGTAAATCTCTTTTGACTTATCATCCGAGTTTGTACCATTGAAGAGCACCACTTGGCCATCGTAGCCGTTCTCAGAAAGAAAGCGGTATAAGTATTCCTGGGTACGCCTGGACTCAGTAAAGATCACAACCTTTTCGTTAGCTCCAAGCTCCCTTGTCTTCGAAAAGCCGCTCGTGAGAGCTGTAAGTAGTGAAAAGCCCTTAGCGTTATTCTGAATAGATTCTGCCAGATCCCTGAATCTCTCGAGGTCCTTCTTCTCATCAACGATCTCCTGAATCTCTTCGGCGGTATACTTGGTCTTCTCGGGAGCCTTCTCACCATTCTCCTGCCATTCATCGATATAGTCATCTATGTCGTCTAAGTCTTCAGTTACGCCACTGGCGTCGATTACCTCCGCTGTCTTTATAGCATAGTCGAGCTTTGCAATAAGACCATTTAACGTCTTTGCAATAGCAAATGATGATGAAGCTAATAGCTTCCGTAGTATCATCGTCATCAGGTGACGCTGAGAGTTTGGCAGGGCTTTGAGATGAGTGCGTTGAAGATAGCCAGAGACTTCATCATATAGCTGCTGCTCCTCATCTGTTGGGGTGAACTCCTCTGTAATCGGTATGCGGTTAGTATAACGTATATACTCCAAAACCTGTCTCCTGAGTGTCCTAATGCAGACCTGCGAAAGACGCTCCTTGAGATCCTTAAAATTATCTGCCTTTGGCTCCTCATCATCCTCTGCCTTGTTTGGGATTCTAACGAACTGAGACTTGTAGCTGTCGAGACTGCCAAAAATATAGTCATCAATGATGCTGGTAAGGCCATAAAGCTCGAGCAGTGAGTTTTGCAGCGGCGTAGCTGTCAGTAATATCTTCGGTCGTCCTTGGAGAGCACGCTTGATCTCGTTGGCTATGACATTGGTAGGGCGATAGACATTACGAAGCCTGTGTGCTTCGTCAATGACCACCAGGTCCCAGGGGACCGTAGAAACAAACTCGGACTTGTTTCTCGCAAAATGATAAGAGGTAATCACAATATCTTTATGTTCAAATGGGTTGGTGGCACCATCTTTGATGGCCTTGTTGAATGACTTGGCCTCTAGTAGCACTGATGGGAGAAAGAACTTTTCAAGCAACTCCTGATTCCACTGCTTTCTGAGGTTCGAAGGCACTATGATAAGTATCTTCTTTTTCTTCTCGGCCCATTTCTGAGATATGACAAGCCCGGCTTCAATAGTCTTACCAAGTCCAACCTCGTCTGCTAGGATGGCACCTTTTGAAAGGGGCGATTTGAAGGCAAACAGAGCTGCTTCTACCTGATGAGGATTCAAATCAACCTGGTCATCTAAAAGAGTAGCGGAGAGTCGCTCGACACTGTCGTTTGAACACTTCTTCGCTAATTCGTACGCATAATATTTGGCGTGATAATCTGTTATTTTCACTAAATAAAAGCCCTAAACATGGCCATATTCTACTCCAGTTAGGCTCAAAATGATAGCTTGGCAATAATGCTATAACCTATGGTGGTAATGCTGGCACTATAGGTAAAACGGACACAAGAGATGTAGAATAATGATATAGGAGAACACCATTGATATAGAGCTATCACGAGCCAGGGAGTTATTAGGCGACACTGCTAAAGATATGACTGATGATGAGGTGAACGCTATACAGGAACAGCTAAAGATGCTGGCGAATATTTGCATAGATAGCTTTCTGGCGGAGCAGAGAAAGAAAAAAGGTGTAAAAAATGAGCAATAAGAAAGTCATCATCAAAGAGACACCTCCTAAGAAAAGCGGCCATGGCCTCTCTGCCCTGTTTGCTATAGAAAAAGACAACTACGTTGGTAAGATTATGCGGATAGAAGGTGAACTGGCTGCTGATGCGAAATTAGCGGCAGAGATAGCGGTGTTTACAGACACTATTCAAGAGCTGCCCAAAGGAGATCGGGAGGACTACTTCGACAGAGAGCATGTACGCCTAGCCGCCGCATACAGACTACACGGGCCATATAGGAAGGTCTTGTGGGCCATGATGCAAGGTATCAAGCCAGACTACGATTTAATCGTCGAAGCAACTGTCAGGGACGAGGATGATGACTATTTCTATCTACGAATCAATAACAACATAACCACTGAAGATATGTCGCAGCTATATACCAAAATTCTGGGGTTCATTGATACAACTAAAAACAAGCCCTCCAACATTATCAATCCTCGGGACAACTGGGACGAAGCGATTCTAGGGCTGCGTAGCCAGGGTGTTTCTCTCAAAGAAATCGGCGATCAATTTGGGAAAACTGAGGCCGAAATCTCTATAAGACTAAATCGGCTGGAGAAAAAGAAGATGCGTTTCAAGAAACCCTAGGCTTTCGCGTAATACGAAACACTGCCAAAATTGGCTACTATCTCTGCATAAGCGGAGATTTTTTATGAAGAAACCAGAACGAACGCCGTTAATACGGCTAATAGTAACGAAAAATGATGGGACGGTGTCAAAGGCCATCTCGTACCAAAAAAGAAGAATACTATCAAAAGTCATGCGAGCACTGGCGTCAGAATGGACGTTGGAGGTTATTTATCTACCCGGTGTCGGGAATGCCGGAACGTACAGAAACAAGGACCTGGTAACGAAGGTCTTATCAGACTGGACAAGCAAAGATCAGCTCGACTTCGTCTATGACGGGGAGTGGGAGTAGCCAGCCGACAATGGAAGATAAGGTGCTACAACCGGACGTACCGCCGACTATAAAAGTAGCGGCGAATGAGGAAGCAGAAGCAAGAGCTTGGGCTAATTTGCTGTACTCGGTTTACACCAAAAAAAAGCAACTTTTGAGTTCAAAACAGGAGCAAAATGAGGTATAATATACATGGACACAATCTTATATTAACGGAACCAAAGAGGGGCATTCTGTGTCAGTTTCCGTTAGGAGATTGTGTCCAGCAGATTGCCCCTCTTTGTATTGAAAGGAGCTCAAAGTGAAAAATGAAGCTGTAGCTTTGTGTCGCGTCTCAACTCTTGAGCAAAGAGTGGACGGGAACAGCCTAGACAGCCAACAGAGGCATGTCTACGAATTCGCTGAAAACAAGCTTGAATGCAAAATCGAACAAGCATGGAGAGTGGACGTCTCTAGTAAGGCTGGCAAAAACATCAAACGTAAAGATTTGATGGAGATTAGGGAGTATTGCCGCAAAAACAGGCACATAAAATACTTTATTGTTGATAAGGTGAACCGGTTGATGAGAGAGGTGGACTACTTCTACTGGTTCCTCGTTGAGCTGAAGAATCTAGGGGTAAAAACATACTTTGCAGATCCTTCTCAACAAGACTTGAACAACGGGGATGACTACGCTAGATTCAAGATGTTTCTCGAGATATACGCCGCCGAGAAGGATAACAAAGATAGAGCCGAAACAACTCTGGCGAGAATGAAGGATCGTACACTGTCGGGGTATTACATATTTCCGCTGCATCAAGGGTACAAAACGTCTAAAGATCCGGGGCTACATGTACCAAACGGGGATAGCTTTGAGCTACTGCAGAAGGCCCTTAGGAATGTAGCTGCCGGAGTTATGGATAAACATGAAGCATTCGTCTACTTAACAAAAAGTGGCTACAAAACCCCATCCGGCAAAGAACTTCGCATAGATGTCTTCAATGAGATACTCGTAGATGATTACTATGCCGGATTTATCACAATTGAGAGATGGGGTGAGAAGTTCCATGGGATAAAGGGGTTACATGTGCCCATGATTACAGAGATAGAGCATGAAAACATCAAAAATTATATGAAGAGCAAAAAGACTGTTATACGAAAACAACACAACCCCGAGTTTCCCCTATCTAGTATTCTATACTGCGAATGTGGCGGCAAATTCGTGGGGCTGATGCAGGGCAACGGAAAAGGCAACTTTTACCCCCGCTACAGATGCAGAAAATGCGGCCGACAGTTAAGACGCGAGAACTTGCATGCTGGCACTGAAAAGCTAGTCAAGGAAGTGAAGTTCGCAGACGCCTTCACTGCAAAAATTTCAACCGCAATGGAACAGGTGTGGAGAGAAGAAGAAAAACAGAACCTGACCCACGTGAACACCCTGAATAGAAGGAAGATTGACCTAGAAGAAGCCAAAACATCACTCATTATTGAGCTTACCAAAAATCCAGAGCTCTCTGCGGACTTCAAGTTGGCAATCGAGAAGATAAAAGCTGATTTGCTTGAGGTGGATGCAAGAATTGCAGACGCTTCAAAGATTGAGAATGACCTTGTCGACTTTATGGCCTTTGGCCTGGATTTCATAAAAAACAAACAGGACAAAATATGGGATTTAGAGTTCGATGACCTTCAAAGGTTCAAACAGTTGGTGTTTCCGGGCGAAATTTACGTAGATTCGTCTGAAAAAGTTTGCACCCACCAAATTAGCCCTATTTTGTGCTTAAAAGGTATAAAAAAAGAGGTACAAAATACCTCTAATTCCATTATGGTGGGCCCGGTTGGATTTGAACCAACGACCAATCGGTTATGAGCCGACTGCTCTAACCACTGAGCTACGGGCCCTCGTCGAAATTCGCTGTCAGGTTACGCAAATAACAAAAGTTATTGCT
>Ga0172381_10006832_pt1 | contig 11386 bp, 11 predicted proteins | sample Leawel6488metaG_FD_119754 | JGI IMG/M metagenome (GOLD analysis project Ga0172381, IMG submission 119754) | Leachate microbial communities from a municipal landfill in Southern Ontario, Canada - Leachate well 64-88 metaG | ecosystem: Engineered > Solid waste > Landfill > Unclassified | place... | reverse complement strand
TATTTTATGCTTTAATTTGATCTAAGGTTAAAACTTTTTATCAGCCTAAATTCCAATATTATGTTAATACCAACCGTTATCGAAAAATCACAGTTCGGGGAGAGAGCTTATGATATCTACTCTCGCCTTTTGCGTGATCGGATTATTTTCTTAGGAGGACCAATTGACGACCATGTGGCCAATATTATTATTGCCCAACTTTTGTTTTTAGAGTCTGAAGACAGCAAAAAAGACATCACTCTATACATAAACTCCCCGGGTGGTTCAGTTTCTTCAACTCTCGCCATTATGGACACCATGAACCATATCAAAGCCGATGTTTCGACGGTTTGTGTCGGCATTGCCGCCTCGGGTGGTGCTTGGGTGCTGTCCGCTGGCACCAAAGGCAAACGCTATGCCCTACCAAACTCAGAAGTAATGATCCATCAGCCCCTCGGTGGCACCGAAGGTCAAGCTTCCGATATTGCCATCACCGCCGAACATATCTTGAAGACCAAGCGAAACTTAGTAAAAATTATGGCTCAAAATACTGGCCGAAAAGAAGATCAAATCGAGAAGGATTTGGACCGTGATTTCTATATGTCAGCCGATGAAGCTAAAAAATACGGGATTATCGACGAAATAATTAAGGGAAAAAGATAATTGGAGAAGTAGTAAGTAGTAAAATAACAAAACCACAAAACTCCCCCGATTCGACCCGTCGAATCGGGGGAGTTTTCGTCTCTTTGACTTGTCCAAAATTGTCTGCTATTATGGAATAGTAGTGAAAAAAATAGTTAAAGATTTTATTATAAATATTAATTTAAAGTCTGCTTACTACTTAGCTGGTCATGATCAAAAAAATCGCCAATAATCAAAAAACCTTGAAGATTAAGCCTGAAAATTTGATTTTTATCTCTCGAAAAAGAGACACCGCCTAAATACTAAGCGACTCCAAAACGCTTATGAGTCTAAAAATTGCCTTTCTCCTAATGGGAGCGTCTGGTGTTTTAGGCTTGGTAATCGGTTACGTTTTGCGTTGGCTTCTCCTTTCGGCCCAAAAAGGTTCAATGGAGTTACAAGTCAAGCAAATTCTACTCGAAGCCAAGGATAAAGCTCAGCATATTGCCGGGGAAGCCGAACAGGAAGCCTCAAAAATATTGCAAGAAGCCCGCGATAAGGGAAACGAAAAAGAAGCTCAACTAAAAAAGACCGAGGATCGTCTGATTAAAAAAGACGAGCTTTTGGATCATCGCCAAATTGAAATCGACAAAGAGGCCGATGAGATCAAGAAAAAAATCGAGAATGTCCGCGAAATAAAAGAGCGAATCATTAAAATAGAAGAGGATAAACAAAAAGAACTCCAGAAGGTAGCCAATTTGTCGGTCGAAGAAGCCAAGGGTGAGATGATGAAAATTATCGAAAAGCAGTACGAAGAAGATCTCACGGCTCGCATCCAGAAGCTTGAGCTAGAAGCGACTGACCAATTGGAACAAAAATCAAAAGAGATTATTTCTACCGTCATCCAAAGACTTTCGACCTCGACCGTCCCCGAAGTAATGTCCACCACTGTCGATATCACTTCCGACGACATTAAGGGCAAGATTATCGGTAAAGAAGGCCGAAATATTCGCGCTTTTGAAAAAGCGACCGGTGTCGAAGTCATTATCGATGACACCCCAGGTTCAATTGTCTTATCATCTTTTGACCCAGTCCGTCGCCAAATTGCCAAAAGCGCTCTGGAAAACTTGATCGCTGATGGCCGAATTCAGCCCGCCAAGATTGAAGAAATTGTCGAAAAAGCTAAGGAAGATATTTCCAAAACCATCAAGGAAAAAGGTGAGCGTGCCGCTTACGAAGCTGGTGTTTTCAACCTAGATCCTCGAGTTTTGATCATCTTGGGCCGCCTTCATTTCCGTTCAAGCTATGGTCAAAATGTTCTTCAGCACTCAATTGAGGTTGCCCACCTATCTGGGATGCTCGCCGAAGAGCTTGGTGCTGATCCCCAAGTCGCCAAAGCTGGCGGTTTGCTTCACGATATCGGCAAGGCAGTTGATCACGAAATTCCAGGCACTCACGTTGAAATTGGTCGCCGTATCCTTGAAAAATTCGGCACCAGTGAAAATATCATCAAAGCCATGCAGTCTCATCATGAGGAATACCCATTTGAGACCCTGGAATCAGTGATTGTTAAGGTCGCTGACGCCATTTCTAGCTCCCGCCCAGGCGCCAGACGAGATAGCCTCGAAAATTATCTCAAACGACTTAAAGAGCTTGAGGATATCGCCAACTCTTTCCCTGGCATCGAAAAAACCTACGCCATTCAAGCCGGCCGAGAGATCCGTGTCTTCGTTAGTCCAGAACAGGTAACCGACATGGAAGCCCGACACTTGGCCAGAGAAGTCGCCCTCCGAATCGAACAAGAGCTAAAATACCCTGGTGAAATCAAAATCACGGTAATTCGTGAGACTCGGGTCATTGATTACGCCAGATAAACTTGACTAAAGAATAAAATGGGTATATCTTGATAAAGTATCAAGACGAAAAGGGATCCGAACGGTGTAAGTGCCTAAGGAGCCCTTTTCTTTTGGTGCAAATATTCGATTTTTGCCCTAACGTCATCATTATCTAGGTTATCAAAAAATGCTAAGTCTAAGTGTTTATATAGAGATGAGGCAAATTTTCGATTCGGAAAAAGTATCTTTTTGAACTGATTTTTCTTAATCGAATAGTCAACAACTTTTTTATAATCTCCATCACCAGAAACTAAAACGATTTTATCGAAATTTTTGTTGTCAGCTAGGTTTTTCATTATCTCAAAAACTATATCGGTATCAACATTACCCTTTTTATGAGCTTTTAACTCAGAGCCGTGCTCCTTAAATAAAGTAACAAAACCTGCTTTTTTCAGATTATCATATAGATTCAGTTCGACTTCCGACTCATAACCAAGAAAATAATAGGCCTCAGCTATGTGGTATTTATCTTTGAGATATATTCTAAATTTAAGCAAACTTATAGACCAATTCTCCTGTCTAGTGCCAAGATGCAAATTTTGCCCATCAATAAAGGCCAGATTGTTTTCTTTTTTCATGATTTTAATTTTAGCATCGTTTTATTAAAGCCCAAAATGAGAATATTTAATGGGTATTCCCAACCCCGTTGAAACATTACGAACCATGGACAAACATTAAAAAATATGGCAGAAATGTATCTGGATAGTTTGAGGGATGCTCCCTCTTTCCCAACAAAAAACACAAGGAGATAGCCCGTGGATAAGGATCGGATTACCCGGTTTGATAAGCGTAGCCACGCTTTGAAAACCTATGCCGCCGGAAGGTGGGGTGAAGAAATGCCCTGCCCTCTGCGACTGGTAGCCAATCCTTACAAGGGATGTGGCTATCACTGCAAACACTGTTATGTGTGGTCAAGTTGTCGACCGAAAGCGCGCGAGGGATTTGCCAAGGCTTTGCCTCATAACATTGCTCGGGCTAAGCGGGAAGGATTCGGTGGTTGTCCGGTGATCATGTCGCCATCAACCGATCCTCTTCAACCCCTAGAGCTTAAGGAACAATTAACCCTCTTCGCTCTTCGAGAGTTGCTGGCAGCAGATTTCCAGGTGATTGTCATGACTCGCAATCCCTCCCTACTTCTCGAGAAACAGTACTTGGAGATGACCTTAAACGAGCGTCTGTTCGTTGATGTCAGTATCCCATCGATAACCGAGGGAGACCCGCGGTCCATCTTTGTTTCAGGGGCTCCATCGGTGAACGAAAGGCTGATCGCGATCGGGCGTCTCTCTGATCTGGGCAAGTATGTCCGGGTAAAGATTGACCCGATCGTACCAAGTCTTAAGGGGCTCGTTAGTGGTCAGACCGAGCAGGATCTCTGGGAACTAGTTGGCCTCTTGAAGGAGGCAGGTTGTCGAATGGTTGTGGCTAAAACCCTTCGAATGAACGACGATGTTCCAGCGAACTTGTGTTCTCTCCTTGAATACTACAAGGCCAATGGTATCCAAGAGGGGATCAACTGGGTTTTACCACCCAAAATTCGTCGTGGATTGCTTCGACCTCTCGTTGAAGCCTGCCGACATCATGGCGTGCTTTTCTGCCCGTGCGTCTAAAGACGTTTGTTCGACAATCCAGCGTTGGGCCTAGCCAACTGCCTTCTGCCGAGAACAAATCGTTAACCCGTCTTACACAGAACCCTGTGGAGACGGGTTCTGTTATTTATTTTTATATTAGAAAATCAAAATCACGGTAATTCGTGAGACTCGGGTCATTGATTACGCCAGATAATTGTCCACGAGGAGGCCTTGACAAACTCTTTTAACGGGGGTATAATAGCGAGCAGATAAAGATGTTGTTGTTTGGCATAGAAGACTTCTGGACCTCGTTAGGGGGATTACGATGGCTTGGCGCTACGTGGCGCTGGGTCAAAAACAAAAAAGGCCCATCTGGGCCTAACCCTAAGAGGGAGGAAAAAAAGATGGTATCAGTGATAGAGTTGGAATTGGTAAATATCTCCGCAACAATGTTGTTCAAATTGTTGGAGGACCTGATAGTGGCGGAAATAGGGCCACTTTGGCCCCGAATATCGGCGGGAACATTTTTGAAAAAGGTCCGCGAGCTCGCAAACAACGCACGGGCGGAGGTGACCCTTGGTCGTCAGGATGAATTGTCGAAGATCTCCTTCGACAACGTGAGGGGATGTTTCAGTCGATTCAGACTGAAGATGGAGATCGAAGTTGCCGGTGAAAAGGCTGAGGCCGAAGTATGGTGGGCAAATGCGTCCACTGCGGCCGAATTCCTCTTCTGTCTTCTGGCCGACTTCAAGGAGGGCGAATTGTTTTTCAATGGTGACGTCTGGGTCTTTAGGACGTCCGGAGGGATATTTCAAGACATCGCAGTAGGTGATGTCGCCACATTGAAAGCCGTGACGAAGTCGGCGTAGTCCACCAGAGAGAGTAGGTCCCAACACAGAAATGTGATTGGGGCCTTTTGATTTTTATCTTAAATTCTCTAAAAACACAAAGACCTGCTCGTTAATTATTAAACTTGCGGCGTAGGAGCGAAGGCGACGTTCGTCGACGGTCGGGTATTGTTTTTTAAGATAATCAACTTCGCGCTGTAATTCTTCTTCGGGCGCACCAAGTTCTTCTACTCGCGCAATTTCATTGAGGATTAAACTAACTTCAACTCGATACTTGGCGTCCTTGTCCCAACCGGTCATTAGATCTTCACGGGTTTTCTTTAAGTGGTTTAGATAATCATCAAAATTCAAACCCATTTGACCAATCTGACCTTCCATCTCGGCCATCATCTTATCTTTTTCGGCGTCGATCAAGATTTTTGGAATTGCCATTTCTGATTTTTTATTTATTTCGTCGACAATTTTTAGCCGCCGTTTTTCTTTGGCGCGGTATTTTTTTTCTAAGTCCAAATTTTCTTGAACCTTGGCTTTGAGCTCATCTAAGGTTTCGAATTGGCCGAGCGCTTTGGCAAAATCATCATTTAGTTCGGGGAGAACGGGTTCATGTCCCGCCTCCGCCGAAGGCTTCGACGTGGCACAGTCACATTTTTCACCTTCTTTATGTTCATGCTCGGCGTGTCCCTCCTTCGCTTGATGCTCCGGCGAGGCGCTGTCGTGGGTGGCGCGTTGTTTACGTAAATTTTCCAAAACATCGTTGACTTCTTGGTCAGTAATTTTGATGTCTTCTTCTTTTTCGCCATTTACTTCTTTGGCAATGGCCTTGTAATCACCCAAAGTTATTTTTGGTACGGTCGCGGTTTTTATTTTAAAACCGAGCGGGTTACCTACGGCCAATTTGGTAATGGTGACTTCTGGCCGGCCGATAGCATCAATTTTGTTGTCACGAAGCAAATCGGGATAAATTTGGCTAATGGCCACCTCGCTCATTTCAAGTAAGATTTTTTCTTCACCAACTTTTTCAATCAAAATTTTTTCAGGAATATGGCCCTTGCGGAAGCCATCAATTTGCACATTGTCACCAATCGATTTAATGGCTTGTGGCCGAAAAGAAGAAAATTCCTCGGCATTTAATTCGCCAACAATTTCGACTTCGGCTTCACCGATTTTATTTATTTGGATATCTATTTTCATTCTGTTAAGGTGTTATTTTTTTAAATTAATTATCGACTACTGGCGAAGTGCTGGCCATCATTTCACCGGGTGGCGGTGTTGTTGGCAAAGTAAAATTACTATCGAATTTTGGTTTATAAAAAATAAACCAAAGACCGAAAATGATCAGAGCAATCAGAAGGATCGTTGCAATAATTGGTCCTTGCATTTCTTGTTTCTTCATTGGCTTAAAAATTAAAATTTCTAATCTATTTTCCAGCGCCCCTGACTATATCATGGGCGAGGCCAATTTCTTTATTGGCCAGCCGGATATTATTGATCGTATTTTTGACCAATTCTTTCAGCTGATTGAGGGTGATTTCTGATTTTACCGGCTTCGAATTTTTGTTCCTGGCCGAAATAACAATTAAATTATTTTCCGATTTCTCAATGGCTTGCTTTGCTAAATTTAAGTGTGACTGGAAATCATTTTTTTGAATTAAGGTCAGAGGAGAGCTGGTGGTAAAATTCTCGACACTTAAATAATAATCCTCAGTGAAAATAATTGAGGTTTCCAGATTACTGCCCATCATTTTAGAATAACCAACAGCCTGAATGTTGCCCCATTGGGCAAATTTATTTCGCCAAAACGAAAGACGGTTTGTTAAAGCTGTTTTTTCTCGACTCCAGAAACCAGGCTTGGATACAAAAACGGTCGTGGTCGCAGGATTGATGGTCTCGCTCGTGGGCGTGATGAAGCTATTGGTGGTCGTCGCATCGGCCAGGGTCAAAACTGGGCTAAGAAGGGCCACAACCAACAAGACGATAATTTGGGGGATTATTTTTCGCATACTTTTAGTCTAAACCTTTTGAATGATAATACAAACGCAGATGGACGCTGGTTAAACGCAGATCTGCGCAGATTTATCTTGCCAGTAACCCGACAATAAGTAGAGCGACAATATTTAGAATTTTAATCATTGGGTTAATGGCTGGGCCAGCCGTATCTTTGTAAGGGTCGCCAACCGTGTCGCCAGTAACGGCGGCTTTGTGAGCAGGGGAACCCTTACCGCCATGGTTGCCAAGCTCAATATATTTCTTCGCATTGTCCCAAGCACCACCACCGGAAGTCATCGAAACGGCCAAGAAGAAACCGGTAATGATTGAGCCCACAAGCAAGCCACCGAGAGCGACCGGGCCAAGAATCAAACCAACCAAAATTGGGGCGAGCACTGGAATCAGAGCGGGGACAATCATTTGTTTGATCGCCGCTTGGGTCACAATGTCGACGCAACGAGCGTAATTTGGTTTGGCGGTGCCAGCCATAATTCCAGGAATTTCCTTAAATTGTCTTCGGACTTCTTCGACAATCTTGCCAGCAGATTTACCAACGGCTTCCATACAAAGGGCGGCGAAATAATAAGGTAGCAACCCACCAATGAAGAGGCCGACAATCACGAGGGGGTCATTTAAGCTGAAAGTTAATTCTTTGCCAAGATTAATAAATTCTTGAGCATAAGCAGCGAACAAAACGAGCGCAGCGAGAGCAGCTGAACCAATGGCGTAGCCCTTAGTAACGGCTTTTGTCGTATTGCCAACGGCATCGAGCGGATCAGTAATATTTCGAACAGACTCTGGTAGCCCGGCCATTTCAGCGATACCTCCAGCGTTGTCAGTAATCGGACCATAAGAATCGATGGCGACGATAATGCCTGTCATTGAGAGCATACCCATGGCGGCAATCGCAATGCCATAAAGACCAGCAAAATAATAAGCAAAAAGGATACCGGCGGCAATCGTAACCAGTGGCCAAGCTGTTGACTTCATTGAGATGGCCAAACCCTGGATAACATTAGTGCCATGGCCGGACTCAGAAGCCTTAGCGATTGAACGCACTGGCTTGTAAGCAGTCGAAGTGAAGTATTCAGTAATGTAAACAAGCAAACCGGTGACAACTAGACCAACGAGGGCGCAGTAGAATAGGTCGAGAGTGCTATAGAGACCATTGCCGGCCATTAGCCAGTTGGTGATTGGGTAAAAAGCAATTGCCGACAAAACACCAGCGGCCATTAACCCTTTATATAGAGCATTCATTATGTTCTGGCTTTTGCCCAAGCGGACAAACCAGGTGCCGATAATTGAACAAAGGATAGCGACACCGCCAAGAGCGAGGGGGTAAACCAAGGCGGATTCATTGTTTTTAAAGAGTAGAGAGCCGAGAAGCATGGCGGCAATCGAAGTGACGGCGTAGGTTTCAAAAAGGTCCGCGGCCATACCAGCACAGTCACCAACATTATCACCGACGTTGTCAGCAATAACCGCTGGATTTCGAGGATCATCTTCCGGGATATTGGCTTCAAGTTTCCCTACGAGGTCAGCGCCAACGTCGGCCGCTTTAGTATAAATACCGCCACCTAAACGAGCAAAGACGGAAATCAAGCTCGCGCCAAAACCCAAACCGATTAAAGCTTTGACGTCACCAGTTAGGGCAAAAAAGACGCTAACTCCAAGTAAGGCTAAACCAACGACGAGAAGCCCTGTGACTGAACCGCCACGAAAAGCAAGCTGGAGAGCATCGTTTAGGCCATTTTTAGCCGCCTCGGTGGTTCGGACATTGGTTCGAACTGAGACATTCATCCCGATATAGCCAGCTAAAGCTGAGAAAACGGCTCCGAGGATAAAGCCCAAAGCGGTCACGTGGCCAAGAGTTAGCCACAAAATGACAAACAAAATGATCGCAATTCCGGCGATTGTCTTATATTGACGATTTAAATAAGCACTAGCACCCTCCTGGATCGCCTTGGCAATTTCTTGCATCTTGGCCGAGCCAGTTGGCCTCTTAATAATCATGCTAATTAGGACCAGGCCATAGACAATGGCAATAAGCGAACTTCCGATAGCAAAAAGAATATAATTATTCATATCTCTTTTAAAATAACGTTATTTTACTGATAAATTGTTAATTTGATACTAACTAATTTCAACTCAAAACGCAAAGCTTAAAGCGCAAAACTATAACTCAAAACTTTTAGTTTTAAGATTCTGCAATTTACTTTTTAATGTTCCCCCTAGCTTTTAGTTTCTAGTTTAAGTTTTGAGCTTTGCGTTTTGAACTTTGAGCCAGTATCTGAGTTTTATGTTTTATCATCTTCCACCTCAGCAATTTCTTCAGCTTTTTCTTCGATATTTTCACCTTCTGGGGTGCTGATATCGATTTTCCAACCGGTTAATTTGGCGGCGAGGCGGGCATTTTGACCACCTTTGCCGACAGCGAGAGAGAATTGATCGGGGCTAACAGAAATTTGAGCCTCATGATTTTCTTCATCAAGATGAATACTCAAGACTTTAGCTGGTGAAAGAGCATTACTGATAAAGGTTTCTGGATTTTCTGACCATTCGGTAATATCAATTTTTTCACCGCCAAGTTCATTAATGACGGTCGAAACACGGGCGCCTTTTTGGCCAACACAAGAACCAACCGGGTCAATCCTTGGATTATTAGATGCCACGGCAATCTTAGTCCGAGCCCCAGCTTCGCGGGCAATAGATTTGATTTCAACGACACCGCTGGAGATTTCTGGAGCCTCGGTTTCAAATAATTTAGCAATAAATTGAGGATGAGAACGAGAAAGGCGCAAGTTGATACCACGTGGGGTTTCTTCAACTTGATACAAATAAGCGCGGATTCTCTCTCCTTGACGATAGAATTCACCAGCAATTTGATCTTCGCGCAAAATAATGCCAATGGCTCGGCCTAAATCAACAAAAACATTACCGCGGTCAATTTTCTGGACGGTTCCGTTCATAATTTGACCTTCTTTTTCCTTGTATTCCTCAAGAGTCGTTTCTTTTTCCGCTTCTCGAATTCGCTGAATAATCACTTGTTTGGCTGTTTGGGCCGCAATTCGACCATAATCATCCTGAGTTTCTAGGGGGAAAACCAATTCATCGTCAACTTTTGCGTCCTTCTTGATTTTCCTGGCGTCTTCGACGGTCATATGGTGTTCGTCATTAAAGCGGGGACGAAGATCTTTTTCTTCTCCCTCCTCGGCCTCTTCCTCTTCTTCGTTCTCTAATTCATCAGGCATTTTAACGGTCGTTTCGTCGGCCACAATCTTAATCTGGCTGAAATCGATTTTTCCCGTATCTAGGTCAAAATGAGCCCGAATAATCTGGCCTTTTTTGCCGTAGTCTTTTTTGTAAGCCGCGACCAAGGCATCCTCAATTGCCTCAATAATCCGCTGTCTGGGAATATGCTTCTCTTCTTCTAATTGTTCTAATCCAGCTTTTAATGCTTTTAAGTCCATCATAATTTTTCTTGGGCGACCTCCCGTCGGAAGGTTTTAGCCTAAATTAGTGGTTAATAATTTGTAAATTTTAAAAAAATGGCCTGGTTGCAGTGAGCAATCAGGATTAAATATAGTGTAAACTTTATTGGGTCAAATGTCAAACTCGTGGTTATAAAAGAGTAAATTACTCAATAGGGTAAAAGTTATCAACAGCTTTTATTGAAAATTTTTTACCACGACTTGAATGTGTTGTATAATAAACAATAAAATTGGAAGTTTCCTCTGCGAGGTGATTTTAGATAAAATTATCATCCCGTTTCGTTTGGCGAATTACTGGCGAAGTCCTTTGTTAAGAAATTTTTCAAAAACAAAAAATTATTATCATTAATTTTTATAAATAAATCTAATTAAAAATATGGACCAACTGCCTTCTTTTTCTTCGGCGCCAACGGGTGGGACTAAAAAAATTATTATCATCGGCCTTATTGTCGTTATTGTCCTCTTGTTGGTGGCCTTTGCTCTTATCTTGGTTAATAATAATCAGGAGATTGTCCCTGAGGTTCTGGTGACGACTGACCAACGCCAGGTAATGATAGACACTCTCGCTAAGCAAGAGGCGGAGGCCCCAAAGATGACTGAGGCTGAACGCCAGGTAATGATAGACACTCTCGCTAAGCAAGAGGCGGAGGCCCCAAAGATGACTGAGGCTGAACGTCAGGTGATGATAGATACCCTCGCTAAATCTGCCACTGGTCAATAAATTAACAATTAATAACCATCCGCCAAAATTTTTTGAATAAAAACTTAAGCGGACAAGAATTTTAATAAAATAATTATGTTTAAATATCAAAATCTCATCTCGATGGCAAAAGTCTTGTTTGTGGTCACGGCGATCCTGGCAAGTGGCTCTTTTGCTATGGCGGCATGGACGAACCCTCCAGCTGGTACTCCACCAAATTGTCCAGCGAGCAACTTGGGCTGTAACGCCCCGATAAATGTGAGTGGCACACTTCAAACAAAGCCTGGCCAATTGAACC
>Ga0172381_10006831_pt1 | contig 11386 bp, 7 predicted proteins | sample Leawel6488metaG_FD_119754 | JGI IMG/M metagenome (GOLD analysis project Ga0172381, IMG submission 119754) | Leachate microbial communities from a municipal landfill in Southern Ontario, Canada - Leachate well 64-88 metaG | ecosystem: Engineered > Solid waste > Landfill > Unclassified | place... | reverse complement strand
TCAACGACAGGTTTATAATTGATCAGAGCAATGAATGGTTTCTTTTCCTGTGTTTTTGTCCATAGAAATTCTCTTGATAGATCAGTTGACTGAACAGTATTTATTCCATACCATGAACAAGCATTTTGCAACTCTGAAACTGATAGATATCTATCAGTAGAGGATATCCTTGAGTATAGTTCATCTACGCTAATATTCTGCTGAGTATATGCACTTATCAGCATACTTGCGGAAGCCGCTCCGCAATCATTATGGAATTCATCAGCTCCACTTCCTAGCTGACTAATGAATGTTATATTCAAAGCATGAATTCCCTTGCATAGTTCAATATACGCAGGAACCTCGATTTGAACTGGATCAGGAACAGCTATTACTGAGATATCTCCAGATCTTCTAGCTTTCATTTCTTCCAGGGTAAGACTACATAGAATGTTATCCATATATCCAGTTATTCCTGGAACTTTTAATTGATCTCCAGTCCACTGATATCCTACCGGACGATCTGAATCTCCAAGAACTGGTAGAACCCATCCAGGAGGAATGAGTTGCTCAACATCCTTGTATGAGGATATCTTTCTAGCTCTAGCCCAGTCATTTGACCAGTAATATGATGCAACTACAAACTCGGTTCTATTAGCGAGAGGAATCTTACCAAATACGGGATCCCAATACCATCTTCCTGTATAAATCCAAGGATCATGTCCGAGAAATTCTCGTATCATCTCATATATTCTAGTAGACTCCTCAATCATTTCCTTCTGAGTCTTTTCAGATTGAGAAATCTCATAAACAATCATGTCTGGAATTTCTCCAGGATCTGAAATAGGATAGTTTCTCTTAAATCTTTCAACATTTAACTCAGGAGACCATGCAGGTTGAACTTCAAAATAAGTTCCTCTTGCAGTTTTTCCTTTTAATTTATTCCAATTGATGTCAAACATGACATCTTTTTCTTTTCCAATCTTTGTATTTCCTCCCCAAGTTCTGAGATACATGAACTTGTAGAAGGTACATAAAAGATCTACATCAGTAAGTGAATTACCTTCCCAGATATCTCCACCATTAGTAGTCATTTCGTCTCCTAGGGTATTCTTGGATCTGCATTTCCACAGGTTCTCTGTCTTCCTCTATGAGCATTATGATATGGAAGTTCATATAGAACTGTGAGTCTTGGACGATAGATTGCAGTAGCATAATCTGAGGAATGCCACTGATATCCATCCTGATCATTTGCCTCATTTGTTTTAATCATCCATCCGTAATTTGAATAGACTCCGTTTATCATTTTAGTCATTTGCCATTTGCTGAGATGCAGTCTTTTTTCTGCATGGGTAGCCTCTGATGAAGTAGTAGTAAAGAATCCCCATGCTCCAATCGTTAGGTCAATATCATTTGCATTCGAAGCTCCAGCAGTTCCCCAAGCATTTGTTCCATCGTATTTATTCCAAGTAGCACCAGCCTCAGTCCAATTTCTTAAGAGACGATAGGCAGATACGATAGCTGAATTGTTAGAATAATCAGTAGCGACGAATAAAGAAATGTAAGCATCAATTACTCTAGAATTGGTGGGAATAGGGGCAAGATTGAATTTAATCAAACCTCTTTGAAGATTTCCAGAATTATAACGCATAATTCCCATATTATCAGCTGATCCCTCATTAGTATCGGGAATTGCACTAAGAATATCGGTATCATATCCATCAGTTCCATCTGGTTGAACTTCGTAAACTTCCATTATCCTGTTATCCTATTCACAAAACCATGAATACAAACAACATTTGCATCAGTTGCAAATGCTCGTATTTCAAGACCGTTCTGAATAAGAAGTCCAGGAACTACCAAATATAGTCCTGATTCTGGAGGAACGTATCCTTCGATGTTTCCGTCAGGAGCTGTGGCTTCTCCCCACTCAATAGTCAACTTTTCAACTACCGTTGTTGAATTTACTGCCCAGAGCCACACCTCATCTTTATCGGTAGTTCCAGCAACTCCAGTATGAATTAGAGTTCCGGCAGTAGACGTCGCCGCAACTTTGATTCCTTTTCCTTGAGTTGATCCACTAAGAATTCTTTTTGTATACGTTTCCATGTTGCTCCTAAGAGAATATTTGTCCCATCAAAACATCAGTATGAGCTACGAATGGAGTTCCCGCATATCCAGTTCCTGTTATCGTAGAATTATCTCCAACCTGATCTCCTGAGTTAGTTCCAGAGGTATTTCCAATCACAACTTTTTCTGCATCTGTAACATAGTTATCGTCAGCGCCCATTGCAGGTTGAAGACCAGCTATTTTTACTCCACTATCCTTGATCAACTTTCCAGTAGCAGTATTGAATAATGCTATGTCATCATCAACAGCCGTTCCAGGACCGAATACATCTCCTTGAGCATCTGCACTTATTACTCCAGAGGCTATGGTTATTCTTGCACCAATCTTAACTCCACCAAGAGTAACAGCACTAGCAGTAGGAAGAGTATAACCTCCACCTCCAGTATTTACTACCCAGAGACCATCTTTTCTTACAAATTCAATTCCAGTTGAAGGTGCATCTCCAATAGATATACCTCTAGCCTCAAGAGTTCTTATTCTCTTGGATAGTTTTTGTAAAGTGTCAAGAACTTGAGATAATTCTGACATTATGGGCTAGTCCATTGGAATATTGACTCAAGATGTACTATGTCTCCAGCCGCCCAAGTTATTGGATGAGTAGAATCTACATTCACCATGTTACCTGATGGATCATACATATCTGCATTTACTATATTCAATACAGATTGGGTAGGATAGGCTTGAGCTACCAGTCTTCCGTATCTGGCTATTCCCAGATGAGAATAGTAAGATGAAAAATGATAGTGAGATTCATCTAATTGATTGGATACTTTTACTGGAATTGTAGGCATGTTAGCCCATGATACAGCTCCAGTAGCAGTTCCTTTTATAACCACATGACAAGTTCCTCCATAGAATTTAATCTTACCTGCAAGGGTCATATTTGTAGGACCAGTTGGAGTATACAAATACCAGTCCTTGTATCCAACTGGAGTCATCATGTGACTATAATAAGTATTCGTGAAAGCATGATTTGTTAGGGTATCTCCAACTACTGTTAGTAAAGTGTCAGCAACAGTAACGACTATTGCCTTCAGTACAACTGAATTTGCAGTAAGTTTTATCATGTCTCCAAGAGAGTAGATCGATCCAGCTCCAGATGGAACGTTTATGGTATTAGCTGAAGCCCATGACCATCCGGTAGCAGAAACCCATCCATCAACTGGATTAGGAGTAGCCAACTTATCATTGGTGATCGTAGCGGAGGCAATCTTTGATCCGGTTACTGCAAGAGCTCCAAGTTTTGTATTCGTTACACTTCCAGCCTCAAGCATCGCCTCTGATATCATGGAATTAAAGTGACAATATGTTCTTGAATCCGTAATTACGATTGCTCCGGCGCTTGACACAGAAACCTTAGCAACTAGAATTTCCCATTTGGTTCCATCAGTTTGGGTTACAGCAGGATAAGCCACAGTACTCGGACCAAGAAGAGTTTGTCTTACAGTTTGAGCCGCGAAATCTTTTGTAAGAACTATTGAGTAGTAGTTGAATCCCGCTCCAGGTGCAGCGACTGTATGATCAACATTTCCTGAACTTTCATACAGTTTTCCATCAACTATTGCGGCTCCAGGAGCTACCCTAATAGTAACTCCGGCAGGATTAGTGGTTGCAAGGGCAGATGAATAAAAGGGAAGTACTCCTTCTAATGTTCTGTCCTTATGAAATAATCTGGCTATAAAGTCAGAGAATTGGTCATCTGTATAAGTACCATGATCACCAATTGTTGTTCCTCCCCAAAAGAGTGAAGTTTCTGCCATAATAATCTCCTACTGAAGTTCAGAAAATGTTACCTGAATATTCTCTTGTTTGCTAATGTTAGAATTAGTTATAGAGTATAAACGCAAAGAGTAATAAACTCCCTTAAATAATACACTTATTCTGTCTCCGAGAAAATAATGTTTTCCATACATACACTTAGGTTGTAAAAGAGGAACAAAAGTTATCACATCCTTTGCAGATAATTCCTCCAGAGAAGAATCTCCATAAATTTGCATCTCAGAAACGTATCCTGATTGAGGTCTACAAACCTCTCTTTTATTCCAAGGAGAATCTGCAACTGATGTTCCCGTTCTTACTTCTACTGCCACTGTTGCTCCATCTCCATCTCCGGTAACTACCACAACATTTGACTCTGACAAACGATTAAATACTCTTTCTATACTACTAATATTTCCTCTCTCAAGAGAGAATATTACTGGAGCATTTCCTGCTGAATTAAGTCCTGTCGAAGGATCAAGTCCTGTTATAGTTCTGTCCTCTCCCAATTGATCCTGAAATGTACTAAACATGAAATATCCAGAGGAACTATCCCAACTAACATCGAAATCAATAGTTGAAAATCTAGCTATTTCTTGTATTACATCCAATAGATTTTCCCATGCTTTGTCTCCTTCCCACGTTGCTCCTAAAGCTCCATCAGCTTCGACTATGAAATATGGAAGAACTCCATCGGATTCTCTTCCATTTGCTACCGTTGCAGAAGCTCCACAATTTTCTTCTACATATTCTTTCATTACAGTTTCTGCAGGAGCATTCTTGTATGACCTGATAGTAGCAGGAACATAATTTATAATTCTTCTAGCTAGTAAATCGTTTAGACCTACAATATTACTGACAAAATTAGTTCTTGAATCCTTTGCGGTAGCGTCTTGAACTCCGCGATGCATTCCTATGAATTCTCTATACGGAGAAATACTGCATCCTGGAACTGATCTCCATATTTCGATTATTCCATCCAATTCAAATAGTAGACATCTTGGATCAGAAGAATCTAATGTGAATGTGCATGTATGAACTCCATTTACTTTCTTGGAGTATCCCAAAGATATCCAATTATCAAACATAGCAACCAGATTGAATGTCTGGTCGTATAATTTGATCAAATATCCTGGAGATATAGATTCCATTATAGTCCTATATATTTTTCATAATATAGTATAGTAACTGATGATCCTGCGTCAGCTCCAGACAAAGCTAAATCTATTTCATTAACACCTAATGCTACCTCAGGATCAGGAGCAAGATGAAAAGTTGCCAAATCACTGTCAGAGGTTATTACTCCAAGAAGATTAACTCCTAGTTGATTGGTTACTGATTTATTTCCTGGTTCGAGAGAAATAGTTACTGTTTCTCCGTCAGCTATACTATAATTGAACTCAATGGTTTCTCCTGTTGAGATATTAGTTATTACAAGACCATTCACGGGTCCAACTATAACAATAGACGGATATGACATCCAAGTTCCATTATAAGTTATATTTCCAGATAGAGCAAATGCAGTTCCTCCGAATAACATCGGAAATGACCATGGAAGTTCCCAACCAACTCCTGCTCCGGGAGAAACAAGGTTATCAAAAGTGTATGATTTTTGAATGGGATTGAAGAATATAGGATCATGACATATGAACTGAAGAGTCTCAGTGAATCCCCATTCATCCCATTTTCCAGACTGTTTTGCAACGAATCCAGGACCTTGCTGAATTATTGCGTATATATCCTTCATAGTTCCATCTTGGAAAATTTTTCTCAATACTCCAGTAGAAAATGTAACTCCTACATTTCTGTTGGGTCTAATTGAATTCAGCAAAAGAGCTCTATTATCCCAATAGTCGTCTCTACTGCATGAGTCTTGACGAAGTTGAAGCTGAATAACTCTGGGTCCAAGTCTATAGTCAATTACAGTCTCTCCATGCTGGAAAGGTCCCTTTTGAGTTATATATTCAATAGGAGGAAGTCCATATCCTTCATCAGACATCAGAAATCTATCTCCGGTATCAAATTTATAGACGTTTCCGTCTGGAGCTATGTATTGAGTAAATTCCACAGGTCTCATCTTCATATTATCTTCCAATCGAAGCTAGAGCCGCTTGAGTATCGTGATAGACATCTGATGGAGATGAATATTGTTGATACGAAGGATTCATTTCTATATAAATTCTATTATCATTTGAGGTTACATTCGATGCGAATGGAGTCGAGATAAGAGAAGATATAGCTGACTTGACAAGATTGGATCCTTTTTTAACGCCTTGAGCAACTCCTGCTGGAATATTGTATCCTGATTCCTCAAATAATTTTGATGGGGAATGAGCTCTAATTATGCTATTGAAGACGTTATTCGCAGTAGTTGCCAGATTCCTCATGGTATTATATAGATCTCCACTTCGGTTATTTATTCCGCTTTGAAGACCATCTACCATATTCACACCAGCGTCTCTTGCGTAATTCATATCCCAACCACCTCTTGAGAAAAAGTCAAGATATGGTTTCATTATTGGACCATTCCATCCAAATAAATCTCCAAGATTTATTGAATTCTTTATATTGGATACAAATCTGGATCCCCATGTAGATATTGAGCTATCTCCTGACAAAAGAGTTCCATTATTTCCAAATAATTTATCAATAGTGGTCTTTATACTTCCTTCTTTTCCAAAGACACTATTCCATAGAGTACTTACGGTAACTCTCCAAGGAGCATTTTCACCAAAAGTTCTAGATATCCAAGAGGATATTGATTCTACCGTTAATGATCCTCCAGGACCAAACAGAGTTGAGAATGAAGTTTTAAGAACTCCTTCTTTTCCGAATATTCCATCCCATAAAGTTTTAAGAGATACTCTCCAAGGAGCTGATTCCCCGAAAGTTCTTGAAATCCAAGCAGTAATTGATTCTCCTGACAGAAATCCACCTTCTCCAAAAACTGTTCTGAAGGCTACTGCTATTGTTCCTTCAGCTCCAAATACAGAACTCCACAAGAGACCAAGATTTATTCTCCAAGGAGCGCCTTCACCAAAAGTTCTTAGAATCCATCCAAGAATTGTATCTGGAGATAATTTTCCACCTTCTCCAAATAAACTATTGAATGCGATGGTAACAGATCCTTCAGGTCCAAATAAACTATTCCAAGAGGTACTTAGATTTATTCTCCAAGGAGCATTCTCTCCAAAAGTTCTAGTAGCCCATGCCAGAATAGATTGGTCGGTAAGAATACCTCCCTCTCCAAATAGATTATTGAATGCGGTAGTTACAGATCCCTCAGTTCCAAATACTGAGTCCCAAGATGTTTTAAGATTTATTCTCCAAGGAGAGTCAGGACCGAATGATCTGTTAATCCAAGAAAGAATTGACTGATCTGTTAGTATTCCACCCTCTCCCCAAAGATTCTTGAAAGAGGTTGCAATGGATCCTTCAGATCCGAATATGGAATTCCAGGTAGTTCCAAGATTAACTCTCCAGACTGCCTTTTCTCCAAAAGTATTCTCGAACCATGCGGAAATCTTAGTTCCTGATAGAGACCCACCCTCTCCAAATAAGGAGTTCCATCCAGTAGTAATCGATCCAACTGGACCAAATACTCCATCCCAAGCAATTGCAACTCCTGAAAATGCTCCATCTTTTCCAAAAGTTTTTACAATCCAATCATCCAATTGTTTTCTTTGCATAGCGGCGACCTCGTCTGAGGCCATCGTTCCCATTTTAACACCATATTTATTTTCGTACTCAGATTTAGCCTGAGGAGTAGGAGTATCTCCAGCCAGACTAAGCGTCATCGTAAGAGCAGTAGCCCAAAGACTTATCTTTCCTAAAATTTCCATTATTCCAGTACTACCTGCTTCTGGAAATGCTTTTACCCATCCGTTAGAAGCTCCAGGAACACCTGTTCCAGTAGCTGGAGCTCCTTTTAGCATTTCAAGAAACTTTGCTACCGTTAATCCACCAGAGGCTGTTCCTGTTCCAGTAGCCGCAGCTCCAGCAGTTGCTCCTCCAAGTCCTAACAAGCTAAGAATTCCTCCTCCTCCAGCGGCTAATCCACCTCCAGAAAGAAACTTAAGAAGAGTTATTCCTCCAAATATAAATCCTAATCCTTTCATTGCAGATCCTAGAATACTTTGACCTCCACCTTTGAGAAGTCCTAGAATCTGAAAAGCTCCAAGAACGGTAACGATAACCTTCCAATGATCCACGAGATAACTCAACAGATCCATCAAAGGAGGAATTGCTTTTATGGTAAAATCTATTACTGCTGGAAGAACAGTAGTTCCTATCTCCAGAAGGGCATCTTTGAAGGCAGGAAAAGCATGATTGTTTATAAAATCAGATATTGCATCAATAGCTTTCTTAATTCCATCTCCATTTTTCGCTATTGTTTCAGCTACTGAATTGAAGATGTCAGCAAATATCTCTAGAACACTTTCTCCTGTTTTAGGATTAGTTATGAATAGATTTGAGACTATTCCACCAACAAGTTCTCCTATGGAATCAAATATTTTCTTTCCATCTGAATCCCAGAATTTCTTTAGGGTATCAATACCAGTTTGTATCTTTCCAGTGAATGTATCCCAGGCTTCAATTAGTTTTGGATCAGAGAATACTTTATTCCATGTTTCCTTGACTGTCTCCCATACTTTTCCAACAGGAGCGAATATATCTTTTATTTTCTGGATATCAGCGGATACTTTCTCTGACACGCTTTTCCAAAGATCATCGAGACTCTTTGTAAAGTCTAATCGTTTTAGAGCACTCTCTGCCGCTGATCCTAAACTTTCTCCAAGCAAATCCTCAAATTCAGAAGTATCAATGTCAGCAGCTGAAGTATCAACTTTGACTTTAACATTGATCATTTTCGAATACAATTCATTTAGTTTTGCTTGAGCCTCAAGCAATTGCTTAAGAACATCCAACTGTCCAGTTAAGGAATCAACATTTGCTTTCGCTACACTTTGAATTTGATTCTTTTCTGCATCAATTTTCGACTGAAGAGCTTCTTTTTCACTCTCATATCCAGTAACTACCTTCGATAGACGAGTATTTTCAGATGTTTGTTGAAGTTTTGTATCTCTTATCTGACGCTCGGTAAGGATCTGTTTCTTTTCTAGCTCAAGTCGTTCTCTTTCATAATCTGTTAGGATAGTTTTGTTAAGAGTTTTATCTATTGTTCTTATTCTAGTAATATCATCTTGTCTATCCGTTATTTTATTCAATTGAGCTTCTAATTCACCCAATAGGGTATTATATGTTTCAGTAGATAGATTTACCTGATTTTGAGCCTCTGCTATTTTCGCATTTACAGATATCAATCTTGAGGAATCAGAAGCATATTCTCTTACAAAGGCAGAAAGTTGAGGACCAAACTTATCAGCTAAGTTTCCTATATCCTCGAACGAATCAACCAAAGTTCCAAATAGAGTTGTTGATCCTGTTCCAGAGAAATCAAACATATCTGACACAGCAGAGGATATGTTCTGAGCTTTTATTAGATCAAAGGTAGTCTTTATGAATGTTCTTAATTCCTCAGAAGCCATTCCTGAGGCATTTGCTAGATTCATAAGAGAATCTTCTGACACGTATCCTAAAGTTCTAAATTGCTCGATTAGTCTGGACAGAGCTACCGTAGATGAAAGCATATTTCCTAACAATACTTTTTCATCAACTATTCCAGACCATGAATTTATCATGGTAGACATGATACTAGAAATATCTGAGAATGCTGAAAAATCTACTTTTGTCCATCCCTTAAGATAGGACATCATTGCATTTGTTCCCCACTGTTCAAGGTCTGGAAGAAGAAGTGGAGGACTATGAGCTTCAAGTAAATTGGTAATCGTTTGACCGATTGAATTTATTACATCCAGAACAGCTACAATAGCCTGAGCCATACCATTGGCAAAGGCTATAACGATATTATTTCCCCAAGTTCTCATTCTCTCGGTAAGAGTAGTGAAACTACCTCCGAAATATGAGAATATGTCATTTATGAAAATGGAAACTCCATCAATAGCCTTAGCCATGGAAGAATTTAGTTGATTGATCCAAGCTATGACTGTAAATATGGACTGAGCAAATTTCATTACTGGATCTCCTCCAGTAGCAAATAAATTTATGAATTTGCTTATGGCAGGATATACAACTCCAGTTACCACATCTGATACTCTTTCAAATGAGTATAGTATAATCTGACCCAAGTTTCCAGCTTTTTCATAATTTGAAGGGGTCAGCAAAGAAGCAACAACATCTTGTATAGATCCAGCTAATTTGTCAGCTACTGGACCTAACAACTCGTATCCTACCATTGATTGAAATAAATCTTTTACGTTATTCAAAGCTCCGGTGAATGTTCTAGACATTCTTTCCATTGCTCCAGGATAATCCTTTTCTACCAATTCCTCAAAAGTAGAAATGAATTCCTTGGCTCCAATTTCTCCGGTCTTGAACATAGCTGTAATTTCAGCTTTTGTCTTTTTATACTTTTCCCCAAGAATTCTAATTATGTCAGATATAGGAACCATGTCACGAGCAAGGTTTCTAAGAGTATATCCAGTTACCTTCCCTTGAGTCATGATCTGACCGAAGTTATAAATTATAGCTTCAATATTCTCATTTCCAAGACCCCAAGCAGAAGCTAACTCACCTACGTCAAATATAAGTCTCTTAGCCGCAGTTGAGGAAAATCCATAGGCTTGAGACATTCCTAGAACTTTACCAAGAGTCTCAGCAGTAAATGGAGATGTTACAGCTATTTGACGAACCCATTGCAGAAGATCTCGAGAAACTCCAGCAGTCTTTGCAAGAGCTTCTGGAATGGATACTCCAAGAGCTTTTGAATAGTCTCTAGCTACAATTGTATCTAATTGAATTCTTAGGGATTGAAAAGCAACGACGGCTCCAGCCGCTTCTGAAGCCGCCGTTTTGATCTCACTACCGATAGCCTTGAACACATCAGCAACTAAGACTCCATAAGCAACAGTCTTTATCTTGTTGATGGTTTTCTGAAAAGAGGATACCCCCTTATCCGCTGTCTCAAAGTTTTTGACTGTGTTTGCTGCGAATTTAACCGTAGCATTAGTCATCTCATTGATCTTGTCAATATAGTTCCGGGAATTTGCCATCAAATTCCCAAGATCCATAAATGCTTTAAGACCAATAGTTGTTTGATCTGTCATAAGGTCTTAGTTCCTCTTGATCTCGAATAACTGCATTGTTCCTAAAGATTCACTAAAGGCAATCATGAATGCTCGGGATAATCTAGGACGTGACCAGAATTCAATGGGATCTAAGTTCCAATCATGAGCCACCTGAATATCTCTGAAAAGTTCAGAATACTCCCATAATCCTTTTTGAATAGGTAAAGACTTAAGAGTCTTTCCCCGATTCGGAAGATGATCCGGATTCCACGCTATCCTGAAAGGAATCTTTTATCGTATCGATCTCCTCTCTAGACACAACGGTTAATCTCATGACCTCATTGGTAATGTTCTGAATATCTTCAGTATT